>WBZP01000791.1_pt1 | contig 41336 bp, 37 predicted proteins | sample 5204301 | NCBI WGS metagenome assembly WBZP01 (sample SAMN12412401, study PRJNA552823) | activated sludge metagenome | isolation source: activated sludge from nitrification reactor of wastewater treatment plant... | place: USA: Pennsylvania | collected 2017
TGGCTACTCAAAAGTGAACGCCGCAAGCCTGGAAGACGGCGATATCGGGTATGAGCTGGAGCGGCGCGTCGCGCTGCTGCCGGCGGGAAGTTACATCCCCAAGCCGGAAGCAGCCCAGCAGCGGGTCGCCGCGAAGGATGTGCGGGTTGTATCTGAAACCTTCATCAAACCTGGCGCGTATGTGTTGGTGGGGGGGAGGGTGGCGGTATCCGAAGGCCATAAGCTCCTTATGGTCGAGGACAAGCTGTCAGGAAAAGCCCTCGAGCGAATCAAAGGCATGATCGCGATTCGTGACGCGGCCAGGAAAGTTGTCGCGACGCAGGCCAGCACGCAAGACGATTCGCTGCTGGCGATCTACCGCGTGGCGCTCAGTGGTACCTACGACGCATTCGTCGACAGGTGCGGCTTTATTCACGCAAAGGCCAACCGTCAGGCGTTTCGTGGCGACCCGGACCTTCCGTTGTTGCTGTCGCTGGAACGGTGGGACGGGGAAACCCAGACCGCCGAAAAAGCGGACATGTTTCACCGTCGTACGGTGGGAGCCACCAACAAGATCGAGCATTGCGACACGCCCGAGGAAGCGCTGCTGGTCTCCATTCAACAAACGGGTGGCGTGAATGTGAAAATGATGCGATCGCTTCTCGGGAAACCGGAAAGCGAGTTTCTTCCCGCTCTTCAGGTGACAGGCACGATTTTTCTTAACCCTGAATCATGGAAGTGGGAGACGGCAGATATGTACCTGTCGGGCAACGTCCGCCAAAAGCTGACGGTTGCCGAGAATGCCGGCCTGTCGTTCATGGCCAATGCCGGAGCGCTAAAGGCGGTGATCCCTGCCGATCTGGCGCCCCACGAGATTGGGGCGCGGGTCGGTTCGATATGGGTGCCGGCGACGGACTATCAGGCGTTCCTTGACGAAATCATGGAGTGCCAGGGCAACACCGTCGAGTTCAATGCCACGGCAGGCGCGTGGCACGTCGAGGCGCAATTGCCGACCTTCCGCAGCGTCGCAGGAACCCAGACCTACGGTACCAGTCGCGTAAATGCGGTGGTGCTGTTCGAGCAAGCGCTCAATCAGCAGGTGCCCACCGTGACCGACCCCGATCCGCTTGATCGCGATAGACGGGTCGTGAATCAGAAGGAAACCATCGCCGCACGCGAGAAGCAACAGGAACTTCGGGAGAAGTTTCACCAGTGGCTGTGGTCTGACGATGAGCGCACGGAACGGCTGGTCCGGCTGTACAACGACCAGTTCAATTGCATCGTGCCGCGTCGCTACGATGGAAAGCATTTGGTGCTGCCTGGATTCTCGCAGGCGTATCGGCTGCATGACCATCAACGTGATGCCATCTGGCGCATCGTGTCCAGTTCGGGCAACACCCTGCTGGCGCATGTCGTCGGCGCCGGCAAGACGCTGACGATGATCTGTGCCGGAATGGAGTTGAAGCGGCTGGGCGTGGCAGGAAAGATCTGCTTTGTTGTGCCGAATCACATGCTGGAGCAGTTCGCGGCCGAGTTTCTTCGCGCGTACCCTGGGGCCAACATCCTCATGGCGAGCAAAGAGGATTTGCAAGGCGACAAGAGGAGAACCCTCCTGTCCAGAGTTGCTACCGGCGATTGGGACGGGGTAATCATCACCCACTCGTCTTACGAGCGCATCAAACTCGGGGACGGGGTCATCGAGGCCTTTATCCAAGAACAAATCAATGAAATCGCGCAGGTAATCCGCGACTCCAACAAGGGTGGCGGTAATCGCATCATCAAGGAGCTTGAGAGAGCAAAGAAGATCTGGAGAGCCAGATTGACCAAGCTTTCCGCCAGAGAGAAAAAAGACGACATGCTGACGTTCGATGAACTAGGCATCGATTGGCTTTTCATAGACGAGGCTCACCTTTTCAAGAACTTGTACCGCTTCACCAAAATGACGCGGATCGCCGGTTTGCCGAACAGTAATTCCGAAAGGGCTTTTGACATGTTTCTGAAAACGCGACATGTCATGGCCAAGCACCAGCATCAAGCAGGGGTGGTGTTCGCAACAGGGACGCCAGTATCAAACAGCATGGCCGAAATGTGGACCATGCAGCGGTATTTGCAGCCGGGTACCTTGACCGAGTTCAGCCTGCAGCAGTTCGACACGTGGGCCGGCAACTTTGGGGAATCGGTGACGGCGCTGGAACTATCGCCGGATGGGAGTGGCTATCGGATGCATACCCGCTTCGCGCGATTCGTGAATTTGCCGGAGTTGATGAGTATTTTTGGGCAGGTCGCGGATATTCGCACAGCGGAAATGGTGAAGCTACCGGTGCCGCTGGCCACGAAAGAAACGTCGACGGCCAAACCGACGGCGGAACTGAAAGCCTATGTCCAAACGCTTGTCGAAAGGGCTGAGGCGATCAGAAACCGGTTGGTCAGTCCGAAAGAGGACAATATGCTGACGGTAACCGGTGATGGCCGAAAGGCTGCCCTGGACATGCGCCTGGTCGATCCGTTTGGACAGGATTATCCGGGAAGCAAAACCGACCAGTGCGCCGACAAGGTGTTTGGTGTGTGGAAGGAAACAGCTTCAACCAAGGGCACGCAGATTGTATTTTGTGACCTGAGTACACCGGTCGAAGATGGCCGCTTCAGTGTCTACCAAGACATGCGAAGAAAGCTCATCGAGAAAGGTGTGCCGATCGCGGATATTGCCTTCATCCACGACTACGACAGCGATTCCCAAAAGGAGGAGTTGTTCAAGTCAGTGCGTGACGGGCGCATTCGCGTGTTGTTGGGCAGCACGCAAAAGATGGGGGTGGGAACCAATATCCAGACCCGTTTGGTGGCGCTTCATCACTTGGACGCTCCGTGGCGTCCGTCCGACGTGGAGCAGCGCGAGGGCCGCATCATTCGCCAGGGCAACCTGAACGAACAGGTGCACGTCTTTCGCTATGTGACCGAAGGATCGTTTGATGCCTATATCTGGCAAACCCTTGAGACCAAAGCGCGCTTCATCGCCCAAGTCATGCAGGGGAACACGGGAATGCGCAGTGCAGAGGATGTTGAGCTTGCTGCGCTGTCTTACGCTGAAGTGAAAGCTCTGGCGTCAGGCAATCCGCTGGTAATGGAAAAGGCCGGCATCGACAGTGAACTCGCCAAACTGTCACTCCTGAAGTCCCAATGGAGCGATCAGCAATGGCGCAACAAGTCGGAGCTTGCCGGGCTACCACAGCGGATCGAGGGAATTCAACGGAACATTGTTGCCATGGCGGCGGACATAGCGGATCGCCAGAACATGGCGGGCAGCAACTTCCGCATGGAACTCGATGGAACGTGGTACACCGAACGAGCGGAAGTGGGTGACGTATTGATGAGGTTGATGCGTCGCGTGAGGCCCGGAGAGACGTCGATGATCGGTCAGTTCGGAGGTTTTCGGCTCGCGGTGCGGATGGACCACCGGTCCGGCGACTATGGCAGAGTTCTCGTACTGGTTGGCAACAACGAGTATGAGGCCAATTACACCGATAACCAGGATGGACTGGTCCGCGTCGTGGAATATGCGCTCAACAGGATTGATCAGCAGCTCGAGTTGGCACGCGAGAGGTTGATCGACACAGAAAAGCGCCTGGCGGCTTTGAAGGTAGAAGTCGCGAAGCGGTTTGACAAGATTGACCGCCTGGACTGGCTGCATCAACGTCAGCGTGAAATCGAAAGCGCTCTTGATTTATCGAAGGGCGATACGGCGGCGGCTGAAGTTCCAGAAGTTGCATGAGAAACACACACCCTTGTGGGGCACCTCGCCCCACAGGGGCGTGGTGCCTCCTTTTTTCATTTGGAGGAACCATAGTATGAAGTCATACACAGTGACCAAACTCGGCGAGAGTCGCGGGCGGCCAAGAATCTGGATTGAGGGTCAGCGTCCCGCTGGCGGAGGTGTTATGCCTGGTGAAGACCGTCGAGCGGCTCGGCACGCTGCTCAAAAATGCGGAGAAGAATTGCTGGGCGTCCTGGGAGTCGGAACTGCTGTTCAACGGCAGCGATGACAGCGACCCGCGTGCTTGGGCATGCCGCGTTCATGATAATTGCTATTATCATGAACGCGACTTTTTCGCGATAACTTCCATGGTTCTAAATCATCCTGTGGCACTCAGATGTAACTTACTGACGGTACAGCATATTGTCAGTGGTAACGTATTGACGCGCTCATTACTTCCAAGACGCGTTCGATGTTGAACGTTCTCACCACCGTCGAGGCGGCGGGTCTGTTGGGTATTCGTCCAGACCAGATGGCTGAGCTGCTTGAGAGTGGCCAGATTCCCTACTTCAATGTCTGTGATGAGGCGCGCATCCTGATGCCAGAGCCTCACCGACTTCCCCTTGCATCGCTGACTGTGGCGCAGCAACTTCCCTGCGAAGACATGTTAGGGGGCATTGATAGCGCGGACGCTACATGCGCCGACCGTCGGCGCCAATGCTGGCATAGTCCGCTTCGCCACCTTGAGCGATGGCAGCTACGTGGCGCGTTCAATACCATTGGCGAGCACGAGCCATGGCGAAATGGCCGGCCCGCGATCAACGGGCAATGTCGCGCAAGGAGGCGTTCAGCAACAACTGGAACGAAGCGAACGCTCGCGTCCAGAGGACTCAAGCTCGTAATCAATGTTCTTGGCGGAAGGCCGTTCGCTGTACATTTTGCGGTTCAGCGGAACCCTGTCAGGCGACCATCTGTGTCCAATTGCCGCAAAGGAAAATCCACCACAACGTTGCCGTGACGGTCTGTGACCCGTGTGTGCCCAATTGGAGACTGGATTGAAATGGTCAATGTACGGCAAACGTACCATCTGTGACAATTGCATGTCACCGGAACCGCTGTGTCCGTCAGTGACCTGCCTGAGTACCCGTGCAAAGAAAGATCCCGAGGACCGTCTTGGTCAGGGTCGTCATTGTTGGCGTCTCATGTGAAACAGCCTGATCTTGTCTCGCAACCAGACCCAAAACCGCGAAGGGTGGAGTACGCTTCGCACAAGCCGGGTGCTTGGGTGCTTCGGGTTAAGCTGACGCATCAGATCGTAGGCTTGCTGAGCTTGTTCGCGGTTACCCAGAGCGTGATGGTAGCGCGCCACAACGCATTGAAAACTGATTACCTCTGACACATGGAAGAGTGCGCGTTCGGGGTATTGCAGCTTGAGATCAAACTTGCCACCGAATATCTCGGCGACCTTCTCGGGTTCGCCACGCGCCAGACACTCCTCTGCCAATGAGAGCCGGCCGAATAGGTAATCCGGGAAACGCTGCATTGTTTGTTGCACCACGCGTGATGCATCGCCCCGCTTACCCATTCTGAAATAGGCGATGTAAAGATAATTGTAGAGATGGGGAATGTCGGGATATTGCTCGGTGAGCGATATGAGTGCGTCGAATACTTCTTGCTTTGGTCGTGCCCCCAGCACCTTGTCGTGCAGCGTATTGATCAGCGTCTGTACGTCACCGGGAAGTCGTTCGAACGAGTGATCGGGCAACGGTTCCTCAGTGATACTGTAGGAGGCGGCTGTCACGACATCCCTGACACGACCCTCGTGGATGGGCCGATGAGCCACTTGCATCGCTGTGGGCATTGCGGGTTGGCATTGAACCGGGACGTGGCTACCCTGGGCTCTATCCCTCTTGGTGGGTTTTCTCTGCCTACGATTCTGATCCAGAGTCATCGCGATATTCGTTACCAGGGACTGGCGTTAAGCGGACCGTATAGCCGCAGATTTACCACCGTAGGGCCAAATCGTGGTTCGCGGGGCATCCGGTAGCCATTTCCAGTGCGCCACGAAGGAGAACATCGCAGGAGGACTGAACCGCGACAAAGCCACCGCATCTGATCAGTAGCAGGCAGATTTTCCGTTTCAATGTACCGATGGCAGAAAACCAGCCGCTTCGCAGCACCTTTCGAATTGTTTGCCACTGCGCTGGGACACGGATCGTTGCGGCCAATCGTTGGTCCGCCAACGATAGGAGAGCCCAATGGAGCCTTCCGCAAGTATCGCTGACGCGCGGTGCCGCGGTCAATCGCTGATTTCGCGCGGACTTCGTCGCGATTCGCGGCCCGGAGAATGGCCGCCTCCTACAGCAACGGCCTTGGCTCCCGGTCATCGATTTTCAAGTGGCGATGATGGAATGGCTAATATGGGAAGTGGAGTGACCCTTCAGGAAATCGCTACTCTGCGACTGGCTTTGCCCGATCCCTATTTCTCAGTCATGGAATGGCACCGTCCGGAAAGGCTACAAAGGTAAGCGTCCAACCCCACCATCTGTACTGAACGTGTGACGCCGTGCGATCTTGGCGCCTTTTGGGAAGGCGCGAGCAATGGCGACGAGACACGGGCCGGAATTCTGGCGAGAGCACGTTGAGAACTGGTGTCGAAGTGGTTTGAAGCAGCGGGAATATTGTGCGAACCATGGATTGGGCGAGAGAGCCTTCCATCGGTGGCGAGACCGGGAGAAGGAATTCATAGCGGCGACGAGGGGATCGCTGACGCTGGTTCCCGTGAGCGTGGGCAAACCGGAAACGGTGAGCGTCGTTCGACTACGCAGCCCGGACGGCTGGGAAATCGAGTTGCCGGGCAACAGCGTACCGTTGCTGGTCGACTTCCTGAAGCACCTCTCATGATTCCGACACCCACCCACGTCTGGCTGGTCGTCGAACCCATCGACATGCGCGCCGGCATCGACGGCCTGTCGCAACGGATCCAGAACACCCTGGGCCGCTCACCCTGCGACGGCAGTGCCTACGCCTTTCACAATCAGCGACGCACCCGGATCAAACTCCTCGTCTGGGATGGCACGGGAGTCTGGCTCTGTCATCGCCGCCTGCATCGTGGCCACTTCATCTGGCCCAGTTCCGATGCGACCACCTGCACCCTCACGGCGAGGCAATGGGAGTGGTTGATTACCGGCGTCGATTGGCAGCGACTCGATGCCCCGCCACCGGCGCACTGGCGGGTTTGACTATCATGCAAAATCCGTACGCAAAATCAGTGAATGAACGACAGAACAATCATCGTTGAAACGACCTGTTCGTCAGGCTTTGCAGCCTGCTGGCCGATATAATTCGAGCATGGATTTGCACGCTGAACTGGCCCGACTAAATGCCACTCCGGAACTCACCGATTGGGTCGCCGGCACCGTTCAGAAACTGATCGATCAGGCACAACAAGAAGCCGCCAAGTCCATTCACTTGAGCGAGCAAATCGCTCGTCGCGACACCGACCTTCATGCTGCCCAAACCAAGATCCAGGCGCTCGTTCTTGAACTGGCCCATCTACGCCGGATGCGCTTTGGTGCCCGTAGCGAAGCCTTTACCGGTGAGGAGCGCGACCTGTTCCAGGAAACCCTGGCCAGCGATATCGCCGCCGCCGAAGCCAAACTGGCGAAAGAACAGGGAGAGAAGCCCGCAACGCCACCCGTCCCAAAACCTCCGCGTCCGCGCGCCGGCCGTCAGCCACTGCCGGATCATCTGCCGCGCATCGAGCATCATCACGAACCAGAGTCCTGCACCTGCGGCAAGTGCGGGAGTGACCTGGTCAAGATCGGCGAGGACGTCAGCGAACAACTCGACGTCGAGCCGGCGCGCTTCTTCGTGCATCGTCACATTCGCCCGCAGTATGCCTGCCGTCCCTGTGAGACAGTATCGGCGGCACCGATTCCACCGGCCGTGATCGACGGCGGCATGGCGGCCGTGGGTCTGTACGTTTGGATTCTCATCGGCAAATATCTGGATCATCTCCCACTGTATCGGTTGGAGCAGATCGCGGCGCGGGATCAGGTCATTCTGTCGCGCTCGACGATGGCCGAATGGGTGGGTCGCATTGGTGTGGCGCTGCAACCGCTGGCGGATCGCTTGGCAGCGTTACTCTTGGAGCGCCGCGTGCTGCATGCCGATGAAACGCCGGTGGCGCAGTTGGACCCCGGCCGAGGCAAGACGAAACGGGCGTATCTGTGGGCCTACCGCAGCAACGTGCTGGAAACGGGACCGCCCATTGTGGTGTTTGATTACCAGCCCAGTCGAGCGGGACACCATGCACGAAGCTTCCTTTACGGGTGGCAGGGGCACTTGATGGTCGATGATTTCGGCGGTTATGTTGCGGCCAAAGATATGTGGCGCCAGTCCCGATTCCCTTTGCTTCCAGGCCGTTGCTGACCGATTGACACCACATAACTTGTAGTCCTTGCTGGCAGTCCTTCTTACTTGAAAGGACTGACATGTTCGAGACTCTCTTCAGCGCGAACTGCGCGCTCACGCACCATCGCGATGGCCCGCTGGCGACGGAACGTCATCGGTATCTTCAGCACTGCGCTGATCAAGGTGGCACCCGAGAATCGCTGCGCCTGCGAGCGCGGTCGATTCTGTGGGTCGCTGAACACATGGCACCCAACGACTTCGGGAAAGTCGACTCATCCCGATTGCATGAGATCGTCTATGGATCAGACGCGCCGGGAACATGCGCGCCGACGACAGCAATTACGCTCATAAACTTCGCACGACCGTGGTTCAAGTATCTGGGTTGGTGGCCGCAGACAGAGGAGTCAGTCCCATTCGCGCCAGTGCTCGACCACTTCGTTACCTGGATGCGCGACGAACGTGGTCTGACGCCATGCACGATAGACCAATGGCGGTACCGCACATCGAAGTTCCTGCACTGGTGCAGTGACACCGACCGTAACCTGGCAACGCTCCAACCGCAGGACATCGACGCGTATTTCGTTACCTACGGGGCGCAACGGTGGTCTCGCGTCTCTGCCGGCCACATCGCCAAGATGTTGCGGGTGTTCCTTCGTCACGCCGCCAGTACCGGCGCATGCAGCGCCGCGCTGGCCGGCTCGATCCAAGGAAATCGGCAATATGCGTTGGCGTCGTTGCCGTACGCGTTGAGCTGGGACGACGTGAGGCGCGTAATTGCCAGCGCCAGCGGCGACACCGAGCAGGACATCCGCGACCGAGCGATCCTGCTTCTGCTGGCCGTCTACGGTCTGCGGCGTGGAGAGGTTGCCTCCCTTCGGCTTGATCAGATCGACCAAGTCGCCGGACTTCTGCACATCTGGCGACTCAAGCGTCGCCAACCTCAGGTCTACCCGCTCGTGCCGTCCGTGGCGGAGGCGCTCCGGCGGTACATCGACGACGCTCGGCCAGACGTGCCACACGCCGAGGTGTTCATCCGAACACGGGCGCCGCGATCCCCCATCCTGGCCACGGCCCTCTACACCATCGTCAGCCAGCGGCTTCGCGCACTCGATATACAGGCCGCTCACTTGGGGCCTCATGCGCTGCGTCATTCGTGTGCGGCCAAGCTGCTGGCCGACGGCCTGACCCTCAAGGAGATAGGCGACCACCTCGGTCATCGCAGTACCGCGGCCACGATGACCTACACGAAGATTGACCTGGCGGCTTTGCGGCAGGTGGGTGACTTTGACCTGGGAGATCTGCAATGAACACCAGCGATGTCATCACAGAGTACCTCGTTGCCCGGCGAGCCCAGGGCGTCCAAATCCGCAGCGGCGCACGGGCGCTGCGCCAGTTTGCACGCGAGACTGGGGATCGGCCGTTGCACGAAGTGACACCGCACGCGGTCGCCACGTTTCTGCGCGGCCACGGTGCGCTCAGTGCCGCCTGGACGGCCAAGTTCGGACTGTTGTCGGGCCTGTACCGCTTCGCTATGGCGCGCGGTTACGCCGCGGCATCGCCCTTGCCGGCGATCAGGCCGAAGTTGCCACCGCCACAGACACCCTACGTGTACTCGCACGACGAACTGCAGCGCCTGCTCGACGCGACCGCCGCAGTCAGATCGCCGTTAAGCCGTCTTCAGGCCATGACGCATCGAACCCTGCTTCTCATGCTGTACGGCGCAGGATTGCGGATCAGCGAGGCGATCGGGCTCACGGTGGCGGACGTTGATATCGCCGAGCGCATGCTGACCGTTCGGAACACGAAGTTCTACAAGACCCGCCTGGTGCCGATCGGAGCGCCACTGGCGTCAGTGTTGGCCATCTACTACGAGCAGCGCAGCACGCTACCCATGCCGACGGGACGGGACTCTGCGTTGCTGTGCACACGCACGGGTTGTTGCCTGGCCTACCCGGAAGTCGTCACGCGGTTCCAACGAATCCGCTCGGCGGCTGGCATTGTCTGCCCACCCGGTGAGCCACGACCTCCGCGACTCCACGATCTGAGGCACACCGCAGCGGTTCATCGTGTCTTGGCCTGGTACCGTTCGGGCAAGGACGTCCAGCAACTCCTGCCCCATCTGGCGACCTACCTCGGACATGCCAACATCGCTTCGACGCAGCGGTATCTGCAAATGACGCCGGAGTTGCTGCAGGAGGCCAGCGGGAGGTTCGCGGCGTATGCCCAGCCCGAGGCAGGACAGAGGGAGGTCGATCATGCGTGATCACAGCCTTCTTGGGCCCTGGGTGCGGCGTTTCCTGCTGGAGTATCTGGTCGCCGAGCGCAACCTGGCAAGGAACACACAGGTGAGCTACCGCGACACGTTGATCCTGCTGCTGCCATTCGTCAGCAGACTGGCGGCAGTGCCGATCGATCGTCTTGCGGTGCATGACGTATCAGCAGACAGGGTGCGAACATTCCTCGATTACATCGAGCGCGAGCGTGGCTGCAGCGGCGTCACGCGCAACCAGCGACTCGCCACCATTCACTCATTGGCCCGCTTCGTCGGGATGCGTTCGCCTGAGCATCTGGACTGGTGCTCGCAGATTCGTTCGGTGCCGTTCAAGAAGGTCGCCAAGACGGTCATCGGATACCTCGACAAGCCCGAAGTGGAGGCGCTGCTGCGCGCTCCGAATCGCTGCACGAGCCTGGGTTCGCGAGATCATGCACTGCTGCTCTTTCTCTACAACAGCGGCGCTCGCGCTGACGAGGCGGCGTCTTTGCGAGTGAGCAACCTTCAACTGGGCACTTCGCCTTCTGCTCGCATTCTCGGCAAGGGCAACAAGTGGCGAGTCTGTCCTTTGTGGCCCGTCACGGTAGCTACGTTGCGACCGCTTGTTGCCGAGAGAGGCGCCGACGAGCACGTCTTCCTCGGGAGAACTCGTGACCCGATCACGCGTTTCGGGGTGCATCGCATCGTAAAAGCCTACGCCACGGAAGCTGCCAAGTCGGTCGACTCTATGCAGGGCAAGCGCATCAGTCCCCACTCGATTCGGCACTATCTCCCCTTCCGGACTATGTCGAGTGGAACGGATGAACTCTCGCGATCGATGGTAAAACCGACGTCGAGGCGCAGAGAGGTTCGGGCGATCACCCGACATAGTTCTGGCTACGCTACAGACTGTTCAGGAAATCGAGGAGTTGGTCTGTAGGCCGATAGCGCCTGAATCGGCCGTGCGGCGGGGATGTCTTCGCCAAGGCCCGCTCCTTCATTTCGAGGTTTGCGTCGAGATAGATTTGCGTCGTCTCTACCGATTCATGTCCGAGCCACAAGGCAATTACAGAACGTTCGGCACCAGCTTGTAGAAGATCCATGGCCATGGTGTGCCTCAAGCGGTGAACGGTGACGCGCTTGTGAGTCAGCGATGCGCAAACCTTGGAGGCCGCCACACGGTGCTTGTTTAGCAGGTACTGCACACCGTGGACACTGAGGCGCTCACCCTTGGCACTGGGGAAGAGCACGTTGCCATCACCGCGTTGCGGTTCCCGCAACCAGGCCTTCAATACAGCGCGAGTAGGCTTGGCAAGCGGTGTGCAACGTTCTTTGCGGCCCTTGCCGATCACGCGCACGTGAGCGCCGGTGCCGAGGATAAGATCTTCGCGTTTGAGCCCGGTCATTTCAGATAAGCGCAAACCCGTCTGCACGGCGACCAAGACAAACGCGTGATCGCGTCGGCCAGACCAGGTTCGCTGATCAGGAGCGCCCAGCAGGGCATCGACTTCAGGACGTGTGAGAAACGGAACCAATGTCCGCGTGAAGCGTTTGCTGGGGATGGCCAGCACCCGTTGGATCTGGGCCGAATGTTCCGGTGCCTCGAATGCCGCGTAGCGAAAGAAGGAGTGAAGCGCCGTGAGACGCAGATTCCGGCTGCGAGCAGTCACGTGTTTGCGTTTCTCCAGATCATCCAGGAACGCCACGATCAAAGGGGCATCGATCTCCTCGAAACTCAATCGTGCCGGAGTCTTATGCAGCCGTTGCGCAACGAACTTGAGGAATTGGCGAAAGGTATCTCGATAGGAGCAGATCGTGTGTGGGCTCGCTTGGCGCTGTTGCATCAGGCGCTGGGTAAAGAATCGCTCCACCAGGGGAGCAAAGCTAGCAACATCCGTCATGGCTGGTTCTCCCAACGCTGTTCAAGCCGCCGCATTGCCTCGCGCATCAGTTCGGGCGAAGCGCTTAAGTACCATTGTGTATCGGCGATGTGGACATGGCCGAGGTAGGCAGACAAGACAGGCAAACGGCGCTCTGGATCCTGGTTGGACCGATACCATTTCAAGAGCGTATTTGTGGCGAAGCCGTGCCGCATGTCATGCAGACGCGGTCCGCGACTGTCGGTGACGCCGCGCAGGCCGATCTGCCGGGATAGCGAATAGAAGGTCCGATGAATATCTCCTGCATCGAGACGATTCCCCCAGTTGGAAACGAATAAGTAGGGCGACACCGGTCTTGACGTCCAATGACGGTTGCGTCGCCCGATATAGTCTGCGAGCACTTTGCAGGTCGAGGCATGCAAAGGCACGAAGCGATCCTTGCCAAACTTGGCGCCGCGGATAGTCAACACCGCCGTCTCAAGGTCCACGTCCTGAAGTTTGAGATTGCGTGCTTCGCCGAGACGCAGCCCCGTAACACTCAGCAGTCCGAACAAACAGTAATAGGTCCAAGGCCGCAGTTTGCTGCGTTCGTAGCGGCAGGGCATCTGGAGGGCTGCACGCAATAGGCGCTTGATCTCATCGGTCGAGTACAGGTACGGTCGCGCCCGCTTGGGATGGAACGGCAGCAAGCCCTGTTGCGGAATCTGTGTGCGCGGATCGGTGGCACTGCGATGGCGCGCAAATCCGCGTACGACGCTCAGCCGTTGCGCCCAGTGGGCCGGTTGGACGTTGGTAGGTTGTTGAGCCCAGGCGAGCGCCAAGGCTTGGGTGACGTAGGAAGCGCGGTGATGTTCCATGAACGTGACAAAGTCGCGCAACTCGTTGCCTGCGTCATGTAGCTTGAATCCCAAGCCCCGCCGCAGTCTCAGGTACTCTTGAACAGCCTCTCGAAGTGTGTTCATCGCGTACCTCCTGGCCAAGGCATAGCCAGGGTACGCAATGCCTCGAGATCAACCTTGGCGTAAATCTTCGTGGTCTGCGGATGGCGATGGCCCAATAACTCACCAATCTCGCTCAACGATGCGCCTTGGCGCAGCATCTCAGTGGCCAGTCCGTGACGAAATTGGTGGGCTCCTGTGGTCGGAGCATGGATGCCGGCGCGCTGGATCGAATGGCGGACGATCGATCCGACACCGCTGGCGCCTTGGAATCCCCGAATCGGGGCTCTAGCACGCAAGAAAACGCGCCGACTGGTGTTCAGCGGCCTGCCATGGCGCAAATAGGCGGCGATCGCTTTGCCGACGTCTGTAGGCAAAGGCGACTCGAGTTTCTGCCCGCCTTTGCCACGTACGTGCAACCGGCCCATCTTCCAGTCGATGTCGTCGAGTTCGAGGCTGGCCACTTCGTTCGAACGCAGCCCCAGGCGTGCGAGCAGCAGTAAAACGGCGTAGTCGCGACGCCCGAGCGCAGTGCGACGATCAATGCTGGCCAGGAGTTGGCGTACGAGATCCGGGGAGATCGCACGGGGGATTGAGGTCATTGACCAGTTCGCCACGATCGGTACGGCAGCGGCCAGGTCAAGCGTCACCTGCCCGAGATAACGAGCGTAGCGGAGAAACGACCGCAATGCGCTGGTCATGAGCTTGGCTCGCTTCAAGTGCAGGCGTGGCGTTTGGCGTTGTACAAATCCCACCACATCGCCTGCACGCAGACGCGAAAGTGTGACCCGACCGGAGCCAAAACGGCCTTCAAGAAAGCGACGGACGAAGGGTACGTAGCTGATGATGGTCGGGTGGGCCAACGCCCGCACTTCACGCAGATACTGCTCGAATCCCTCCACACAGAGGTCAACCGGCGTCGACCGGCATGTCGATGGCGTCTCCTCGGGGATTACGCCTTTACAGCGCAAGAAGTCGATGAGATGACGGAGTGCCGCAGAATCTCCCCGCCCCGGCCGTATGTGTCGACATCGAGATCGAAGATACAACACCGGATGCTCCGAGCCGATCCTATTAACTCCGATGCCGTTCTGTTTCAACCAGCGGCCAAAACATGCTGCGAGGCAGACCTGCCGATGAATCGAATGTCGGCTGTATCCCTGCCGACGCAGCGATTCTGCAAACGAGCCGACGTAATCCGCGATCGGCCCTTCCGGCGCTCGCGATAGAACCACTTGGCTGTTGATGACGTACTTCACGATGGACTCCTTTCCCCAGTTTCTGGGCCGTTGAAAGGGGTCAGACTATGTCTTTCCGGACTACTCGCAAACGCAAGAATCCCTAGCCCATCGAGGAATTACAAGACATAGTCCGGAAGGGGAGATAGTGTCGGCTATGTCTCTGGAGACATAGTCGTCATACGACAGCCGTCCACCTGCTTCGTGCCGGGGTCGACATCAACACCATCCGGGCATGGTTGGGTCACGTCTCCCTGAACACGACCCACGTTTACGCCGAGGTCGATCTCGACATGAAGGCCAAGGCATTGGCCAGCGTGGACATCACGGACCTGCCAGCTGGCGTCCCCACGAGATCGTCGGGAGAGTCGGCCAAGATCATGAACTTCATGAAGCAGTTGTAGCAGCCAAGCGCTCGGAACTTATGTGCGTACCAGCCCGACGGTCGAGTGTATCGGCCGTCGGTGCCGGGGTCGCCGCCACATATCTTTGGCCGCAACATAACCAGAATAATGTTGTGCACAACATTACGGCGGCTACAAGATGCTGTTCACCCTGGGGGTGACGGAGTTGGGCTGCCTTGTCCATGCGCGCCGGAAGTTCTTCGATCTGAATGAAGCGCAGGCGAACCCGATTGCGCAGGAGGCGCTTCGCCGGATCGCGGACTTGTATGTCATCGAAGCACGAGGCCGCGACATGACCGTGGATGAGCGCACGCATTTACGCCAGGAGCACGCTCAGCCCCTACTTCAATCCATGCACGACTGGTTGCTTCAGACCCGCGTGACTGTGGCCAATGGCGGCGGCACAGCGAAGGCCATCGACTACAGCCTGAAGCGCTGGGCGGCCTTGAGTCGCTATGCCACCGCCGGGAATTTGCCGATCGACAACAATCCGGTGGAGAACGTCATCCGCCCCATCGCTCTCGGCCGAAAGAACTGGCTCTTCACGGGATCGGAGCAAGCTGGCAAACGTGCAGCGGCGATTCAAAGTTTGCTCGGCACCGCGAAACTCAATGGGCTCGATCCGGCGGCGTGGTTACGCGACACGCTGGAGAAACTGCCGACTTGCCTCAACAGCCAGATCGATTCGCTGTTGCCACTGCGCGCGCAACCCCTACCTCAGCCCGACGCGTAAGCCAATAGAGGGGCCGTTGGACGCTTACCTACAAAGCGGCCCCATGACAAATCCATTGCCGTTGTCCGGATCGTGCCCATTTCGGCCGGTCAGCTTTCTCCAAAGCGGCCGGTCACCCAAATCCACATTCAATGAACCAGGATTCTACGAAGCGGCCGTTGGCGACCTCACCCGCTCGACCGCGCATCCCATCACCGCGGCGTACAAGTCGGTGCTGGCGGCACGGCGATTTTCTGCCGTGCAGGCGTGATCCATGTAGATCAGCTTCACCACCAAGTAATATGGAAACGGTTCTTTAGTGGGCCGCTTCTGTTTTGAAGTAGCGGGAAAGAATCTCTCGCATTTCTTCTCGCAGTTTTGTATCACCGGCTTGAACCGCTCTGGCAAATGAATCCGGGGCAATTTCCGTGAAGATCGCAACGACGTCCGGGTCGAACTGTCGACCCGAATCGCCGCCTATGATGGCCAATGCCTCGGCAAGCGACATCGGCTTCTTGTAGGGTCGTTCCGAGGTCAAGGCGTCAAAGACATCGACGACGGAGAATATTCTGGCGACACGGGGAATCGCGTCGCCGCCGAGTCCGTCGGGGTAGCCAGATCCGTCGAAACGCTCGTGGTGATGGCGAATGGTCAGCGCCGCACCCGCCAGCCATGGGTTGTCCGCCACGATCTCGATACCGAGGAGCGCGTGGGTTTTCATGATCCCGAACTCGTCGGTTGTGAGCTTGTCCGGCTTGAGCAGGATGCGGTCGGGAATGCCGATCTTGCCTACGTCATGAAGAAAGGCGCCGACGACCAGATTCGCAACCTCCTGCTTTGGCAGATTCATGGCTTCGGCGAGAGCTACGGCATAGAACGTCACCCGGTAGTTGTGGGCGTCAGTGTCCGAATCCCGTTTGGCAATGGCATTGCCGAGAGAGCGCAGCAGGGACAGGTTGGCATCCAGTAGCCTACGGGATCGTTCGGTCGACTGGCGCAACATGGCCAACAGCAAGGGGTAGAGGAGAAATGCCGTGACCAGAACAGACAGGGAAGCCGTCAGCGCCCTGCTGCGGACTTGCCCCCGCTGCGCCCCCAAAGTCTCCTCATCGAAGCGGTCAATGCATTCCAGATAGCCCGCGAGCTTTCCATCCTTCTCGAACAATGGCAGAACGACCTGAATCAATCGCTCTCCGTCTGCATCGATCCAGTTCCGGTGACTTTGTCCGAGTCCGGGCCAATCATGTTGATGTTGCCCGGAACGGACCGCCGTCATCAGGAGGGGCGGAATATCCTTCCAGGTCTCATAGATCAGCGCCTTGTCCGGGCCAAATACACGGATGCCGACAAACCGGCTGCGATCCAGCAAGCGGTTGAGAGCGACATGCTTTTCGGTGGCCTTGGCATCTGTAATCAACTGGATGATCGATGAATCGAAATGCCGCGCGCCCTTCGCAGCGTGTTCTAATGCGGCGTGTTCGGCTCGCCGGGTTTCCACCAGGTAGGAAACGCCACCGGCGACGAGCCCAATGGCAATCGCGCCGACGCTCAGTTTGCGAACGAGCATCCAGCGTAGTTGTCGAGGGCTCTCCGGCAAGACGATAGACATCTCAATCCTTCAGTTTCTGGAGCATTTCCATCATGTGCTTGTAATGGCCGCTGACGCGGTCCCGCGCGAATTCCCACATCATCGAATTCTCCGCGAATTTCGATCGTTCGACATCCATCTCCACCGTGTTTCCATCCGCGCTTGCTTGAGACGGAGCGTGATACTTGAGTGGATAAGGCGGCGCGGAAACTTGGGCCAGGCCCGAAATGTGGCCCGAAGCCGTGGCCGAAAGCGTGAGTGGCGGTGTATTGGCGATCGACCGCGCAATGCGCAGCGCATCCTGAAAATCGATGTCGACCGCCTTGTAGCTTGGCGTGTCGGCGTTGGCGATATTGGACGCAATCAGCTGCTGACGATAGGTGCGCAGTCCAAGCACAATCTCCTGAAGGCTGTGTCCACCACCATGGTTCGACTCGCCGATCTGAAAATGCTGCGGGTGGGAGCCGCTGCTCGGGGCGCTGACGGGCACGGTGTGCCCGCCGGATCCGCCCGCCAAGCCATGGCCGCCGTGCGTACCTCCGCGTGGCGCCTGGTCTATGGTCTGGGCGAGTGCAGTCGAAAACGATTGCCCCGGGCCTGTGTTCGGGGCGGCAGCATGCCCGCCATGTTCGCCGCCGAGAGGCGGCTGAACAGAGGGTGGATTTCCGATTCCCGAGACCGGCGGCATCGCGTTCCGCTCAACCGTTCTTGATCAGGATGGCCGTGACCGGATCTATCAGCCCGACATCATGCCATTTCCCGCTGGATCCGGATTCCACAATTTCATCATGGAAGCGGTGATTGCATTCCATAGTCCAGTGCTTCATCAGCACCGCTTGGCAATACGTGAAGCGGACCACCTTCGGTTGACAGCCGACAAGATCCGCGAACAGGCGACAAGAGCATCGGTTGCCGTGTTCATCATGCTTTCGTTCGTTCATTGTGGAAACGCCGAGGCCCAGGAAATAGGGCCTCGCGATGGTCAGGTCTTGCCGTCCCGGGGATGAAAGTGCTTGCTTTTGTCTTTGGCAGGATCGGGCTTGTCGGCCTTGGCTTCCGGTTCGTTCTGCGGCACACCAGTCTTTACCTCGACGTGGGAGTGGGGCTTCATCTTCTTGTCGGGTTGGACGCCAACCGCTGGCGCCTTGGCTTCTGTGGCTTTGTCCGCATCCGCGGCGGCTTCTGCGCCCAAGGAAAGGGCGGCTATGGCGGCGAACAGGCCCGCCGACAGTATGGATTTCAGTTTCATGGCAATTTCTCCAAAAGGTTTCGAGTGAGGGAATCTTGGTCGTCCGCAAACACTGGACGCAACGCAGTCTGCGCGCTGGCTACCGTCGACAACATGACCGGTTGATTACATTACTGTCAGATTTTGCGTGGCGATGTTTGTCGTTGTTCAACGCAGGGACTGAACAGTCGGTCGAAAAAGACGCATTTTCTGCGCCAGACCGACGAGAAGTTGTCGCTGAAACTCGAGTCCACAGGCAGGGAGGATGTCCAATGGCCGACGGCGATTATTTCGCTCGCAACGTCAATTTTCGCAACATCTTCCCGGATCAGGGCTTCGGGATTTGCATGCATCTGGCCAATAGTTTGTGGGCAGTCGGAGAATTGAACTCAACTGTCTTTTCGTAGCAATCGAAACCGGCGCGACAAAGGCTGTGTGTCAGATCAAGTTGCGATTGGATCTCTTTTTAAGCGGTCAACGACCTACGTGCATGTGCGACTTCCCTTGAATCGCCATCAAGGATGGCCAAGTATTGACTCATCAAGGTGATGTCCCTGGCTAGCGAGTGCGCGAAGGCTGCTTCACAGATTTGAGCGACGGCAGGCAAAACTGCGGCGCCGAGAAAGGCCGCAAGGATGCCTTCTTGCATCGACTACTCCCGGAAGATCTTTCTTGTTCATATCAGGCAGCCGATGCGGCAGGTTGCGTGACATGAACCCTCCGGGCAATGGTCAGCCTGCCGTCATGACACTTATTCGCCGACGCCGGCGGCCAACTGGCGATGCGCCTGTTCCAGGGCGCGCGCGTCTATGGCCGAATTGACGAACTGCTCCCGCAACTTGCGGCAGTGCAAAATCATTGCCGACGGATCGCGTTTCGAGCGACCGGAATAGGAGAGGGGCACCTCGCTGGAATAGGCGAGGGCCGCCCTTTCGTGCCAGGCTGCTTCGGCGTCATAGCTGGCCGCCTTCTGCGCAAAATGGTTGGCGATCCGCTGGTGGTCGGCCGCTGTCGTGGCATTGGCGATACTCGCCGGAATTTCACTGGTTGGTGGTATGGCGGTGCACGCCGCAAGCGTTACCAGGGCAAGGCTGGCGAGAAAGATAATTTTCAGTTTCACGGCAAGTTCTCCAAAGAGTTTAGAGAAGGGGAATCATGGTGGTCCGAATACACTGGATGAAGCACAGTCTGCGCCCCGGCAGCTGTCGGCAACATGACTCGTCGATTACATTTCTGTTAGGGTCTGCCCCTTGGTAAGTACCGCGGCAGAAGCCATGAATCGCCTGGCTGGCGATTGGTGGGTTATGTGAGGCTCTACGCTGCTGGGTCACTTTCCAGCATACGTTCCACGTCGCCTTCTGCATCGAGCCAGTCGGATATCTCATTGCCGGGCGCAAAGCCGCGCTGTTCGGCGCGAGAATAGGCAGCTCCCGAGATCATTTGCTCGCGCGGGATGCCTCCGTTGCCTGACACTGAATCTGGCTCGCTCGATTCGCTTGCTTGCCGCGCCATGCCATCGGACTTGCTGGCGGTTTTCATTGTCATCTCCGATTCGATCCAAGCTTGGTTGTAAAGCCGCCTGACCGCTGGATTACAAATCTCTTCTGCTTGACTGCCTTCACATCCCCTGGTGTCCACGCCAAGAACGTATCCCGGCAAACCAAGATGAAATCGGTCGGTAGCGTGGTTGTCGTGTATTGCGAAGCCGAAGGGTACCTATGGGCTCTCACTTGCCATCAATGTCCGCCCGCGCGCTGAGATGGCCGACGACATCGAATGCCCTGGCAATCAGACCGTGCGTAAACATTGGACACGACCTTCAAGGATCGCCAATCATCGCAGGCATTCGCGCAGAAAGCGAGTATCGCCGCGGAACCCGTTCAGGACATGATGCGAACTATTGCCCATGGGCCGAGCGCTTCAAACGATCCCACTCAACAAGATATCGGCACCAAGCGTGGCTGCGCGGCAACGCGCAGCCACAAAGACAAAACGACAGAAATTCGGCGAACGGATCAGTGCCCCGGTTTGAGCGTACCGTGCACGGCAAGTGTTTGCCAGATGGCGTTGTTCTTCATCATCAGCTTGCTGCCATCCTTGGCCTCCATGACCCTGCCGTCCCGCATTCTCACGCGGTTGCCGGCAGCGTCAAGATGCGCCATGGCTCCCTTCTCATCGATGACGATCTTGCCGCCATCCTTCAGTTCAATGGTTTGCGGTTCGGCGGCAAATACCGCACCTGCGAACGCAAGCAACAGGATTGGTAGTGTCAATTTGCGCATGATGCTATTCCTTTCAAGGGTAGGTAATGTACTAGTGCACCAACGGAAGAAATCAATTCATCAGTCACGACTCGAGGCGACAGCATTGCAGACTGCACTTGGCAATTCATCCCCGAAGCAAGCCGGAACTGCTGCGAAGTTTGCGCCTGCAACACTGACGAGAACATGACTGTCAGATTACAATGCAGTCACCCAAATGTCAGGTTGGGGCTGGCGTTTCTTGGGAGTGCACAAGCGCGTGCGATTTCGCGCAGATCGACTTGAGGCGCGTTAGCGCAAGGCTAACGCTATCTGACCCAGCGAACACGGTGCAGAGAGCGTTGCGTTCGATCCTTCCATTATCACTTCGCGTTGGTCATAGCTTGACGCGGTTAAGCCGCAAAGCGTTGGTGACCACTGACACCGAACTCAGCGCCATCGCTGCACCGGCGAAAACCGGCGACAGCAACAAACCGAAGGCCGGGTAGAGCACACCAGCCGCAACCGGAATGCCGAGCGCGTTGTAGCCAAAGGCGAACGCGAGGTTCTGACGGATGTTGCGCATCGTGGCGCGTGACAGCACCGCAGCGCGCGCGATGCCGCGCAGGTCGCCCTTGACCAGCGTCACACCGGCGCTTTCCATTGCCACATCGGTGCCGGTACCCATGGCGATGCCGACGTCGGCTTGCGCCAGCGCCGGCGCATCGTTTATGCCGTCACCGGCCATTGCGACCTTGCGTCCTTCAGCCTGCAAGCGCTTCACGTGCCCCGCCTTGTCCTCGGGCAGCACTTCGGCAAGCGCCTCGTCGATGCCGAGTTGCCTGGCGACGGCTTCTGCGGTGCCGCGCGAATCGCCGGTGAGCATCACGATGCGGACGCCCGCGAGCTTGAGCGCCGCAATCGCTTCCTGGGTGCTTTCCTTGATCGGATCGGCGACGGCTGCAATTCCCGCTGCCGCACCGTCAATAGCGAAATACACTACCGTTTTGGCTTCGGCTCGCCAGGCTTCTGCCCGTGCATCCCACTGCTGTGTATTGACACCTCGCTGCTTGAGAAAGCCGGAACTGCCGACCAGTACACGTCTGCCATCGATATCCGCTTGCACGCCGAGACCGTTGACGGCTTCGAATGCGCCAGCCTGCTGTGGTGTCAGGCCGCGCGCCTTGGCACCTACGACGATCGCGAGCCCTATCGGGTGCTCGGAAAGCTGCTCCACTCCCGCGACGAGCGCAAGCGCTTCATTTTCTGGAATGCCCTCGGTGACAAAATCGGTCAGTGCGGGATGGCCGAGCGTCAATGTGCCGGTTTTATCCACCACCAGGGTGTCGATGTCACGCATACGTTCGATTGCCTCGGCATTGCGAAACAGAATGCCGGCGCGTGCACCTTGCCCCATGGCGACTGTCATCGAGATGGGCGTGGCGAGACCAACGGCGCAAGGGCAGGCGATGATCAGCACGGCAACGGCGTTCAGAAACGCATACGCCAATTTCGGTTCCGGACCGGCAAACCACCATGCGAGCGCCGTCACGATTGCGATGGCCACGACAATCTGGACAAACCAGGCCGCGATGATATCGGCGAGCCGCTGGATCGGCGCGCGTGTGCGCTGTGCTTCTGCCACCATATGAACGATTCGTGCCAGCAGCGTGTCCGCACCTACGCGCTCGGCGCGGATCAGCAATGAGCCATTGGCGTTGACGGTTGCCCCGGTAACCCTGTCGCCGATGACTTTGGCCACCGGCACCGGCTCGCCGGTGATCATGGATTCGTCTATACGACTCGTGCCTTCGAGTACCGTACCGTCTACCGGCACCTTCTCGCCCGGCTTGACGCGCAGCCGGTTGCCGACGGCAACCGACTCCAATGCTACCTGTTCCTCGCTACCGTCGTCGCGCAACCGCCACGCGAGGTTGGGCGCGAGTTTCAGCAGTTGTTGAATCGCCTGGCTGGTTTGCCCCATCGCTCGTAGTTGCAGGAAGTCACCCAGAATCACCAGTGTCACGATCACTGCCGCCGCTTCGAAATAAGTGCCGACTGCACCGTCGTGCTCGCGGAATTCGAGCGGGAACAAGCCGGGCATCAACACCGCGGCAAGGCTGAACACATAAGCCAGCCCCACGCCGAGCCCGATGAGCGTGTACATGTTGAGCGACCGATGGACAAGCGAAAGCCAGAATTTGTGCAGGATCGGCCAACCGACCCAAAGCACGACCGGCGTGCCAAGCACAAACTCGACCCAGCCGCGTGGCCGTGGTTGCAGGCCGAACAGGTCATGGAGGCCGACCATAGGTGACATCGCGAGCACCACGAGCGGGATTGACAACGTGACACCGATCCATAGCCGGCGCATCAGGTCACGCAATTCGGAATCGTCGGATTCTCCCGTGCCCGCGACAGGGACCAGGGCCATTCCGCATTTTGGGCAACTGCCGGGCTGCGGGCTGCGAACCTCGGGGTGCATCGGGCAGGTATATTCCGCAGAGCGCGGGATCGCCTCGATCATCGGTATCAGGGTCATGCCGCACTGCGGACAACTGCCGGGCACATCGCGCACAATATCCGGGTGCATCGGGCAGGTATAACGAGTACGACTCGTTTGTGCAGAGGCGTTCTGAGGCGAGATGCTCGGGTGCGAATGAGCGTGCGCGTGCGCATGGTGCGAATGATTCATCTCCGTTTTCATGTCGGGCCTCTTGTGAAATCGTCCGTTTGAATCGGGGTTTGCGCTTCATGCCAGCCGAGCAGTACCGGCCCGAGCGCCCGATAGGCAACCACCATCACGGGCGGCAAGACCAGCCACTGCAACAGCGGGGAAAGACCAATGCCGAATATCAGCGGCATGCTCGAGGTATAGCCCCAGCTGCCAGCGCGATAGACGTTGTACCATTCGCTCCAGGCGGTAAAAGCCAGCGCGCCGATCACGACAATTGCACCGCCGGCCCACGGATGTGATACCGGCCAGTCCTTGCGCCCGAGCATAATGGCCGCCAGCGCGAACATCACGAGCGCAATCGCGACGTCGCCCAAGGTGCAATGAAACAGTGCCCATGCGACACTCAAACCGTCCGACGAAGCCCACAGCGTGTACAGCCTGACGTGGGCAATTTCCCAGGTCAGATTCATAGCGAAAGCGAGCGCCGACCACAGACCTGCCCGTGCCATATCGCGGAGCGTCATCATCGTATTCACAATCCACACAGGCCGGTTGGCTGCGGACGTGTTGAGCGGCACGGCGCAGCCGCATACGATTTGCGCATCATGTCCAATCGCTGCTCAGGCGCAGTAGCAACGTCCGCTTTACTTGGCGGGCATCGACTCCATTGCCTGATCGCGCTGCATCATCTGCTCCATCATCATCTGCATCATGTCCATGCGTTTCTCCATCATTGCGTGGTGCTGCATCATGTCGCCATCCGCCATGCCGCCTTTCATGGCACCCATTTTCATGCCGCCATGCTCGTCTCCGCCCTTCATCATCGGGCCGCCCATGCTGCGCATCGTCTTCATGTTTTCCATCATCGCCTGCATGTGCGCCTGCATCAGCTTCTGGCGTTCCGTCGGATCCGTCGTCTTGCGGATCTTGTCCATCTGCGCCTGCATCGCTTTCATTTTTTCCTGCATCTGGGGCATTTGCTTGTCCATGTCCATGCTCATCGCCGGCTTGGCCGGTACGGCTTTGTCCTGCGCCAGCACAAAAGGCGCCGACAGCATGGAACCTACAATTGCGGCAAAAAGTATTGAGATTTTCATAACGATTATTCCTTTAAGGTTGAGTAACTTGATGAGTCCATTCCTGGCTGCAACTCGTAGCCAAGACTTACGCCGCAAGCCTCGACACTCGCGGACGGAGTTCGCATGACTAATTGCGAGACAGTCTCTTTTAGATGCAAATTCCATCACGGTCTGTACGCTGGCGCACAAGCGGCTCCATGGCTTGTTGTCGCCCCCGGTATAGGGAATTGATTCGCGTGTTCAAGTCGATGTTCGAAGACCGCTGAATTCATTGGCGTTTTGGCGGATACCTGGTTTTCTCTGTTCGGCCCGCACATAGGCTGTGATGTGCGCCACGTCATCGGGCGTGACCTGGGGCACCGGCGCCATGTCGCCAAACTGCCAGTGGTGGGCGCGCACGCCGTTCTTGACAACGAGTTGAAACGCAATGTCGCCGTGGTGCGACGGCTCATAGATACGGTGCAGGAGCGGCGGCCCCTTGTCCGACCCTTGTAGCGCAGTGCCGTGACACGCAGCGCAGTGCGTCTCAAACAGCTTTTTGCCGACCGCCGGATTGGGCATGAGGCCGGGGCTGGGTCTGGGCACCTGCCAGCCCTGGGCCAGTACCGACAGGCTCGGCATGCCGAAGATCGCGATCAGCCCTGCCATGCGCAAACTCCTACGAACTCTCCCCACGGCTCCCTCCTGTCTTGCCGTGTCCGCCATGCCCGCCGTGACCGAAGAAATGCATTAACGGGCACAGTAGAAGCAACAGATATATCCATCGTCCGGTCAGGTGCTCCCAGTGCTCGCGAATTACGAAAAAAGCCACGACGACCGCGATCATGGCGACAATGACAGAGCTGCGGGATCGATACCACGGCTCAGGATGATGATGGCTGGATTCTGGATTCATAGTTTGCTTTCTCGCTCTTGATCGTTGCCGGGAGGCGGTGCGGAACAGCAGGCCGTAGGTTTAGCCGTGGCGTGTGCCCTGACGTTTCCGATGCGCCAGGCGCGGAAGGCCATCCGCCAGCGGAGAACAGCCTTCATCGTTTCCCGGATACGGTCAGTGGGAGTGCCCACCGATTGAGCCACTGCTGGAGCCGCTCCCGGAGTACCCTCCGCTGGTGACGCAGCCCCCCAGCAATGCCGCGAACAACGCTGCCGCAACCACCCACATCTTCTTCGACATCACCTTCTCCTTGAGTTGAACAATGGTTCAGTGCTCGATGCCGCGCTTCAGGCGCCATTGCTTAACCAGCGCGTAGATCGCCGGGATCACCGCCAGCGTGAGCACCGTCGAGGAAATCATGCCGCCCACCATGGGTGCGGCAATGCGGCTCATCACTTCCGAGCCGGTACCCGTGCCCCACATAATGGGCAGCAGGCCGGCCATGATCGCCACCACGGTCATCATCTTCGGCCGCACACGCTCGACTGCGCCTTCCATTACGGCCGCATACAGATCCTCGGCGCCGGGTTGCCGTCCAGCCAGCGCCGACTTTTTCTTTTCCGCTTCCCAGGCGTGATCGAGGTAGATCAGCATGACGACGCCCGTCTCTGCCGCCACCCCGGCCAGCGCGATAAAGCCCACCGCCACCGCCACCGACAGGTTGTAGTTAAGCAGCCACATCAGCCACACCCCACCCACCAGGGCGAAGGGCACCGAGAGCATGACGATGAAGGTTTCGGTCATTCGCCTGAAGTTGAGGTAGAGCAGCAGGAAGATCGACAGCAGCGTTACCGGGATCACGATCTTCATTTTCTCGATGGCCCGCTCCATGTACTCGAACTGACCGCTCCAGGTGACGTAGTAGCCGGGTGGGAACTTGACGTTCTCCGCCACGGCCTTCTTCGCGTCGGCGACGTAGCCACCAATGTCCCGGTCGCGGATGTCGACGTAGATGTAGGCGGAAAGCAGCGCGTTCTCGGTGCGGATTGACGGAGCACCCTTGGCCACCTCCACCGTGGCGAGCTGCCCCAGTGGGACCATCGCCCCTGCCATCGTCGGCACCAGAACCTCGCGGGCGATCTGCTCCGGATCGGAGCGCAGTTCGCGCGGATAGCGGACGGTGACGCCGAAGCGCTCCCGCCCTTCGACGGTGGTCGTCACCATTTCACCGCCCAGTGCCGTGCCGATCACGTCCTGCAGGTCGCCGACGGCCAGACCATAGCGGGCCAGTTGTTCGCGGTCCGGCTTGATGTTGATATAGAAGCCACCGGTGATGCGCTCGGCGAACGCGCTGGTGGTGCCTGGAACTGCTTTCACCGCGACTTCGATCTCCCTGGCCAGCTTCTCCATCTCGGCCAGGTCCTTGCCGAAGACCTTGATGCCGATCGGCGTACGAATACCGGTGGACAGCATGTCGATACGGGCCTTGATCGGCATGGTCCAGGCGTTGGCTACGCCGGGGAATTGCAGGGCCTTGTCGAGCTCGGCAATCAGCTTGTCGGTGGTCATGCCGGCGCGCCATTCGGATTCCGGCTTGAGGTTGATCACCGTCTCGAACATTTCGGTCGGCGCCGGGTCGGTCGCCGTGTTGGCGCGGCCGGCCTTGCCGTAGACCGAGGCGACCTCGGGGAAGCTCTTGATGATCTTGTTTTGCGTCTGCATGAGTTCCGCCGCCTTGGTGATCGACATGCCCGGCAGAGAGGCCGGCATGTAGAGCAAGGTTCCTTCATTCAGCGTCGGCATGAACTCGGAACCTAGCTTGGCGGCCGGGTAGATCGAGATAGCCAGGGCGAGCAGCGCCAGTGCGATGGTGGTTTTCTTCCAGTGCATCACTCCGGCGATGATCGGCCGATAGACCCAGATCAGGAAGCGATTCACCGGATTCCTCGCTTCCGGCATGATCTTGCCGCGGATGAACAGCATCATCAGCACCGGCACCAGGGTCACCGAAAGAATCGCTGCGCCGGCCATGGAGAAGGTCTTGGTGTAGGCCAGCGGCGAGAACAGCCGCCCCTCCTGTCCTTCAAGACTGAAGACCGGCAGGAAGGAAACGGTGATGATCAACAGCGAGAAGAACAGCGCCGGCCCGACCTCCTTGCACGCTGCGAGCATGGCATCGGCACGATCGTTGGTGGAATGTCCCTCGGGTAGACGCTCAAGGTGTTTGTGCGCGTTTTCGATCATGACGATGGCGGCGTCGATCATGGCGCCGATGGCGATGGCGATGCCGCCCAGACTCATCAGATTGGAAGTCATGCCGAGCAGACGCATGGCAATGAAAGCGATCAGCACGCCGACAGGCAGCATCAGGATGGCGACCAGTGCACTGCGTGCATGCAGCAGGAATACAAAGCAGACCAGGGCGACGATGATCGATTCCTCAAGCAGCGTTCTCTTGAGGGTTTCGATGGCGCGGTGAATCAGCTCGGAACGGTCATAGACCGTTTCCACGGTTACCCCTGCGGGAAGACCGGGGCCGATTTCTGCGATCTTGGCTTTCAGGTTGTGGATGACTTCCAGCGCATTCTGACCATAACGGGCCATGGCTATGCCCGACACCACTTCCCCTTCGCCGTTGAGTTCGGTCAGGCCGCGTCGCTCGTCCGGAGCGAGTTCCACCCGGGCGATGTCGCGAATCAGTACCGGTGTCCCTTTGTCGCTCTTGACGACCAGCATTTCGATGTCGCCCTTGCCGTGCAGATAGCCCTCGCCACGCACCATGTACTCGGTCTCGGCCATCTCCACCACCCGGCCGCCGACGTCGCGATTGGAGTCGCGGATCACCTGGGCAACCTTCATCAGGGGGATGCCGTAGGCGCGTAACTTCACCGGATCGACGGTGACCTGATAGGTCTGGACGAAGCCGCCGATCGAGGCGACTTCGGCGACACCGTGGGCTTTGGTCAGTTGGTAGCGCACGTACCAGTCCTGGATGGAGCGCAACTCGGCCAGCGTCTTGTCCTTGGCGAGCAGTGCGTACTGGTAAACCCAGCCGACCCCGGTGGCGTCCGGCCCGAGCGACGGCGTGACGCCCTTGGGCATGCGGCTGGATGCAAAGTTCAGGTATTCGAGGACGCGGGAGCGCGCCCAGTAGATGTCGGTACCATCCTCGAAAATGATGTAGACGAAGGACGCCCCGAAGAAAGAAAAGCCTCGCACCACCTTTGACTTCGGCACCGACAGCATGGCCGTGGTGAGCGGATAGGTCACCTGGTCTTCCACCACCTGCGGCGCCTGACCGGGGTACTCGGTATAGACAATGACTTGCACGTCGGACAGGTCGGGCAGGGCATCGATCGGCGTGCGCAGGACCGCGTAGATGCCGGCGAGTGTGACGAACAGCGTGGCGAGCAGAACCAGGAAGCGGTTCCTGCCCGACTGTTCAATGATATTGGCAAGCATGGCGTCTCTCCGTCAGTGGCCGCTTCAGTGACCCGAGTGGGCCGATGGCCGGGACGTGCCAGTACCTTCGAGCTTGACGATCACCCACTCGCCGGGCTTGCGCTCGACGAAAGTGAACGCGACCGTGGCACCGGGCTTGAGCGTGCCGATCAGCGCGGAATTGGCCAGCGTGAAATCCATCGTCATGGCCGGCCACTTGAGGCTTGCCACCGGTCCATGCGCGATCGACACCGTTCCCGCCTTCGCGTCGAGAGCATCGATCTTGCCTTCGGCCTGGTGGCTGGACCCATTGGCGGCAGGCACCGCCTGTTTAGCCTCGGCTCCCGCGCCGACAGTTGCCTTGGGTGCCGCCTCGGCATCCACCTTGGACGCCGCGCCATGGGCCGAATGACCGAATCCGCCGACCGCCGCCTTGAGGTTGCTTTCCGCGTCGATCAGGAAGTTGGCGGCCACCACCACCGGCTCGCCATCCTTGACGCCTTCGATGACTTCAACGTAGGTGTCGCTGCGGGCGCCGAGCTTGACCTCGCGTGGCTCGAAGCGACCTTCGCCGGCCTGGATCAGCACGATGCGGCGGGTTCCGCTGTCGATGACGGCCGAGATGGGCACCGTGACAACAGCCCCTTTCGCCGCGGCAGCGACCTCCATCTGGGCGTACATGCCGGGCTTGAGTAATTGACCGGGATTCGCGAGTTCCACGCGAACCGGGATGGTGCGGGTCTCTGTTTTCAGCATCGGATAGACATAGGTGATGGCTCCTCTGAAGATCTTGTCCGGGTAGGCGTTGATCTTCACCGTGGCGCCAGCGCCGACTTTCACCAGACCGATGTCCTGCTCGAACACATCGGCGACGACCCACACGGCGGACAGGTCGGCGACCTGATACAGGGCTTCACCCGGCATGAAGCGCATGCCTTGCAGGGCTTTTTTCTCGGTCACGATGCCATTCACCGGCGAACGGAAGGTCAGGGTGCGCCTGGTTTCGCCGGACTTGGCCAGCGCCTTGACCTGCTCTTCGGAAATATCCCAGTTCTTGAGTCGCATCAGGCTCGAAGCAGCCAATTGCCGCATACCGGCCTGGGCTTCGCCGCCTGCCGCGTTCAGAGACTCGACGCCTTGCGAGGCGATGGCGTATTCGCGTTGGGCAGATACAAGTTCGGGGCTATAGACCTCGAACAGGGGCTGCCCCATGGCCACCGGCTGGCCGGTGGCATTGACGTGCAGGCGTTCGACATAACCTTCGAACTTTGGGGTGATGGCGTAGGTGCGGCGCTCGTCCGGCTCGATGCGGCCGGCGGCGCGGACGATCTTGTCCAGCGCGCGCAACTTGGCGGCCTCGGTCCTGACTCCGAGTTTCTGTACCTTCTCGGTGCTGATCCTGATCTGGTTGGCGGACGCCGGTTCCTCCTCCTGAGCGCCTTCGTAGACGGGCACGTAATCCATGCCCATCGGGTCTTTCTTTGGCGTCGGCGAGGTATCGGGGAGTCCCATCGGGTTGCGGTAGTAAAGCAGCTTGGGTTCTTTCTTGGCGCCGACAGGGGCGACCGCCGCAGTCTGCGTGGCGGGATCGGCGCCATGCTCGCCGCCGCCCTTGCGCGATCCCATCCAGTAGCCGCCGCCCGCCGCCAGTGCCGCCACCGCAACGGCGACCACCATTCCCGTTCCCTGTTTCATAGATCTTCCCCGATAAGTCGTTCGATGTCCGCCAGGCGAGCCTGCTGCTCCGCCTGCGCCTTGATGACGTCCTGCTTCGCCTTGCGAATCTGCCGTTGCGCGTCAAGCAAGGTGGCGAAATCCACCTTGCCGGTTTCATAACCGGCAAGCGCCGCCCGGAAAGTGAGTTCGGCCTGCGGCAACAGACTGGTTTGCGCCAGCGTTTCCACGCGCCGTGCGGCGTTGATGCCAGACAGGTTTTCGGAAAGGTCCGCCAACAATTGATTGGCGGTCGACTCCTTGCGGGCGCGGGTGGCCTCGATCATTTTCTCGGCTTCGCGTTCCTGGCTGCGACGGCTTTCCTGCTGCAGCGGGATGTTCAATTCGAACATCAGCTCCCATTCGTTGACCCGGTTTCTGGTCTGGATCGGCGAAACGCCGACAGTGAAATCCGGATAGCGGTTGCGGTAGGTCAGGTCGCGGTTCTTTTCCGCCGCGCGGATTCTCGCGTCATCGGCGAAGAGACTTGGATTCCTGCCGCGCAGGCGCTCTTCCAGTGCGACATAGTCGAGCCTGGCGACCGAGGGAATCGGCCGCAAACGTTCCGGGATGGCCAGGGTGGACTGTGCCGGCCGCGCCAGCAGCCCATTGAGGCGGGAACGCGCATGGTGGCTTTCGGTTTCCATCTGGATCAGCTCGCCTCTCATCGAGGTGCGTTCCACCTGAACACGGATCGCGTCCTGCTGTGGCACCAGGCCACCGGCGTAGCGCGCCTGGGTGATACCCTCGATGCGGTCGATCAGATCGATGACTTCCTTCGTCAGGCTGACCAGCCTGGCCGCAGCGAAGTACTGGGCATACGTGGTCTTGATGCGCGCCGCCTGTTCGGTCCAGGTGATGCCGGCTTTGCCTTGTGCCACTTCGGCCTCGGCCTCGGCTACTTCGCGCTTGAGATCGCGCTTGCCCCAGAAAGGCAGCGGCTGCGTCAGCGTGTATTTGGTGCTGCCGACGCGACTGGGCAGCAGGTTGGGATTGGTCTCGGAAGGGTAATTGGTGATGTTCTGCAACTCCGTGCGCAGCACCGGGTCGGGCAGCGCACCCGCCGGATACACGCGTTCCGCAGCCGCTTCAGCCTCCAAGCGCATGGCTGCGTATTCCGGATTTCGTGCCTTGGCGTAATCGAGCAGACTTTCGACGCTTGTGCCCAACGCGGCTTCCTGCGCCAGCGCGGGTGTCACCGCAGCAAAGGCCAGCAACAGGATCAGCGCCGACACAGAGGGCGTTCTTCGCATACGGGCTCCCAGGGAAAAATGTAAAGCGATCATGGCTGACTTGTCCAAACTTGAAAGGCGATTCCTTATTTGCCGGGCCTGCGCGGCTTTTTCTTTCGAGCCACGCGCGATCCTGGCGGTGCATTTTTGTTGATGGCTTGTTTTCTGCAAAGATAGACAATGAACGCTGCGATTCCCGCTACAACCAATGCCCAGATCAACATGTATTCAAGGAACGCAGGCGGTGCGGTATCGATGCGACGGACGGGCATGCTATTGGGCGACCTCTCTGGGGGCTGGCTAGGATTCCGCTTCGTTTCCAGCCTGAGGCGATTCGGGTCGAACCGTCGAGGGTATGGGCTGCTCGCCTACGGTAGCCGGGTGACTTTGCTCCGTGTGTGACGCGGACGAAGCGTGAGTCATCATTCCCTCGCCTGATCCATGACTGTTACCCATGACATGCTCATCTCCCGTCATCATGGGCAGCATCAGCGACATCATCGGACCAAACGCTTGGGCCGGTCCGGCCGAGAGTCCAAGCGTAACGAGCAAGGCAACGATGCCTGGTTTCAGGGCGCGCAATTATTTTGCTTTCTCAAAACGGACGATGGTCATAGTTCCGTTCACGTTGTCTGGCATGAATCGGATCTTGTCGCCAGCCTTCATCTGATCGAGCCATACGGGATCGTTGACCTGAAACGCCATGGTCATGGCGGGCATGCCATTTGGCAGCGGCCCGTGGGCGACGGTCACCTTGCGGGCAGGCTTGTCGACTTTCTTCACCAGCCCCTCTGCCAGAGGGGATTCGGCGTTGTGCTGGGCGGACATCGCACCGTGGCCGCCATGGCCTTCATGCTCATCGGCAGCGACTCCTTGTGCTGAGAAGCCGATGGCGGCGAACGTGACGACAGCGGGAACAATGAAGTTCTTCATGGGCATTCTCCTGCGGGGTTAGTGTTTGGCGAAAACGCGAGTACTGCCGTCAGCTTGGACGAGCAATGTTTCGTAGGACATGGGCTTGGCGCTGTCCATGCCGGGCGAACCGGGGGGCATCGAGGGCACAGCCAAGCCCAGTGCCTTGGGTTTCTCCTTCAGCAATCGCTGGATGTCGGCGGCAGGGACGTGTCCCTCGACCACATAGCCGCCAATCTTCGCGGTATGGCAGGAGCCGAGTCGATCAGGCATTCCGGTTTTCTTTCTGGCCGCCGTGACATCCTCGACGTCGTGCGTATTGACCTGGAATCCGTTCTGGCGCAAATGCTCGACCCATTTCCCGCAGCAACCGCAGTGCGGACTCTTGAATACCTCGACCGGAGCCGAGGACTGCGCCAAAGCTGGCGCAGAACCTAGCACTGCAATGAGCAGGAGCGAGTGAAGGCGAAGTTTCATGGTGAAGTTCCTGGTTAGGCGGATGGGTACAGTCTGACCGGACTATCCCGACAGGAAGCTGACCGTTAAATTACATTTCTGTAATCTTCGAGGACTTCGCGGCGATATCGCGGCATCGGATGGTGGAATGTGTAGCGATGCTCGGGGCGGGCAATACCTTGCAAGAAAAGCGGCCCGTCAAGGGCCGCAAATCCGAAGAGGCGCGGTGAGAGGGGTGAATGTCACGGCACGCCGATACGATGCGACTCGACGCGCCAAAGCTCATTGCCCTTCATCATGATCTTCTTGCCGTCTTTGGTTACCATCTCCACCCCTTCCTTCATGGAGACGGCTTGTCCAAACTTGTTCTCCATCGCCATCTTTTCATCCTTGTACACATACAAGGTGTTGCCATCCTTCAGCAGGTATTGGGCCACTGCGTCGGGGTGCGGAGCATAGGGAGTTGCCGTGGCTTGGGCAAGAACAGACGTGGACATCACGGCCAGGATTCCGGCGACAGCTAGGGTTTTGCGCATGGTATTTCTCCTTGAGATTACGAGTTTCCATCCAATCTGATGGTGATTGAATGATAGTTGCCGCTACCTGACATAAAGATGACCCCATGATTACATTACGGTCATCGTCGTGACAGCCAAGGACCTATGCCGCGAATTCGACGCCCGTCCCAAGCAAGCGGTTTCGACCCCTTGGCATGGACAGGAAATCAACCATTGATAAGCTCGGCGGTGATGCATTCCAGTTTCTATACACATATGGAATCAGTGCTTATGGTCTGTAGGGTTGTCCTTGGTGCCAGCTAGAGGAGTGAAACGAGCCTGCTCGGCGGTCTTGCCCGCCAGGGTGATAGCAACCACCACCTTCATGTCCGCCGTCGAGGCGTACTTGCCGACACCCTTGAGGCGGTTGTCCCCATCGGGGACCAGCGTGACGCTGGCTTTCTGCTTGCCGGCGAGGATGGTCGCCGTGCCGCCAGCGCCGACTGTCGGAATCTTGGCGCCAGCGTGGTCGGTGACGAACACGCCCACCGGATTGTCCTTGGCTTCCTTGCTGTCCTTGGCCACCACCAGTTCAAAGTGATAGGTACCGGCCATGCGCAGTTGGCCGCCATTGGGCGCTTTCTGGTTATCCAGAACTTCATCGCTGTGGGCAAACGGGGTTGGACTCGCCAGACCGAAGACGCTGGCAGCGGCTATGAAACGCAAGACTCTATTCATGGGAAACTCCTTTGTGGTTGGGAGGGATCTAGAAACTCTCGCTTTCGTGAGCTGCGAGCAAGCGCTCCAGCGCTGGCTTGCCCCACAGCCAGAACATCAGCGGTGTGAGCAGGGAATCGAGCAGCGTCGAACTGATCAGGCCGCCGAAGATCACCACCGCCACCGGGTGCAGCACTTCCTTGCCCGGCGCATCGGCCGAGAGCAGCAGCGGCAGCAGGGCGAACGCCGCGACCAGCGCCGTCATCAGTACCGGCGTCAGCCGCTCCAGCGAACCGCGCACGATCATGTGCTGACCGAATGTCTCGCCTTCGAAGGCGCACAGGTTGATGTAGTGGCTGATCTTGAGGATACCGTTGCGGGTGGCGATGCCGGTCAGGGTGATGAAGCCGACCAGCGCGGCGACCGACAGCGGCTGCCCGGAAATCCATAGCGCGACGACGCTGCCGATCAGCGCCAGCGGGATGTTGCCCATGATGATGAGGGTGAGTGCCGTCGAACGATAGCGGCTGTAGAGCACCATGAAGATCATGGTCAGCGATACGGCAGCCAGCAGCGTGATCAGCCTTGCGGCCTGCTCCTGCGCTTGGAACTGGCCCTCCAGCGCTGTGAAGTAGCCTTCCGGCAATGGCTTGGCGGCGAGTTCTGCGCGGACGTCGGCGATCACCTTGGACATGTCGCGGCCGTCGGTGTTGGCCGAGAGCACGATGCGGCGCCGTGAATTCTCGCGGCTGACCTGATTGGGGCCATCGCTTTCCTCGACGCTGGCGACCTTCGACAGCGGCACATAACCATTGGGGGTTTCGATCAGCAGGTCGGCCAGCGCCTGCGGCCCGCGCGCACTTTCCGGCAAACGTACCAGCAGATCGAAGCGGCGATTGCCCTCGATGATCTGGGTAATGCGCTCGCCCTCGATCATCTGTTCCAGGCTGCGCAGCAGGTTGCCCGGGGCCACGCCGTAGCGCGCTGCCTGTTCGTAGTCGAGGCGGATCTTGACCTGCGGAATCAGCACCTGCTTCTCGATCTGCAAATCAGTCACGCCGGGAATTCTGGCCAGCCGCTCGCGCATGCCCGCAGCCAGGCCGCGCAGGGTATCGAGGTCGTCGCCATAGATTTTCAGCGCGATTTGGGCACGCACACCGGACAGCAGGTGATCGAGCCGGTGCGAGATCGGCTGGCCGACATTGGACGCCGCCGGCAGCACCGCAAGGCGTTGCCGGATGTCGGCGATAATTTGCTCTCGGCTGCGATCAGAAGCCTTCAAGTCGACGTCCATCTCGGTGTAATGCACGCCTTCGGCATGTTCGTCGAGCTCGGCGCGGCCGGTGCGGCGGCCGACCTTGGTCACCTCGGGCACCTGGGCAACCTTCTGCTCGGCCAGGGTGCCGATGCGGTTGGATTCGGCCAGCGAGGTGCCGGGATTGAGCAGCACATTGACCGTCAGCGTGCCCTCGTTGAAGGGCGGCAGGAAGGAGCGCGGGAAAAAAGGCACGCTGGCCGCGACGATCACTACCACCGCCAGAGCGCCGGCCAGCAGCGCACGCGCGTGATTGAAGGACCAGTGCAGCAGCTTGGCGTCACCGCGCTTGAGCCAGGTCACCAGGGGGCTGTCGCCGGCATGCAACTGCTTCATGTGCGGCAAGAGGTAATAGGCCATCACCGGCGTCAGCGTGACCGAGACGATCATGCTGGCCAGAATCGACACGATGTAGGCGATGCCCAACGGCGTGAACAAGCGCCCTTCGATGCCCGGCAGGACGAACAGCGGCACGAACACCAGCACGATGATCACCGTGGCATAGACGATGGCCGACCGCACTTCCAGGGTCGCGGCGGCGATCACCTCGGCCACCGGGCGCGGTTCGGCCGCGGCGCGATTCAGCTTCAGCCGCCGCAGCACGTTTTCGACGCCGACCACGGCATCATCGACCAGCTCGCCGATGGCAATCGCCAGTCCGCCCAGCGTCATGGTGTTGATCGACAGGCCGAAGTAGTGGAACACCAGAGCCGTGGCCAGCAGCGATACCGGAATCGCCATTAGCGAAATCACCGTGGTGCGCACATTGAGCAGGAACAGGAAGAGGATCACGGCGACCAGGATCGCGCCGTCACGCAGGGCTTCCTCGACGTTGTTCACCGAATGCTCGATGAAGTCGGCCTGCTTGAACAGGAAGGACGGCGCTTCAACGCCCGTAGGCAGGCTCTTGCCCAGTTCGGCGATGGCTTTTTCCACCTCGCGTGTCAGCGTTACGCTGTCGGCGGCCGGCTGCTTCTGCACCGAGAGAATCACCGCCGGCTTGCCCTTGTAGCTGCCGTCGCCGCGCTTGATGGCCGGCGCCAGCTTCACATCGGCCAACTGCTTGAGCAGGATCGGCTGCCCATTTTTCACCGTCACTACCAGATTCTGCAAGTCTTCGATGCGCGAACTTCGCCCAATCTGGCGGATCAGCCATTCGCGGCCCTGTACTTCGAGAAAACCACCGCTGGTGTTGGCGCCGAAATCTTTCAGCGCGGCTTCAAGCTTTTCGCGCTCGATGCCCAGTGCCTGAAGCTGCGCAGGTTTGAGTTCGACGCGGTACTGGCGCACTTCGCCACCGATGGGAATGACCTGGGCGACGCCGGGAATGGTCAGCAGGCGTGGGCGCATCACCCAGTCGGCGTATTCGCGTACCGCCATCGGACTCACCTTGGCCGGGTCCGCCGGAATGGCAATCAGCAGGATCTCGCCCATGATCGATGAGATCGGTCCGAGTTGCGGCACGATGCCGGGGGGCAAAGCCTCGCGCACCAGATTCAGGCGTTCGGCGATCTGTTGCCGGTTGCGATAAATGTCGGAACCCCACTCGAACTCGACGTAGATGATCGACAAACCAACGCCCGATACCGAGCGCACGCGCGTCACTCCCGGCATGCCGTTCATGCCCGACTCGATCGGAAAGCTCACCAGTTGCTCGACCTCTTCCGGCGCCATGCCGCCGGCCTCGGTCAACAGCGTCACGGTGGGCTTGTTGAGATCGGGAAAGACATCGACCGGCATCTGCCGCAACGTGATCGCACCGTAGATGATCAGCAGCAGCGAAACGCAGATGACGATCAAGCGCTGCCTGAGGGCGGCATGGATGATGAAGTCAAACATTATTAGCGGACCTGCGACAGCAGACCGGCACCTTCGACGACGACTCGGTCACCCTCATGGAGGCCGTCGACGATGGCGACATTGTTGGCATCGAGCGACTGATGGCGAATGCGACGCACGACGAAACGCTCGGCCTCGCTATGCACCCACACTGCCGTGTCGCCAGCGCCGACTTTGGTCAGCGCCGAGCGCGGCAGCGCCGCGCCCTTGATTCCCTGTGCTGTGCGCACCATGACTTTCACTGGCTGGCCAACCGCCACTGTGGGATTGATTGTGGTGATTTGAAACAATAGCGGCAGCGCCTGTTCGCGCAGTTGTCGTCCGCCGCCGACAAACTTGAGTTCCAGTGCAGTTTGTTCCACCAGCGCGCTGGCGGAAACAAGCGTTGCCGCAATGCCTGGATCGTAGGCCAGCGCTTCCACCGCCAGGCGGGCTGGATCGACGATCTCGAACAGAATCTCTCTGGCATCGACCACTTGGCCGGCAACCAGGTGGTGCGAAGCGCTTATCACACCCGCTGCCGGCGCCAGCAGCGGCTCGGCGGTGTTAATGCTGGCGCCGACAAAGGCACGGCGTTTCTGCAGCGCATCCCGCTCGATCCTCGCCGCTTCGATCTCCTTCTGTGGCACCGCGCCTTCGAGCTGGTCGAAGCGCCTGACACGCCCGTCGGCAATGGCCAATTGAGCCACCAGTTCGGCCAACTGCGACCTCTGATTGCCACGCTCTATGGCGCCGCTGACCGGGCGCAGATAGGCCAGCACCTCACCTTTGACAACCCTTCGTCCAGGCACGGGCATGCCTTTGGGTCCGGGCATGACGCTGCCGGCAAATGTGGCCTGGACCCGGCCGCTCGTATTGGGGTCCGGGATCACCTTGCCGTTGAGCTCGACCGTCGCGGCGAGATCGCCGATACGGGCAAGACGGGTACGAATTTCGAGTTGCCGCTGCACTGCCTTGGGCACGAACAGGCTGCCGTCGGCCAGGCGTTGCGGAGCGGTCGAGTTGGCCGTTGTTCCCGTCGTGGCAACGGTCGGAATGGCTTTGGACGCTTTGTCCTGACTATGATCCTCGTCGCCGTGCGCCAGCGTGCCGTTGGCGACACCAAGCAGCACTGCGACGACGACAAGGCATCGCATACGCGTGATTCGCATGTTCAGATTCCTTTGGACTTGTAGCGGCGACGCACGGCCAGCAGGGCTCCGGCGGCAAGCAGTAGAAGGCCGGCGACGATCCAGATGATCCGCTTGCTCCAGCCGTGGACATGTTCCTCACCCGCCGCAGCCGGTGAAATATCCAGCGTTGCCGTCAGCAGATCGGCCGTGTCGCCGGCTTCGATGGCAATGATCAGCGCATGCTTGCCCGGGGACAGTGCCGTCGCCAAATCCAGGGCATAGGTTCCGGGTGCTATCTCGCTGGCGACGCCCTTCATTTCCCCGCCATCGACTTCCACATTGGCCTTTGTCACGGGCTCGTTGCTGGCAAAGCGATCGAGATAAACCACCAGTTTCTTGCCTTCGAGAGTGGCGACCAATTCGAACTCCTCGGTCGCGGCCACTGCGCGAAGCGCGCCGGTCGTGATCGGGGCCGGCATTGGCGCGGGCGCAGCGTGTGTATGGCCATCGCTGCTGTCGCCACCGGCCCAGGCGGGAAAGGCGATAACAGTGGCCAACAATAATGCTCTCGCTTGCTTCACGGCAATACTCCCAGGGCTTGATTCAGGCGCGATATGGCAGCAGCGCGGGCAACGCGCTGGCGGTCGAGCAAGGCTTCGGCGTCAAAGGCGGCGGCGCGTATGCGCAGCAGCGTCGCCAGATCGGATTCGCCGAGTGAAAAAGCCTTTTCGCTCAGACGCAGATTCTCGGCTGAGAGCTGGCGACGCTCCTGCGCCATAAGGAACTGCCGCTCAGATGAACCAAGAGCGCGCTCCGCCCGCTCCGCTTCGAGCTGGATACGGGTTTGGGCGCGCACCATTTCAGCGTCGGCCTGATCGGCTTCCGCCTGTGCTGCCGAAGTCGCGCGGCGCACCTGAGCCCCCGAGGAGAATGGAATTTTTAACCGTATGCCCACCGTATTGGCATAGGGTTCGGCAAAATCGCTGCGTTCGCGCACCACACGCAGCGCCAGCTCCGGCGCCGTACGCCGCGATTCGTCGGCCACCGTTACCCTGGCGCGGGCGCTGCGCGCTGCTGCGGCTGCGGCCATCAGCGAGGGATGGGTTTCGGGCATGGCCAAGGTGCCACCTGAAGTTCGTATCGTCGTCGGTGCTTCTGCAGCCATGTCCTCTGGCACAGCCGTACCGGTCAGCGTGCGCAAGGCCTGTTCTGCCTGGAGCAGCGTGACTTCGGTCTCGATCAGTTCAGCGCCGGCTGCATGCAGTTCGCTCTGCGCCAAGTTGGCGTCGATGCGCGACAGCTCGCCTACCGTGTAGCGGCGCCGCACGTCGGATTCCAATGCGCGAGCGGTATCAAGACGACGGGCAGCAAGAGCCTTGGCATTGCGTGCCGCCGCCAACATCCACCAGGCGGCGCGCAGTTCGCCGGCCAGTTCCAAACGCAATGCCGCGCGTTTTGCGCTCGCTTCATCGATCCGGCTGGTCGCCTCGGCCTCGCGTGCCGCCTTTTGTCCCGGCAGCCACAGCGGTGTTGCCAGTTCGACTTCGTATTCCTGCCTACCCAGATTGCGGTTTAGACTGTCGTTGCGGCTGCTGATGCTGACTGAGCCCGGTTCTGGCGTCAGGCCAGCGGCGATGTCGTGATTCGCGCGTGCCGCAGCCTCGTGGGCCTCAAGCGCTGCAGCCTGCGGATGCAGCCGCCAAGCCTGCTCCAACGCACGGGCCAAACCGGTCAAGGCGAACGGGGTATCGTCCGCCAGCGCTGGCAGGGTAAGCATTAGCCCGATAGCGCACACGACCATTCCCTGTTTCCATCTGATTGACGTCATCTCCATGTTTGGTGTTCAGCGGGGATCGATGGGCGATTGATATTTGGATTCATTGCAAGCTTTGTTTAGGCTTCGAATAATCTGCATTCTGATTGAGGCTTTCCGTCAATTAGCTGACGGTCGGATTACATTTATGTAATCTTTGGAGTCCATCGATTCCTCGCGCGCACAATCGCGCCATCAGCATGGGATGGAAGCGCGATGAAAATACTTCTTGTCGAAGATGAGCCGAAAACTGGGGAGTACGTCAAACAGGGTCTGGTCGAGGCGGGTTTCGTCGTCGATCTGGCCCAAGACGGCTTAGACGGTCTGCATCTGGGCGAGACCGGAGACTACGATCTGGCGATACTCGACGTGATGCTGCCAAAGCTGGATGGCTGGCAGGTACTCGCCGGCATACGCCGCGTCAGGCCCGAAATGCCGGTACTGTTTCTTACGGCCCGCGATCAGGTCGCAGACCGCGTAAAGGGATTCGAGCAAGGTGCCGACGATTACCTGGTGAAGCCGTTTGCCTTTGCCGAATTGCTGGCCCGGGTGCGCTCCTTGCTCCGCCGAGGGAGTCGCAGCAAGGAACCGGAGCAGATGCGGGTGGCGGATCTGGAACTCGATCTGCTGCGCCGCCGGGTAACCCGCGGGGGCCATCGCATCGACCTCACGGCCAAGGAATTCGCATTGCTTGAACTGCTGTTGCGTCGCCAAGGTGAGGTCCTTCCCCGCTCGCTGATTGCGTCGCAGGTATGGGATATGAATTTTGATAGCGACACCAACGTGATCGAAGTTGCAGTCAGGCGCCTTCGGGCAAAAATGGATGATGGATTCGAGCCGAAACTCATTCGCACCGTGCGTGGTATGGGTTACGTATTGGAGATCCCTGGATGCGATTGAGCGGGCAAATGTCCATTACCGTCCGACTGACACTGCTCTTCGCGTCGGCCTCGACGGTAGTTCTACTGTTACTTGGCTTTTTGATTGGCCGTTCGGTCGAGCAGCATTTTGAAGAGCAAGACATGGAAGTGCTCTCG
>WBZP01000792.1_pt1 | contig 41298 bp, 24 predicted proteins | sample 5204301 | NCBI WGS metagenome assembly WBZP01 (sample SAMN12412401, study PRJNA552823) | activated sludge metagenome | isolation source: activated sludge from nitrification reactor of wastewater treatment plant... | place: USA: Pennsylvania | collected 2017
CGTGCTGGATTCGGGTGAGTCAGCCGTGGGGAGGTGCCGGCCAAGGCGGTATGTTCATTCCGCGAGTGGGGCAAGAGGTCGTCGTTCAGTTCCTCGAAGGCGACCCTGATCGACCGCTCATCGTCGGTCGGGTCTACAACGGTGAAAATCCGGTTCCCCATGGACTCCCTGCTGCAAAAAATATCAGCACGATTCGATCGGCCAGCACGCCGGGCGGTGGTGGGTTCAACGAGATCAAGTTCGACGACAGCAAGGGCAAGGAAGAAGTCTTCGTTCACGCGCAGTTCGACATGAACGAGGTCGTCGAGCACAACCACAGCACCACCGTCCTCGCCAACCAGACCAATACCGTGACGGTCGACCAGACCAACACCGTGAACGGGAACCAAACCGAAACGGTCAAAAAGAACCAATCCGTCACAGTCACAGAGGGGGATCAGTCGATCACCGTTCAGACCGGAAATCGCACCCTCACCGTCAAACAAAACCTTACGGAGACGGTGCAAAGCGGAGACCACACGGCAACCATTCAGAGTGGGAGCAGCTCACTCACCGTGAAGCAGGACCGCAACGTCACCGTGCAAAGCGGCAGTCACAATGTCACCGTGCAGACTGGCGATAGCAATCATTCGGTAAACACCGGCCATCACAATGTCCTGGTGTGTACTGGCAACAGCACGCATACCGTGAACACCGGCAATCACTCGACCGACGTGCTCACTGGGCATCATGCGGTCACTGTGAATGCGGGAAATAGTGGCATCAGTGTGCTCACCGGAACTCACTCGACTTCCGCATTGCAAACCGTTTCGATCGCATCGGAGGCCGCCGACCTAAACCTATTCGCCGCCGTAAACTGGAGCGGACATGGTGATGTAGCGGCCACACTGACAGCCCCAGAGATTCAGATTTTGGCGACCAAAAAGATCGTCATCGGCGTGGGCCCGAGTTCGATCACGATTGAGCCCAGCGGTATCTCCATCACCGGTCCTCAGGTGACCAGTAGCGCCATCGGTGTTCACACCATCAGTGGTGCACTCATCAAGATCAACTAAGGGTCATGCAACAGCTATTCCTGCGTCTGCGAGACGAACTCAGCCGCTTTGTCGCGCAGCGTGATGCCGCGCTCTTGGCAGTAGATTGCCGGGACGAAGATGTGCCGTTCGTCATGAAGACGATGAGCGACTTGGATCGTGAAGATGAAAGCAATCTGTATCTGCTCTCGCTTCATGACTTCCGCTCAGCAGCAACCTACGTTGACGGTGTAGTCCGCAGTGTGAACGCGGAAATGTCAGACATTGCCGAAGCTCTTGCCACAGAAGGATTGGCCGGACTGGCTCCGCTGCCAACTCGCGTGACTGATCCGGAAATTCCCGCAGCGCGCCGCTTGGTAGAACTGTTCGCGCATGTCCGAAGCTGGCTACCGAGCGGAGCGCCTCATCGGGTGATCTGGTGCCTGCTGCCAGGCCAAATCGCAGATGCTGCGCAGCACGCGAAGCTACTGCAAGACCTCCTGGGCTGCGAAAACCAAGTGGAACCATGGATGCGTGCAACCCGCGTTGTGGCCCGAGTTCCTGGTGGCTCATCGAATCTTGCGTCGTCCTTTCGTTATGTTCGCACATTCCGGACAGACTTCAGTCCAGCCGCGATCGAATCGGCGCTGACCGTGGAAGCGGAGGACGAAAGCCTACCGCTCAGCAAGCGCGCCCAAGCTCTGCTCACACTCGCTCAACTCGATAGCGCCCACGGTCGGGCAGACCATGCACGCCTTCGCTTTGGCCAAGTTCTCAGGCATGCGGAAGACTGCAAGAATTCGACGATGAAGGCTCTCGCACTTTGTGGGCTCGGAGAACTGGCACACCGTCGAAAAGAGCTCTCGATTGCTCGCAAGTGGTATGAAGGCGCGATAGAGCCAGTCTGCGCCACCAAAGCTCCCGTTTTGCTCGCTATCTTGAGTCGCAATCTGGGCGATTTGTCTTTTCTGGAAACGCGATACACAGAGGCAGAGACTCACTATCAAGCATGGCAACAACTCGCGGCGCACCTCCTAGACGCCGAGGGCCGAGTGCAAGCCTTTCAAAAGCTGGCTCTGTGCCAGCTTCGCCAAGCCCGCGTGCAGGAGGCAAGACAAAATCTTGAAGCCGCAGCGACGCTGGGCCGCAGCTTGGAGTTGTGGGGACTACATCGCTATACGTTGGAGGAACTACTGAGACTGTACGAAGCGCAAGGAGAAGTCCTGCTGCATCGGCAGATTGGCGATGAATTGAGGAAACTGCCCATCGAGGAGTTCGCACATGCCGGCTGATGATCCCTACGCGCCTCCCGAGCCACCGCACAACGCGCTTCACACCTTGAGCGAGACGATTGGCACCGTGCTGAGCTTGCCGAACAAGCCCGTTGAAATGCTCAACGAGGGATTCGCAAAAGCGACCAACTTCATCGCGCAAGCCCTGCCCTCGTTCCCGGCGGCCACGCTCGGGTCGCTGGCTGTGGGAATGCCCCACGCGCACCCTTCACATCCGCCCTTTGTGCCCCTGCCTCCGGTAGGGATGGTGATGTTTGGGACCAGTATGCAGGTGCTCATCTCAGGGCTCCCGGCGGCGCGCTCGGGTGACATTGGAATCAGTCCGACCTGCTGCGGAATCACACCCTTTTTTGAGGTCTTTACGGGCTCCTCCAAGGTGTTTATCGGTGGAGACCGAGCGGCCCGGATGTTTGACATCACGATGCACTGCAAGCCGGTTCCTCCGGCGGGTGCCGCCAAACGAGGACTGCGGGCAGCGCTCAGTACGGCGATGACAGTGGCAGGACAAGTCGCTCAAGCGAGTGCGATTGCCGGAGATGTTGTCGAAGCAGCCGAAGCGGACAGCAGTGCCATGTCGGCGGCGCTCGGAATGCGAGCAGGAATGGCGGCTGCGCAAATGGCTGCGGATGCCATCGCGATCGCCATGGGAGCACTCATGGGCAAAGATCCTGCGGTTCCGCCCGGCAGCATCGGAGCGATCATGCTTGGCGTGCCCAATGTCTTGATCGGTGGATTCCCGATGCCAAGCTGGATGGCCGTCGCCCAAGGACTGATGAAGCTCGTCAAAGGTCTCAAGAAAAAGAAGAAACCATCCCCGGAGGGCAAAGACAGTTGCGGCTGCCCCTAACGCGCAAACGGTGACCAAATCCCGAGGACTGACTCCCTGTGAGTCGGCGGAGTAATCGATGTCCGTGACGGAAGAAAAAGAGCAGTCAGCGAAAGTAAGTGGCAAGGTATCGGTGGGGCATCCGGTGGATGTCGCAACGGGGACGCTGACGCATGACTTCGCAGATCACGTTCTGCCGGGTCGCATGCCGCTCATCTTCGCCCGTCGCTACAGCAGCAAGATGCCGTTGCATGAAGACAGCGTCTTTGGAGCGGGCTGGTCTTCGCCGTTTCAGATGTACCTCCGTCAGGATCTCGATGGTTACCACTTGCTGGCCGAAGATGGCGAGACGGTGATTCCGTTCGATGATACCACTGGTGTCGTCGAAGCAGGAGGCACCGTTCGCAACCTAGGAATGTTCCACGAGCTTCGCCGCGACGACCAACAGTTCATCGTGACGCGCTGGAACAACGACACCCAAGAGGTCATTCAGTACCTGTTTCCAAGAACACCGCTGCGTCCCGATATATTAGGCATATGTAAAGATTCATATTGGCCCCTCGCCAGTCGCCGTAACCTGGCCGGACAGGGAATTGATATCGAACGCGACCGCAACGGACGAATTCTGGTGATTCGCCAGCGACGAGAAGGACGGGGACTGCGTTTGGTGTACGGCGAGTCCACGCACGTCACAGAGGTCTATCTGCTCGGGGGTGTAAAGGAACGGCTGCTGCTGCGCTACGGGTATGATCTGGCGGGGCGACTGTGCGAAATGACCGATGCGCTGGGACAGCGCTGCTCCTACGTGTACGACGACCAAGGTCGAATGATTCGCGAGGTCAACCTCGCTGGCATGGTCTACCACTTCCGCCATGACAAACAGGGCCGCTGCATCGAAACGACCGGTCTTGATGGGTACGGGCGCAGCACCCTGCAAATCGAAGAGCGAGCCCGCATCACTCAGGTGTTCGATGCGCTCGATCAAGTCACGCTCTACAAGTGGAATGAGAGCGGCCAAGTGGAGCAGCAGATTTCACCACTTGGTCAGACCACCACCACAACCTATGACGATGAGGGTCGCATCGTCGCGAAGACCACTCCTGATTCTGCGACGACCCACTTTGAATACGATGAGCGGGGCGACCGAATCAAAGTCATCGCTCCAAACGGAGCCACCACTTCCTATGAATACGATGACAGTCATCAGGTTGTAGCAGTCACCGATCCCACGAGTCGCAAATGGCAGCGCCGATACAACGAGTCGGGACTGGTCGGATCGGTTGAAAATCCGCTCGGACAAACGCTCTGCTATGACTACGATCACCGTGGGGATCTGCTACAAGTCCATGACTCTGCTCAGCGAAAGCGCAGCTATCGGTGGGATCAGCGAGGACTGCTTGTAAGTAGCATCGATCCGCTCGGTCACAGCACCCAGTACGAATACGATGAAGAAGGCAGCCTGGTTGCGGTCCTCGATCCACGCGGGCACCGCACAGAGCTGCTCCGCGATGCGCTCGGCAGAATTCGCGAGATCCGACTTCCCGATGGTGCACGAAGACGGTTTGCGCGAGATGCGTACGATCAAATCACTCAGTATGTGGATGAATTGGGAGCCGTCACCCAGCGACGGTATGCGGCATGTGGACTCCTGGTCGAAGAGGTCCGCCCCCATGGTGGCCGTATCCAGCTCGAGTGGGGGAATATCCCTGGTCAGCTCCTGGCGGTACGCAACGAACTGGGAGAGCGACACACTTTCGAGTACGACGCCGATGGACGAATGCTGCGGCAGACCAACTTTTCAGGCCACGCCACGCACTACGAATATGAACAGGGAGACAAGGTCAGTCGGATCCGTGACCCGCTCGGACAGATCACTCGCTTCGAGCGCAATCCACTCGGCGCCGTGACGCGGGTGGTTCCATCACAAGGTCTGCCGAGTTCCTACGAATATGATCCGCGTGGTCTGCTCGTCAAGGCAAACAATGGAGTCTGTCCGATCGAGCGCGAATACGACGAGCTCGGCCGACTCCTGCGAGAGCGCCAAGGCGTGCATGTAGTCGAGAGTGAATACGACGCGGCCGGGAATCGCTTTCGCCGTCGCAGCTCGCTCGATCACGACACCCTGTTTGAGTGGGATGCGAACAGCCAGCTCGCGCTCCTGTGGCAAGACGACTTGGCTCCAATCCGGTTCGAATACGATCCGGCCGGAAATGAAGTCAGCCGAGCCATACGCGACGGAGTTCGCATCAGCCACGACTACGACAGACGGAGCCGCCGCAGCGAACAAAAGGTCCATCTCGGAAGCCGACGCATGGGCCAGGTCAGTGTCGGTGAGGATGTCCTGCACTTTCGCAAGTACAACTACGACGCAGCCAGCAATCTGACCGAGATTTTCGACAATCAACACGGCACCACTCGGTATGGCTACGACGCGGCTGGGCGGATTACCTCGGCCCGACTTGGCGACGGATTTTCCGAGAGATTTACCTACGACCCAGCGGACAACATCCGCCAGATCGAGAGCCAACAGACGACTCTGCCGGGGACGCAAGCTCACCGACTCCTGGCGCAGTTTGATTACCGGCCCGGCAACGTGCTGAAATCGAAAAGTGGTGTTGAGTACGACTACAACGCGCTCGGTCAACAAGTCGCCCAGCGCGAAAACGGTCAGGAGACTCGGTACTTCTGGAATGAGCAAGGGATGCTCGCCCGCGTTGTGCTACCGAACGGAGAGGAGTGGACCTATCGCTATGATCCACTCGGGCGGCGCGTTGAAAAGCGGGGACCGAAGGAACGGATCGAGTTCATCTGGGATGGTGACGTGGTCCTCCACGAAATCCGCACCACCGAAGGAAAGACAGCAGCGCCCATTCACTGGGAGTTCGACCCCTACGGCTTTGCCCCAATCGGTAAGATCGAGGGGGGCCAGCACTACCTGTGCGTCAACAACATCAACGGTGCGCCCCAAGAACTGCGAGCCCAAGACGGTCACACCGCCTGGTCCGCCACCTTCACCACCTTCGGAAAACTTCACACCCAGTCCGCAGCCGAAGTAGACTGCCCCATCCGCTTCCAAGGCCAATGGCTCGACGCAGAAACGGGGCTACATTATAATCGGTTTAGATATTATAATCCTGCAAATATCAAATACATTTCAGGAGATCCCATAGGCATATTTGGGGGAACAAATACTTATTCATATCCAACAAATTCACTCCAATGGATAGATCCACTAGGGCTCACTGGGAGTTGTCCAGTCCTAGATATGTCATTGGTTAAGACGAGCACTGGAGAGACCCGAGAAGATCATATTAGAACGCATGAGCACGACAAGCCCAACAAATCAGATCACGGCGTCTTTATGGAGGATGGTGTGGCAGCTACTCACGAAGCATGGCAGAAAGGCCATGAGCAAGGTATTGCCATTCAGAGCAACGGATTCTTCGAGGTTCCAATGGGCAGAGATGTAGGTCTGGCAGGTGGACAGAGCGGCTTGGCTGCAAATCATCCTTTGCTGAATGGCGTACGAATCATCCTTCAGCCAGGAACCAATAAGTTAATCACCGCATACCCTATCTACATTCCAACCTCATAAGGAGCATTTCGTGTTAAAATACTGGTACAAAGGGTGTATGTTTTGTCACCAAGGCCGTCTGTTTATTGAACATGACCGGACAGACGATCAGCTCGTCCTACACTGCGAAGAATGCGAATATGCATGGAAAGACCCCGAAGCAATAGGCAGCATCAATCCAGATAGTACATTGCTAACATTAGTCAGTGACCATGTATTTGAATATCCTTCGGATTCCTTAATCAGGGATCGAGGATGGGCTAAGTATAAATTACACTCCACAGAGGAATAGACATTCAATCTCGTACCTTTTTTTTCTAATTCAAATGGCACAATCCCCTGAAACGCTATTCCAACGACTAACGCAGCCCAAGCAAGGTGCTGGGGAGGGCCCCGATGCCCTGCGGCAGTCTATTCTCCAGAATTTGGAGCGGATACTGAATAGTCGGGCGGGGATGTCGATTGCTTGTGAGTCGTATGGGATTCCGGATTTGACTCAGATTGTAAATGGGGTGCCGGAGCGGGCTCGGGAGATTGAGAAGGCACTGGAAAAATGTATTCGCGAATATGAACCTCGACTGACGCATGTAGAAGTGGAGCATGTGCCAAATGCGCATGGGCCAATGACGGCTTGCTTCAAAGTTCGTGCGGGTGTTTCGTCGGGCAAGAGCACCGAGGATTTGTGGTTTGAGACAGTGGTGGTTTCTTCTGGACGGGTGAGGCTAACGTAGGCAACCAATGGCGAGTTCCTCTGCATTTAAGCGATATTACGAAGACGAACTGGCGTTTCTGCGTGAGCTGGGCGGCGAGTTTGCGCACTCTTATCCAGATATCGCTCGCGAGCTGGGGCTGGCCGGTCATGATCCCGATGTCGAGCGACTGTTGCAAGGCGTGGCGTTCCTGACCGGACGGATCCGCCAAGGACTGGAGGCGCAGTTCCCGGATCTTCTGTATCCGCTGCTGTCGCACCTGTGGCCGCAAGCGCTGCGTCCGACACCATGCGCGGTCATGTTAGAGTTTTTGCCGCGTCCGAACATGTTCCGCGAGCCATTTGTTCTCAAGGCCGGTTCGCAGGTTCGCTCCGAGCCGGTCGATGGAACGAGCTGTACGTTTCGAACCGCCTACGACACGACCATTTTGCCACTCAAGCTCGACGAGGTGCAGCTCTCGGCACCGACTCCGATGATGCATCGGCTGACAGTGGGAATTCGGCCGCTTCCGGGTACGCAGCTTGGGCGGATGAAGAGCGAAGCGTTGCGGCTCCACTTCCACGGCGCGTCCGTGAAGGGAATGGGCCGCGAGGCATTTGGTCTGTATGCCTGTCTTGGACACCAACTGCGAGCGCTCCGGCTGCGCGTGTTCCAAGCAGATGGCATGCTACTGGGTGAACGAAGTCTGCCCCTCGATGCGATGTCGCCGGTGGGATTCGAGCCCGAGCAGACCCTACTCCCCTATCCGCGCTACAGCGCCATCAGTTATCGACTCCTGACCGAGTATTTTTTGCTACCTGCAAAGCACCTCTTTTATGATGTCCGCAGTCTGCATCTTTTAGACAGTTTTCCAACGGCGGATCGCTTTGAACTGCTGTTTGATTTCGAGCCCCTACCCGGTGATCCACTCAGTCCTGCGTTGCTCAAAGAATGCGTGCGGTTGAACTGTATTCCAGCGGTGAATCTGTTCCCACACACAGCGAGCCCGATTGCGATGGACGGAACCAGGACCGAGTATCCGCTGCGTCCGGAGGGTACGGCGCCACATCACCTTGAGATTTTCAGCGTCGAAAAAGTCGCCGGTCATGTCGACCGCCAACCGCGTCCAACAGAATACTTTCCATTCTATTCCTTTCATCGTCCCAAGGCTTTGGTGGGTGAGACCCCGATTCTGTATCAAGTGATTCCGCGTGCTCCGGTCGCCGAACAGAGAGGCGGACATGACAACCTCCCTACCTATGCCACGGTGCCGGTCTATCTGTCCTTTGTAACGGCCGCAGGAGGTGCCGCAGATGTCGATGCGGTGGTCTCGGTAGATCTACTCTGCACAAACCGCGATCTGCCACTGCGACTGCGTAGTGGGGATGTCTGCCGACCAACCAGCGATGTGCCCTCGACCCTGGCCTTTCGTGATATCGGAGCGATGGCCGCACCAGCCCCAGCGCCTGTTGGAGGAGACGGCCTGTGGCGGCTGTTTGCCCACCAAATCGTGGCGCTCAATCATTTCAAAGATCGCGATGCGCTGCGGGTTCTGCTGCAACTCTTTGACTTCCGGGCGCGCAGAAATCAGTCGGCTCGTCAAAAACTAGAGTCTCTGCTCGATGCGGTGATGGCGGTCGCGGCCCGTCCCGAAACGTGCCTGACAGGTCGCCCGAAAGCCGTCACACGTGGCACTCACATCGAGTTGCAGGTTCACGAAGACCGCTTTTCGTACTTGGGTGAGCTGTTTCTGATTGGAAATGTGCTTGATCGATTCCTGGCCGAGTCTGCCGAGATCAATTCATTCACAGCGCTGTCCATTCGCGGCATGGATCATGATCTGCAACTCCGTTGGCCAACGCGTCTGGGCACACAGGGGCTACTGTGACAGTGACAACAGCGCTCACAGAATCACCAGCGACAGGCTCTTTGTCCTCTCAAGAGAGCATGCGCTATCAGCTCTTTCAGCTTCTCCGGCTCCTAGAGTCCCGCACTCCGAGTGCTCCACCGCTGGGCGGCAGTGGGCCTGCTCGGGATGAACGCATTCGTTTGCGTCCCTCTACCGGACTTGGCTTTCCTTGCACCGAAACGGTCGCCGTGGAGACCAAGCAGAGCCCCGAAGGCACCGCCCGCACCATCGTGACCGCGAACATTACTGGGCTGTATGGAGTGGGTTCACCGCTACCTCGTTCGTATGCGCAGCAAGTTCTCCTGCAAGATGATGTAGAGCCGCAGCAGCGCGACTTTCTGGATCTGATTCACCATCGGGTGTTATCGCTGTGGTACCGGGCCTTCCGCCATCAGCGCTACGAATTGTCGTTCGATCAGAGAGGCGACGATCCGCTCTCGCGATCGTTACTCGATTTTATCGGAATCAGCGGAACAGCGACGGCAGATGAGCTGGGCACAGAGCCGCTACGACTGCTCCGTTACTTGGGCCTGTTTGCGGCCCGAACCCGTACTGCGCAAGGACTCACGACACTCCTTCATGAAGAGTTGCAGTTACCGATTCGCGTGGAGTCCGCACCGCTGCGCTGGATGACTCTCCCGAAGGACCAGTGGCCCAAGCTGTCGAGCAAGCCACAGGAGCGTGCCGCGCTGGGACGAGACTTGGTCATTGGCTCACGACATCTCGACCGCATGACCTCGCTGCGAATCCACATCGGGCCCGTCTCTTATGACACACTGCTGAATCTGTGCCCAAATGGACCGCTGCAGGCGCGGCTTGTGTCCCTGGCACGCTGCTATTTGCGGCAGCCGCTCGATCTGACGCTCGCGGTGCAGATTCCCAAAGCCGAAATGGCCAAACAACGACTCGGTGGAGCACAGCCTGGTGTGCTAGGCCGTCCATCGGTGGTGGGAAGTCCCCAGCAGGATCCAGTGGTGATTGTGATTCCCGCCAACATGTCCGACCCATCCCCTCGCGCAGAAAGGACCGAAGTCCATGCTTCTCGTTGAGTATCGTGCACTCCTAAAGCGGCTGAACCCTCTGTGTACCCGTGCGCTGGAAGCAGCCGCGAGTCTGGCCATCAGTCGCAGCCACTACGAGATCGGCGTCGAGCACTTCCTCCTCAAGCTGCTGGAAGAACCAAACGGCGACGTGGCAACGCTCTATCGGTCACTCGGTGTTTCCAACACGACGCTGCTGCGAGCCCTTCATCGCAGCGCCGATCAGCGCAAGCGCGGCAACAGCGGCAGACCGGTCTTTTCACCTCTACTGGTGGCATTCATTCAGGATGCTTGGCTGTTGGCATCGGTCGAAGGAGGACTCAATAAGATTCGTTCTGGATACCTCTTATTGGTTCTGCTGCTACAACCCGAGCGCTATGAAGCAGCGGAGTACGCGGAACTGTTGTCGCAACTTGACCGCGAGGCAATCCGTCGACGCTTTGATGAGCTAACGAACGGATCGTCGGAAGTACCGCTGACCATCCCCGAAGGAACCACGGCACCAGCCCCGGGACAGCAGGCGCAGGCCGCATCGATCTCGGAGGACAGTGCGCTCGGCAAGTACACCTACGATCTCACGGCTCGCGCCAAAGCGGGACGAATCGATCCAGTGCTCGGACGCGATCGCGAGATTCGCCAGCTCCTAGACATTTTGGGACGACGTCAAAAGAACAACCCAATTATCGTTGGTGAATCTGGCGTTGGAAAGACAGCTCTGGTGGAAGGACTGGCGCTGCGGATCGCCCATAAGGACGTGCCGCCCTCTTTGCTCGAGGTCGAAGTGCGGAGCCTAGACATGGGACTTTTGCAAGCTGGTGCCGGTGTCAAGGGAGAGTTCGAAGCCCGCCTCACCGCCGTGATCAGCGAGGTCAAGGCCTCGCCACGTCCGATCATCCTGTTCATTGATGAAGCGCACACCATGATTGGAGCGGGTGGGAATGCCGGCGGTTCCGATGCCGCCAACCTGCTGAAACCAGCACTCGCACGCGGCGAGCTACGCACGATCGCAGCGACAACCTGGTCGGAGTATAAGAAGTATTTTGAAAAGGATGCAGCGCTCAGTCGGCGCTTTCAGCTCGTCAAGGTAGAGGAGCCATCACGGGAAGCGGCGATTGATATGCTGCGCGGACTCTGTGTGCGATTGCAGGCGAGCCACGGCGTTCACATCCGGGATGAAGCAGTGATCGATGCGGTGGATTTGTCGCGGCGCTATATCTCGGGACGACTGCTGCCTGACAAAGCGGTTGATCTGCTCGACACCTGCGCGGCGCGAGTCAAGCTCGGGCTGTCAACGCGTCCTGCGGAACTGGAATATGCGATCCGCAGCGTCGAATCGATCGAACGAGAACGGTCCGCCAAATTAGAGGATCTCCGGCTCTGCGGTCAGTTGTCCAGCGAGCCGCCGTCCCTGACCGAATTGGTGCAAGCGCTGGCCGAAGCAGAAACCAAGCGAAATGCCCTGGAAGCCCGCTGGCGCGATGAAGCGAACGCAGCGGCGCGAGTGGTTGAGCTACGCAAGAGACAGGGCCAGATGCAGCGAGCGCAGGACGGTGCTCAACCCGTAGCGATTCATACCCAGCCTGCGGTTGCTGCGGAGCACCTTCCCTCCTCCTCGCCCTCCCCTTCTCCCGCCGTACAGGACGAAACAGAGTCCGCAGAATCGATCGGCGCAGCCATTGCACAAGCGCTGCATGACCTCCGTGCGTTGCAAAAGGAAATGCCGCTGGTGACCGTTGAGGTCGATCCAGAGACGGTGGCCGCAGTGGTCGCCGACTGGACCGGCATTCCGGTGGGAAAAATGGTCCGGGACGATGTTTCCGCAGTTCACGCGATTGAGGAGAGACTCGGCAAGCGGATTCGGGGACAAGATGCCGCGATTGCCGCGATTGCACGACGACTGCGCAATGCGCGGGCCGGACTGCAAGATCCTCGGCAACCGCTCGGGGTATTCCTGCTCGTTGGACCCAGTGGGACCGGCAAGACAGAGACGGTGCTCTCGGTTGCGGATCTGCTGTTTGGCGGTGAACGCTTCATGGTCACCATCAACATGTCGGAGTTTCAGGAAAAGCACACCGTGTCACGGCTGATTGGCTCTCCTCCGGGTTATGTCGGGTACGGAGAAGGTGGAGTCCTGACCGAAGCGGTGCGGCAGCGTCCATACTCCGTGGTGCTGCTCGATGAGGTCGAAAAGGCAGACCCCGAAGTGCTCAATCTGTTCTATCAGGTGTTCGACAAGGGAATGCTCGCGGACGGCGAAGGTCGCGTGGTGGATTTCCGCAATACCGTGATCTTTATGACCTCGAACCTGGCTTCCGATGTGACCATGAGGCTGGCCGCTGAAGGTGAACGGGCCCCAAGCACCGACGAGCTTGGCAAAGCGCTTCGTCCGGCGCTCAATCGTCACTTCAAACCAGCGCTGCTTGCCCGCATGACCGTGGTTCCGTACTTCCCAATTGCCAGCGCGGTGCTGCACCAGATCATTGCGCTCAAGCTCAGCCATGTTGCAGCGCGAATGCAGGACAGTCACGGAACGCACCTGCATTTTGCCAACGCGGTGGTCGATGCGATCGCAGCCCGCTGCCAAGAAGCAGAGACCGGTGCCCGCAACGCCGATCACATCATCCGGGAACACTTGCTACCGCTGCTCGCGTCCTATGTGCTGCAACACCTGGCGGATGGCACCATGCCCGATTCACTGCAAGTGGCGCTTGACGAAGGCGGACACTTCGCAATCAAGACCGAAAGCCCCCTCGCCATCGAGCTCGCATCCTAAATACCATTGGCTGGGCCAAGCGTAGGTGTACTCGTGACATCTACGCTCTTGGTCGCGATCTGCGCACGTCAAAAGGAATCAGGACTGCCAACCACCTCGGACTTGAGGGCGACCACTTGGTACCTTCCGGCCTCGATTGTATTTGGGGTCGGTTGTTGACATAATGCGTGTCCGGTCGGTACCCGTTGGGGTCTCGCTCGTCAGGGGGAAGCACAGTGGCAGCGATGAGAGAAAGAGCATCCATGCGTGTCCTGGTGGCAGATGACGACACGCTAAACCGGGAGTTCCTCAAGCAGCTCCTCGTTTCCCACGGTTACGATGTCTTGGTTGCGGAGGACGGAGCATCGGCCTTGAACATCCTGAAGAAGCCGTCGGCACCACAGATCGCGCTGCTCGATTGGGAGATGCCGGGCCTGAATGGAATCGAGCTCTGCCGTGCGATCCGACGAGACCTTCTGGATCACTACGTTCACGTACTATTGATCAGTGGTGTTCACCCCGATGAGCACCGCATTGCCGCACTGGAGGCTGGTGCGGATGACTTCCTTCCCAAGCCGTATCATCCCGATGTTCTGCTGGCTCGACTCCGCGTGGCTTCGCGACTGGTCGATGGACAGCTTAGCTCCTCGGGACGACTCCTAGCGGCCCTCAAGGAAGCAGAGGCAAGCGGCGGCGGTGATGTCGCGGTGCGCGAGGGCGACACCGTGGGTTACATCACGTTCTGTCAAGGCAAGGTATCGTGGGCCTATGTAAGTCAAGACACCGCCTCGTTCTTTGAACAGCTCGGTGAAGAGCTCAACATGAACAAGGGCTCGGTCGACACCGTGCTTCAGTCCTGTCGCGATACCGGAACCGACTTCTACCATGAGCTGATCGAGCGTGGTCATACCTCGGAAAGCGAGCTGCGTGGCGCGATCGAGGCCTGGCTGCGTCGCAAACTGGAGCAGATCTGCCGTCTCTCCAAAGCAGATGTCTTGTTTCTCCCGGCCGATAGGAATGAGGAACCCGTCTACACCTATTCCCTTGCGTCCGTACTCCCTCGGCAGCTACTTGCCGACCTAAAGCAGCACCCCACCGGAAGCACCGGTACCCGGCCGGATCTCCAGCGTGCGGACTCACCGGCTACTGAGTGGGAACGAGTCTTTGTGCCGGCAACGGAGACCGAACAACAGCGCTTTGCCAAAATCCTGATCGCGATGCAGCAGATCCCCGGTTGCCTCGGCGCAGCCCTCCTCGACATGAGCCAAAATCGAAGCTTTGGCATTTACGGACTGCTTCCGCAAGTCAGTGTGCTCCTCAAGGAACTGTGGCTGCTGCGCTCTCTCCATCGCCCTGGTTTGCCACTGGATCTGTCCGTGAATCAGGGTGGACTGTATCACCTGCTCGTCGCTCCACCCTTTGAAACGTCGGTTGTGCTGGTCTTGGTGCTCGACGGCGGCAAGGGACTATTTGGCCCAACTCGGCTGCGCTTGACCCAGCTCGCCGGCGATCTGCAACTGCTCGGCGACTCCTACGATTCGCTCAAGCCAATAAGGTCTTTGTAATCGCTGACTCGGGGTCATTCCCATCCCTCGATTCGCTACCGTGTCCGCTCATCGACACAGCAGCGACGAGCCCCAACCGCTACCTCATCTGTAGTTGGCTTGGGTCACGCAGCCACTCCCTTCTTTCTCTGTAGTTCCGAGACCTTCCAACTTTGTCGATATCACGTTGTCGTCGCGGGATATCCTAGGGAGTGCAGTCTACTGCAACGGTAGAACAAGGCCGCGCAATGAGAGAGTCCCTCGATATCGACCCGCTTCTCCGAGAGTATCTCGAACAGAGACGAGGTCTAACCAGTGACGAGGTTGATCGTCTGCTCGTCGAATGGAACCGCCACGGATCTCTCACCGATTTTCTGGCAGGCAAGGCGCTGATCGATCGCACGACCGCAAAGATGCTGATTACGGCGCAGAAGGGATACCTGACGTCGTCGCCAGAGGAGATTCGCACGGTCCTTGGCATTCGGGTCATGCCTCGTCGAGGTGAAAGCAAAGAGGCTCAGTCCGCGCAAGCCGCCGAAGCCGTCGTACCATCACCGTTGAGCGCCGAATCGCCGCCAGAGGTCACACCGCCCACGCTGCCACCACCCGCGATTGCTGAGGTGCTGCCGACTAAGGAAACGGAACCAACGGAACCACCTCTGCCCATTGTCCGAGAAATCGCGACCCCACCACCTGCCGAGCCGCCAAAGCCAAAGCGGGGAGCTGGGCGTAGGGGGTTTCTTGGGGCCTCCGAGGAAGAGCTGCGACACATCCTTGGTGCCAGAGCCGTCAGCCCAGCCGCCACTGTGAAAACGGCAACCAGCGGTGCGAATGCGAAATCCTCTGCCGTCGAGACAACCACTCAGGCAGTGAACGCGTCGTCTGCGCCGGTTGCGTCTTCGGCTGTTGAGGTGGCTGCGGCTGTTCCGGTGGCTGCGGCTGTTCCGGTGGCTGCGGCTGTTCCGGTGGCTGCGGCTGTTCCGGTTGCGGCTGTGGCTGCACCGGCCGTTGCTGAGGCGACGCAAGCCGTGCCCAGAGCGGCTCCGTCCGTTGCGGCTCCGACTCCTGCTGTGGCAGCTCCCTTATCGGTCTCCGACCCGCAGATTCACGCCTCGATGAATTCTGGTCCGGATCTCATTCCGCTCAAGCCATCCTCTAGCGGTGGTGCTCCCAAAGTGGGCACGTACCTCGACCGCTATTACCTGGAGGAATCACTGGGTGAAGGCGCGACAGCCACCATCTTCCGCTCCTTTCACAAGCTGCTCCGCATTCCGGTTGCGATCAAAGCCTACAATCGCGAGTCGATGAAGAACGATCCTCTTGGCACCCAGCGTTTCCTGAGTGAGGCCCAGATCCTGATTCGGTTGGAGCATCCCAACATCGTGCGCGTACTCGACATCGCGGTGCGCGACAGTGCCCCCTATATCGTCTTCGAATATGTGGGGGAGTTGAGCTTGCAGGGAATGATCCAAAACATGGGCCATCTGCCACCGCTACGGGTCGCACAGATCGGAGCCCAAGTAGCCGCCGCCCTCGATGTCGCCAGCAGCCACGGACTCCTTCACAGAGACGTCAAGCCAGACAACATCCTGATTCGCAAGGATGGACTGGCGAAGCTGGCCGACTTCGGGATTGCTACACATCGAGCCAATGATGGTCGCACCGCAGATGAGCTTGCTCGCGCAGGGCTTATCAGTGGCACCCCGCAGTACATCTCGCCCGAACAAATTACCACACCGGCTCAGATCGACTTTCGGGCGGACATGTACAGCCTTGGGGCAACGCTGTATCACGCCGCCTGCGGGCATCCTCCGTTCGAGCGTGATTCCCTGGACGAGCTGCTGCATGCGCAGTTGGAAGACAAGCCCATGCCTCTGATCTCACTCGACCCGAACTTCGATAGCGAGCTGTCTGAGATCATCGACCGTATGCTCCACAAGGAGCCGGCAGATCGATTTCCTTCGCTGCATGAGATTCGCAGACGATTGGACGGTGCCGCCAGCCGAATTCAGAATGAAGTCTCCGCGAGACGCCGCAACGCGATCTCGTCCAGTGCCTTACCTATCGTGACTGCCTCGTCATCATCCGAAGCGGTGCGCTTACCTGTCTCTGCGGACGAAGTAAGCAAGGTGGCGAGCATCCAGCCCCGCCCGTCCAGCTCGACCAACAAGTCCCCCTCCGGACAGTCCAAGCTCACTGCAACGGACAGTCAGCTCGTGTTGAGAGAGCCATCGAACATCCTGCGCACCTTGGTGGTGGTGCTCGCAGCGATATTGGCCTGTTTGGTGATCTACGTGATGATCCGAACTTCGCACTAACAGCACGATCACACGCTACAGCCCGGCCCGCACAGCATGGCGACCCCTGAAAGGCGTCGACAAATCGGAGAGAGCATGGAACTCCCCAAACAGCGACTGGCCGTCTCTATGGACCAGGGTAAGCCCGGAACCTCGCCAGAGACTGTCTATCCGTGCCTGTTCCGCTGCATCTTCGAACAGGCTGGTGTGGGTGTGGCAGAAGTAGAACTGGCAACTCTGAAAATCGAGCGTGCCAATGCCGAGTTCACCCGGCTGTTGGGACGAGTTGGTGAGAACCTCTCGGGAGTTCCGTTCAACGCGCTGGGAGCGGTTCTGGAACAGGAGTCGGCCGCGCTGGGCACCGAAGCCATGCTCTTTGGAAGACTCCTTGATGGAACGGATACAAATAGCATTTGGTATGCCTCTTATCAGCTCTCCGGTGACCAGCAGCGAAGCGTCAAGGTCACAGCGAGTCTGATGTCGGACCCTTCGCAACACCCGCGCTCATGCATTGTCGTGGTCGACGACATCAGCGAGCGGAGACTCGCGGAACGAAAGCTCCAGGAATTGTCTCAGCAGCTCGAACAACGAGTCATCGAGCGAACCGCAGCACTGGCGGCACTCAATGAATCGATGCAGTTTCAAATCGCCGAGCGGAAGCGGACCGAAGAAGCGCTGCGGCAGAGCGTCGCCCTCTATCGCACCATCGCCGTATCGATTCCTGATGCGGCGGTGCTGGTTGTCAATTTGGACATGCGGTACCGTGTCGCAGAAGGACTCCTACTCCATCAGATCGGCACGTCGGGAGGAAAGCTGGAAGGCACCTACGTTGGACGACCTGAGTACGGACAGACCGGACAGACCCTCCTTGAGATTTTCCAGAAGGCACTGTCTGGAAAAACTGCAAGCTGTGAACGACGGTGCGAACATCGCCTGCTTTACCTTCTCTACACTCCGCTGCGCAATAACGAGTGCGAGATCATCGGAGCGGTCGTACTTGCCCTAGACGTTAGTGCCCAAAAGCGCGCAGAAGAGGATCGTCTCAGACTCGAGCGACAGTACCTACAGATCGTCGAGGCCGCGAATGAAGGAATCTGGATGGTCGATCGGGACTTTCAGACTACGTTCGTGAATGATCAAATGGCAGCCCTCCTACGTTGCGAACGTGAAGCGCTATTCAGTGCCGAGCTCTCACATTTCGTCTTCCCAGAAGACATGGCGGAGTTTCAGAACCGGATGCAAACCCGCCGCCTTGGACATGATGAACGCTACGAGGCCCGCTTTCGAAGAAAGGACGGCTCTGCCTGCTGGCTGCAAGCTACTGCCAAAGCGCTCCGGAACGATCGCGGCGAGTTCATCGGAGCGTTCGGGATGTTGACCGACGTCAGTCAGCGTCGTGAGGCGGAAGAGCTGCTGCGCGCTTCCGAAAAGAGATTCCGTGCCATCATCGAGGCATCCACCGAAGGCATCCTGGTCTTCTCCAACGATTCTCGCACGATCCGCTACGCCAATCCCAAGGCCTGCGAGATGCTGCGATTCTCTCTGGATGAGCTGGTCGGGCACACGCTGGCAGATCTGTCCTCTCCGGTGTCTCGTCCACGCTTTGGGCCGACCATCCCATACAGCATCGCCGACACCGGTGAGTTCCTGCGCAAAGATGGTTCCTCTTTGCATGTTGGAATCAAGAATGTGGTGCTCGATCTGCAAGGTGAACAGTGCATGGTTCTGTTCCTGACCGATCTCACAGTGCGATCACTACTGGAGCAGGAACGACTCAAGGCTCAAAAACTGGATGCGATCGGAACGCTCGCCGGAGGAATTGCCCACGACTTTAACAACTTGTTGCAAGCCATCTACGCCAACATCTCGATGGCGCGCTGGTCCTATGACGACAAAGAGGACTCTCTGCGCAGACTAGAATCCGTGGAACACTCGCTGCATCTGGCGATCAAACTGACGCGACAGCTCCTCGGATTTTCCAAGGGAGGCACGCTGCAGAAACGTCGCATCGTGCTGGGTCCGCTCATTGAAGAGGCGGCCAGCTTCATCCTTAGCGGTGCCAAGGCGAGCTGCAAAATCGACATCGATCCAGCTCTGTGGGCCACCGAAGTAGATGAAGGGCAAATCCATCAAGTCATCCACAACGTAGTCCTAAACGCCGATCAGGCGATGCCGTTCGGAGGCAACATTCACGTCGTAGCGCGCAATGTGAGGGCACCGGCTGAAGGACTGCCTCCGATCCTGTCACCAGGTCACTGGGTCTCGGTAATGGTTCAGGATACCGGAGTCGGCATTGCCGAAGAGCATATGAACCGGATCTTTGATCCCTACTTTTCCACCAAGTCCACAGGCAATGGGCTTGGCTTGGCAACGACGTATGCAGTCATCCGCAAGCACGGAGGATACATCGATGTGAAGTCAACGCTGGGAGAGGGCACCACAATGACGATCTTTCTTCCGGCCAGTGACAGCGTCGATCAGGAGCCACCCGAGCCATGTCCGTCTGAATCAACGCGGAGCATCAGAGTCCTCCTACTGGATGACGATGACAACGTGCTCACCACCAGTCACGCGCTGCTACAGGTTCTGGGGCACACCGCTGTGTCAGTCAAGCGCGGTGAGGCCGCCATTGCTGCATATCAAGAAGCAATAAGTCATGGAAAAGCCTTTGATTTGGTTTTATTGGACGTGACCATAAGGGGTGGAATGGGCGGCATAGAAACACTCAACCATTTGCGCGCATTGCATCCCAATGTCACTGCGATTTTGACCAGTGGCTACTCCGATGAGTCGCTTGCGCCAAGCGATCTTCCGAGCCAAGCCAGGCTGTTTTTGCCCAAGCCTTACACCATCGAGCAACTACGCGATGCCATTCAGTTTGCGGTTCCTGAAACTGCCGGCAGTAAATAAGGAACACAGGTACGGTGGTCGCCCGCCTGCCCATACCTGAATTCGCCAAGCTCGCGTAGGGTAAATGATTTTCTAGTCTTTGACTCAAAATTGACAATCGAATCGACAAGATAGCGCTCTTCACTTTCTGCTCTATCTTTTTGTATTGGTTCACTCTAATAATGACCATGGGCTAGATTCTTTGACCGTCAGCTAAGGCGGCAAGACAAGGCCGTGTTGGACGAACTGAGCTGACTGGTTCTGCACAGCACTGGTCCATAGATGGGGAACCCATTTGCGCAGAGTGACGTGACAGCATGCAGGACAACCAAGATCCAAAAGCACTGTCTCCGACTCCAGCGTCTGCGGTGAGTGCTGAGGCCAAAGACAATCCCCTCGCGCTACCTCGACCCAATCGTGGAGCACTTGGAATCGAGCGGGTTACTGATGGAGCAGACCCGTCAGCGAACGTACTACCGACTCCGCTGCGCAGTATGCTCGATCTGCTTGCGCAGGTCGCAGAAATAGCAGGCGACATGCAACTGGAAGTCCTGTCGCGCAAGGGTCTGCGGATCGCCTCGCTGCCCGTTTCCCACCGTCATGTTTTGTTCGGCCTTTCCATCGATGGGTTGTTTTACTTAGATCGACTCCTGGATCAAGCGTCACCGTCCATCGCTGCTCTGCTGCGACGGTTTCAACAGCAGCAGATTCTGCAACCCGGTCGGGAAGAGTTTCCTCGTCCCGAGGTCTTGGAGCAGGAGCGCAGCGCACTGCTTGACTTGACCGCCCGGGGTCTACGCGGACTGGCAGGCAGACTTGGTACGAGCCCGGTTCGGGTCAAACAAAGTCCCCCCGGAACGACGCTCGGCTCTTCGGCCAACCTCCGGTTTTCCCCGATCGAGCTGCTGCTCAACCGCCCAGAAGGACTGAACCTGTATGAGGATGTCACCGCTCAGCTCTTTCAGCAGCCACCGCAGGGAACCAGCGATGCCTGGCAGTTCCTGATCGGCAGTCCCGGTCAGCTCTGGCCTGTCGCAACCATCAACACTGGTTTGAAGTCGATTGCAGATGCGAGCAATGCCTGTCAGATCGCGCACCAGTTGCTCCTGTTTATGCAGCGCCAGGGAATCACGCTGTCCGATGGACGGCAACATTCGATCTGCATCACTGGAGACAGCTCGCTGCTACTCCTCGTAGCCAATGCCAACCAGGCCGTACTCTTGACTCTTCCTGCCGCCCAGCTCGGCCGGGTCTTGCAAATTGCGCAGCAGAGCTGCTCACAGCTCATCCATGCATCGGTGCTGGCTTCGCCAGTGAACCCGAGTCCTGCCCCCGCTGAGGCTCCTGCGGCGGCTCCGATTGCGGAGCCAGCGCTCAGCCCGACAGCTACGCCTGTGGTAAGCGCTCCGCCGGCAGCAACCCCTCCGACCCCAAGTAAGGCCCCCAGCGAGGCGGTGGGTACCGCGCCGATGGTTGCAGAGCTTGTCCGTGTCACGGAACCACCAGCGGAGTCAACCACTGCACCACCCGCAGCAGTCCCACATGAACCGGTGTTGAGCATTCGCCACCTGCTTGTCAGGGCAGCAGAGCGGACCCTCATCAAAGACCTCGACCTTGACATACCAAGCCAGGGAGTCTTTGCCATCATGGGACCGGGCGGTGCCGGAAAATCGACACTGCTGAATGTGCTCTCCGGAGGGACATCCGGTCTCAGCCAGCAAGGGGAGTTGATCTACAGAGGTCGAAGTCTGTCCGATTCCAATCGCCCTGTGGTGCTGGGCCAAAAGGTCGCGCCACAGTGGGGACCGCTCATCGACTATCTGCTGGCCAAACCGGCCCCGCACTCTGCTCGGGAACGACTCCGGGCCGCAGAGCTACTACGGGATAGCGGTCTCGATAGACTCCGTGGGTCGCTCGAACGTCCGATTGAGAGTCTTGATATTGGAGCCAGTGTGGCGTGGCGACTTGAGATCCTCCATGCACTGGCGGAAGAACCAGAGCTTCTGTGTGTGGATGAACCCACCGCAGCGATGGAGGAGGAAGAAGCAGAACACATCCTCGATCTGCTACGTCGGATCGGCACGCAGCGTGCGGTTCTGTTCATCACCCACAATCAGGGGCACGCCCGCAGCACTGCACACCGCATCGCCCTACTCGCTGCAGCACGACTACATGGTGTGTTCTCAACCGAAGAGTTCTTCAGCGATTCTGTAAGCGCCGTAGTGCGCGACTACGTGCGAACAGGCGGTTGCCACGTTCCGTCTCCCGATGCACCGGTCGAACACATCGACCCAGATTACTTGGAACCGCCGCAAGCGCTGCCCATTCAGATCAGCGAGCCGGAACCACCGCAAGCACCGCCTCCGACGCTGGTGTTGTGGTCTCACCCAGATCCGGTACTCTCTCTCCGAGACTTTGGACTCAGCATGGGAGAGCGCTGTCGGCTCTCACAAGTGAACCTGGATCTGTCTGCGCACGGCCAGTACGTTTTGGTCTGTCCTGACGGAACCATCCGTCGGCTTCTCCACGCCTATCTCACCACCGGCATGCAGGGCAAGGTGGCCACAGTGGGTCAGGTGAAGCTGCAAGGAGCCGACCTCTCCGAAGACAACCACGCAGCGGCAATCGAACTGGGTGTCAAGCTGCTGATGGGATCGGTACGGGAATACCTGCTCAGCGGCTATAGCGAGCGGATGTCCCTGGGCTCCATGGAAGAAAAACTCGACTGGATTCAGGCGCACCTACTATCCCAGCAAGCCGAGGATCTGCAAACGCAGCTAGCTGCTCAGGTGTTGGATCTGAGCAGCGAACAGAGACGACGATTGGCGATTGCCAGAGCCGCAGCATCCCGGCCCGCCGTGCTCTGTTTGGATGAACCCTTCCAGGGTCTCGATCCGGAAGGGACGGCCAGGCTGCTCCATGCGCTGGATGAAGAATCGAAGCGGCGCGCCGTCCTGCTGCTGGTTTCGGAACCGATTGCAGCTTGGGCGCAGACCGCTCAGCTTGGTTACATTCATGGGGAGTATCTGTACGCATCACCGCCCATCGAGACCCCTGCACCTGCGGAGAGGGACACGGTAGCTGCGCCAGAGCAGGCGACGAACAGTCCTACTGTGAAGGATGTTGCGGCAAGCGCCGATTCCGATACGGCGGAAGCGATGTCATCGTCAGCGGGGCAGCGTCCCTTGTGGCAACAGTCGGATGCAGACTCGGTGACCATCTCCAAGGCGGAGGAGCCCGCAGAAGCTGAGCTACCGACAGAAGTACCGCTAGCAGCGCCAGCAGTCCGTCATCAGGGACAAGGTCCGCGTGGGTTCCACTGGTTGTTGGTCGGCTCATTGGCGGGAACTCCCGAGCCGGGGATGATGCAAGAGCTGGATTATGACCTGTCTCTGCTGCGGACGGCAGGAATCACGATGCTGGTCACTCTCACAGAGACCCCGCTCGATGATGATGCCCTGGCTGCCCAGGGTCTCAAGAGCCTATTCTTCCCGATTGTCGATATGCATGCGCCATCGCTGCGAGCCGCGTATGAGCTGTGTGGACTCATCGATCTACAGCTCGCCCGGGGTGAACGAATTGCGTTTCACTGCAAGGCCGGATTGGGTCGAACCGGAACGCTGCTCTGTTCGTACCTGATATGGAAGGGAGAGGGTGCGGAAGCGGCCCTTCGGCAAGCACGGCGAGTTGAGCCTGCGTGGGTTCAGTCCAAAGAGCAGGAACAGTTTCTACAAGCGTTTGAAGGCTTCTGCGCAAACCAGAGGCAGGGAGTCTAGTGGAGACATCGAGCATTCATTCGATGTGCCGCCGCTAGGAAGTCATGTTCGAAACAACTGGGCATTTGAAGGAATGAGGTGAGTGTCATGGTGAGTAAGCTTGAGACTACGCTGCAGAAGGTGATGTCGGACGTTCCGGAGTGTGTCGCGACCGGCTACGTGGATATGTCAACGGGCATGCTACTGGCCGCACGGACGATCGACTCACACCCCCGTGAAGTGCTGGATCTCGTCGCCGCTGCAACGGCCGACCTGTTCCAGGGCAGCACGGTGAGTGCCATCGAGCGGCTGTTCCGGAAATCACGTGGAGTCAAGGACGATGGTCACCACTACTTCCAAGAGATTGTGGTGTTCAGCGACAACCTACTTCACGTCTTTTTGCGCGGACGCAAAAACCCGGAGCACGTTGTCACGTTCGTGTGCCGCAAAAGCGCAAACGTCGGAATGGTCCTGACCAAGACCCGACTGTCGCTGCCCACTATCGAAAGCGCCGTCTAGCGACTGCGTCCTCGTCCACCAGCCGGTGCCAGCCGGCACCGTGCCTATGTCCACAACATGAGGCTTTCTTGTGGAGTGGCCAAGGAGTGTCTCCCAGATGAGCACGGTGCCAAATTCTCTGCCCATCGATACGCTGCGACTGTACATCATCGACCGGCTGGGCGCTCCGGTTCTCCATGACCTACGCAATGCCGTGCAGGCCGTCCTGGGTCACACAGCGCTTCTGCATGCTCAGCTCTCTGGATTGGTCTCCGCGACGGATCTGCCATCCAAGCTCCAACTGGCAGCGGAACGATGCGGGCGGGGTACCGTTGATTTCAACATCATCCTGTCGCCGCCAGCCCAACGACATAACACGACTCGACTACATAGCTTGCTGCGAGAGCACCAGGCTTTGCTTCAAAATCTCTTGAAGGATCGGAAGACGCTGAACATTCAACTCTGCTCAGCCCTTGATGCAGTGCGGGTGCAGCAGCAACCCCTGTGCTGGCTGGTTCTACTGTGGATGATCCGCGCCCGAGACTACTTGCCACCAGGAACCCACCTCCTACTCAAGACCGAGCCAGCCAGCAAAACCAGCCCTCTGTCTGGCGACAAAACCAGCATCGAGACAGACGCCTTGGTGCGCCTAGACTTTGAAGATGATGGGCCGAACCTGTCTGTGAGTTCCCAAGCCCAGCTCGAAGCCCCCACGGTCCATCCGCCCGGAGATCCAGAGTCGTTCGTGTTCTGGCTCCTAGGCTCCGTCTTGCGGGAGTACCACGCCACTGCGTCTGTGCAAGCACTCACACCAGGCACCCGAATCTCCGTGCTATGGCCTAAGGCCGCGACTGCGGTTCGCCCATCACCCCCGTTACCCAATGATGAACGGGCCTAGCCCCGTTCGGACCCACGCCCTGGGGTCTGAAAGACAATCAGCGTGGATTTCAGTGGCAAGCCCCCGTGTCACATAAGCTACACGCATCGTCTCCGCAGCGAGTCGTTGGCTCCCGCTCACAGCGTTTGGGCAGCCATCCCCAAGAGCCCAGGGAACAAGTTCTCACGGCCTGTCTCTCACAGCCTGCCACTCTGCGTCCTGAGTCGTCGCTTGCGTATTCTACCAGCAACCACGTTGGGTCTTCGAGTCTGACCGCTGGCTGCGCAACCCGGACCGCTGGCTGCGGAACCCAGACCGCTGCCTATGCAACCCGGACCGCTGCCTATGCAACCCGGACCGCTGATGTCGCGAAACGGGCTGGCGCTCGGCCAACGCTACCGTCTCGATTGCCGAAGCGTCCGCTGAGACGCCAATAGCGCCCCCTACACCCAGCGTACAGTGGTACCATGAAAGGGCGGCAGTGTCTTCGCCGCCTAGGTGCTCGAGGCCCAGGATCGAGTTGCCTGCTTACACAGAACAAACCTCATGGTCGTCTATCAAGAACCAAGGAGAAGCCATGTCTAAATGGAACGTAGGATTGGCTATCGCACTCGGTCTACCACTCTTGGTCGGACTAGGATGCAACAACTCATCGATCGGTGGTGAGAGCCTTGATGATGCTGGCGTTGGCGAGGATCTCACGCCGCCACCGCCACCGCCCATCCCTGGATGCACCGGGGCTTGCGTCGTCAACACGAGCTGCCCATCGGCGATGGGTCCGACCACCATCACCGGCACAGTGACCATTCCCTCTGGACTGTTGCCGCTCTATAACGCCAAGGTCTATATCCCGAGCGGTACCTCCATCCCGCCAGCTCCGGTCAGTGGGGCGACTTGTGATCGCTGTGACGCGGTGAGCAGTGAGATTGCGTCCACCACCACCGACATCAACGGCAACTTCGTCCTCAACAACGTTCCATCGGGATCGAACATCCCGCTCATCATCAAGGTCGGCAAGTGGCGCAAGGTCATCACGCTGCCCGCGATCACGGACTGTACGACCACCAAGCTCGCCGCAGCCGATACTCGCCTGCCGAGAAACCAAAACGAAGGAAACATTCCACGGATCGCGCTGTCCGTAGGCAGTGCGGACGCAATGGAGTGCATCCTCCGCAATAAGAAGCTCGGACTAGACGACAAAGAGTTTACGACCGAGACCGGCACGGGTCGCGTCAACCTGTATGCCGGTGCCAATGGCGTCACCAAGTTCGCCGCAAACCTCAACGGTGGAGCGGCCTTCACTGCGGCTGCGGTACAGCCTGCCAAGAGCTGGTGGGATGACATAAACAACTGGACCAAGTACGACATCGTTATGCTCTCATGCGAGGGCAACGAGCTCATGACGTACAAGAGCCCGCAGGCACTCCAGAACATGGAAACGTACCTGGGGATGGGCGGTCGCGTCTTCGCTTCGCACTACCACTACGGCTGGATCAAGAACGCCGATGCGACCAAGCAGCAAATCCAGAAGGTGGTCACGGCCTGGAACCCCACCGCTGGTCCGGATCCCGCCACGGAGAACGTCGATACCACCACCGCCAAAGGAACCGCACTTGCGGACTGGCTGATGCTGCCCGCAGTGGCTGGCTCGACTCAGCGCGGCAAACTCGCAGTCGGGGGGGCACGATACTCGGTTGCCAGCATCGACCCGAAACTCACGCAACGCTGGGTGTATTATCCACCGGCGACCGGAAACCCGATTCCGCAGTACTTCTCGTTTAACGCACCGGTGGGTGCCACTGCCAGTGCGCAGTGCGGCCAGATGGTCTTCACGGATCTGCACATCAGTGGTGGCGGTACTGCTCCTTACGACACCTCTCCAAACGGTGGAACCTTCCCAACCACCTGCTCTTCGACCTCGCTGTCACCGCAAGAGAAGGCTCTCATCTTCATGCTCTTCGATCTGACCAACTGCCTGACCCCGATCGTCGGCTAAGAGCCCCCGCCCCCCACTGCAAAGTCAGGTCTACTCGTCGTCCGCGTCGGATCCAGAGTCCGATCCGGACGATGAGCCCAGTTCCACAGGGGCACCGTTTGCGATGGCCGCCAGCGGCTCCTCTGCACCGCTCTCTTCCGCAACGGCTGCACGCTCAGGTGTCATCAGTTTGTCGTCTTCACCGTTGAGTAGTGCGACGTCAGGCTGAACCTTGACCGCGACCTCCACCAGCACGCGTTGCTCCATCGCCGAGGACGAGCCACCGCCTTCGTCCTCATCGTCCTCCTCAGAGGCACAAGCGGATGACACCAGCGAAGCAAACACCACCGGCACCAGACAGAGTCGAGCAGCAGAGCAGAACGAAACCGCAAGCTGGGACAGCGACATGTTCAACCTCCTGGGCAAAAAATTCAGCGATGCGGCGTTCATACGACAGCCCAGGATCACAAGGCAAGCGATGATCTGCGTGCTCTACAGATACGGGCAACAAAGGGGTCAAACCGTGGATAGCTGCCGGTGACCGTGAGGAACGATCAGTCACCGAGCAGAGAGGAAGGGAACGACAGCGGAAGGGAACGGCGGCTGGCTTAGCGAGACAGCCTACTGCGCATTGCTGAGCGAAACATGCACGCCCGCCGTGGAGCTTGCGGCGAAGTCGTCCTTCTGGTCAACCCCAGTGTTGAACTGACCCACTACCACCTGCTTCGGTGCCGCCACCATCGCACGAATACCGGTCGCAGCACCAAATCCGCCCAGGCCGTTGCCGCGACACACCCCCACCTGGTTCCCGCTGCCAGCGAACACCACATCGAGCAGGTTGTCTTTATCGATGTCGGCAAGCCTGATGTTGTTCCAAGTCCCTGCGATGCCATTGCTAGCAACCTGGTTGAACGCCCCAGCACCATTGCCCATGTAACCGAACACATTGTTGTTACCAACCGTGGTCAGCACAAAGTCCAGCTTGCCATCGTTATTCAGGTCACCCGCCGCCACGTCGCTGAGCGCGCCTGTCGAAGTATTGGCGCTACAGACATAGCTGGTGCCTGCATTGTTGAGACAAGACCACGCGTTGACCGTGCTGAAGCTGGTAAACACAACATCTGGTCGACCATCGCTGTTAAAGTCTGCCCAGTCCATCTGGAACGGAGTGGTCACGCCCGTAATGAAGTTGGGAGTGATCACGGTGAAGTTGCCTGCACCATTGTTTTTCAGCAGCGCCACGGCGTTGTTGGTGCGGTTCGCAACCAAGATATCGGCCTTGTTCACGCCGTCGACGTCCACCGCCACGATTCCATTTAAGCTGCTGCCTGCCACAACGGTGAAGGAATTGCGGGTTGGGAACGCACCCGCTCCGTTGTTCATCATCACGATGACGACTCCGGACGAATGACTCACCGCCACATCAACGAAGCCATTGCCATCGAAGTCCGCCGTTGCCAACCGCGTCGGAGCGGTTGAAGTGGCATAGTTTGTCGGCGTGAAGGTACCGGTGCCGTTGTTGATGAGGACATCCACTGAGTTGGTGGCTGGACGAGTGGCAATAATGTCCATGTCGCCGTCTTTGTCGACATCGGCCACGGCCAGACCATCGTACGAAACGGCGTTGTTCACCACCACGGGAGCGTTGAAGCCGAGTGCTCCATAGAAATACCGGAAGCCGTTGACCAGGGTGTAGACATGGTTGCCCGGTAGCGTAAGGACTACGTTGACCAGACCGGCCTGACCCAGCCGAGCGGGAGTCGTCGTCGTGGCAGTATTGGCGGCAGTCACGTTGGGAACACTGCCCGCCGTTCCACCAAAGGTGACCGAGGTCGCGGCCATTCCCACCGGGAAGAAGTTGGTGCCGTTGAGCGTCACCGCCGTGCCGCCCGCAGTCGAACCGAGCCCGGGAGTCACGGAGGTGAAAGTGGGCGTGTTGACACAGACCTTGTTAAAGCAGGTGCTGCTCGTGCAATCGGCATCCACCAAGCAGGACTTGGTCACGGCACACTTGGTCGCGCAAGAGCCGCCACAGTCCACATCGGTCTCGCTGCCGTTGGTGACCATATCGGTACAGGTCGGAACCGCGCACTTGTTCGCAGTACAAACACCACTGGTGCAATCAGCCGCTACGCCACAGCCTTTGGTGTCGGCGCACTTGGCACAAGTTCCACCGCCGCAGTCAACATCGGTTTCTTTGCCATTTTTGACGACGTCCATGCAGGTCGGAACCGCGCACTTGTTCGCAGTACAGATGCCGCTCTGACAGTCGGTGGCCTGACCGCAGGTCTTCAGATCGGCACACTTTAGGCAAGACATACCGCCACAGTCGATGTCCGTCTCAGTGCCGTTTTTGACGGTATCGCTGCAACTGGACGCGACGCAGGTATTCGCTGTGCAGACGTTGCTCTGGCAGTCCCCCGGCACAAGGCAGGACTTGAGATCCGCACAGACTGCACAGGTGCCACCACCGCAGTCGATATCTGTTTCCTTGGCGTTCTTCGCCAGGTCGGTGCAGGTTGGAACCGCACAGAAGCCACCACTACAAACCACGCTCTGGCAGTCGGAGGGAATGGAGCAGCTCGCACCATTTGCACAAAGGGTCGAGCAGCTACCACCGCAGTCGACGTCACCTTCAAGTCCATTCTTCACCGAATCGGTACAGGTGGGTACGGCACAGAGGCCACCACTACAGACCCCGCTCTCACAGTCAGCGGCCTGGAGACAGGCCGTATTGTCGGAGCACTTCAACGCACAGGGCCCGCCGCAGTCTCGACCCACCTCGGTGCCATTCTTGACGCCATCGAAACAGGAGGGAGCGAGGCAGACTCCCACCACACAGACCCGGCTTGAGCAGTCTTCCGCAATCCCGCAGGACTTGCTGTCTCCGCAGAGGACTCCGCAGGTCATGCCACAGTCGACGTCGCCCTCGGTTCCGTTCTTTAGTCCATCACTACAGGTCGGAGCTGTCTCACAGGAAGACAGCATGCCCACAAATCCCAATGCCAAAAAAGCTAGCGAATGCTTCTTCATAAGTTCCCCCCTGGCCACTACATTCAATCATCGTCAACCAGCGAACGAACACCGATCGCTGGACGGGATCAACTCGTCTTAGCGTATCAGTCCTTGCTGAGACCTGAATGCGAAACCAGCGTTCCCAGCAAGTCCGCACCATTGGCACCTGGCAAAGCTACTCACGAACGATCAGCATCAGGGGCGAAGCTTGAGAGCGCAGCTCTGGCTCGTAGTATGGATAGACGGAGGCGGCGGGAACCTGAACTCGACCGGGCAGATGAGCCAGCAGAGTAATCGGATAGTTCTTGGCTTCCTTGGCACTCAGCTTGCGCAAGTAGAGCGTCAGGTAGCGCGGCATGATCTCGTACTTCTCAATCTGTCCCCGCACCACCATCTCATCCAAGGGCTCTCTCTCGACGGAGAAACCCGGCGGGATGCCGACCGAAACCAGCGGCATCATGACTTCTCGCTGGGCCAAAAGATGTGCCGTTTGCACCACTGTCTGCTCTCGCTTCAGCTCCTTGGTCGAGACCTCTGTACTGATCGTGATCGGCGCGGACTCCGCTCCACTGCCCAAGGACGGCGGCTCGGCCATCCCCGGCTCTCGTGGAGTGTAGTGGCGCGACACCAACTGATAGTCAAGCAGTCCTTGCCCCGCAAACTCCAGTGCGAGCAGATGATTTCCCGGAGGTGGTGCCGGCAGCGTCACGATCTGAAGGCCATCTTGCTGACCAGATAGCTTGAGGGTCGTGTGTTTCGCTCCGTTCCAGAACACATCGAGCGTACCAACGACTGGCTTGTGCAAATCTCCTTGCTGCAGAAGCAGCGCCTTGAGCGCCCGAATCGTTGCCTGCGTCGAATGCCAAGTGCCAAAGGAGTCCTTGGACGCCGCCAGATAGGACAATGGCCCCACACTGCGACCCTGCAGCGAACTCCGGTGCAACGCGGTTGCGACCATCGCGGTGGTCTCGACAATTCCAGACTTTCCATTCCCATGGGTAGGAGTGCTAGAGGACGGCTGAAAGTACAGACTACGACCATCCTGTCCAGACTTACGGGTGTCCCACAGACGATCCATGAGCGACCGTGCCTCCTCAGCCTTTCCCGCGCTGGGCACAAAGCCACCGCCGATCAGCTCCGTCACCAGCGCCAGGGTATAGGGATCATGACTCACCTGCTGATTCAACGCTCGCCGCACATATTCCTTGGCCCGATCGATCGCAGCCTGATGGCTTCCATGTGAATCGGTACGCTTGATGGTCAACGCAACGTAGGCCGTCGTACGCAGTCGATCATCGCTCACCGCATTGATCGCACCTTCCCGGATTCCCGACGCATCTGGATCAAAACTACCATCAGCAGTTTGCTGAGAAAGCAGCCACTTCTGCGTCCGGGCAATCACTTTCTGATCGACAGGAAATACCTCTGACATATCGGCAAATTCTTCGAGCCCGTAGGCCGTCAAAACCTTGTGAGCGGGAGCATTGCCAAACCACGAAAAGCCTCCGCTCGGAACCTCAAACGAGAGCAGCTTCTGATAGCCCATCGTAAGGTACTCCATCGCTTTGCGCTCAACCTCTGGCGTGCTGCGATGACTGCGGCGAAGGTACTGAAGGATCAGAGCATTCGGGTACGTACTAGAGGATGTCTGCTCGAAACAACCATGAGGCATCCGTAGCAAGGAATCGAGTCCTTCCACAACGTGGGCCGCAGGTGCAGGGTAGAGCTTCAGCGTCAGCTCGCTCGTGCCCGGTATCACCATCGCAGGAACCGACACCGAATGGGACACCTGCCGAGCGGTAAGACGCTGCTGGACACTGTGAACGCGTTCGATGCCATCGGGGACGACCTCCAAGCGTCGCTCGATGGCATCACTTGCCACGGTGCCACGAGCCGATAACCGAAGCGCTTGCCGACCCACCGAACCGGCCTTGATCCGAAAGTAGCGAACCCCAGCCTGTCCAGGCCCCAGCTCAATGGTCTCCACAAGTGGACCCAGCGGTTCAAACCAGGGATCTTGCAACAAGGTCAATGTCACCTTCTGCGCCAGCTTTTGATGGTTGTAGACCGGAACGGGAACCGCGAGTTCGTCATGCTGGGTGATAATGGGCGGCAGATCGAGATCGACAAAGAAGTCCTGGCTTACGGGGACTCCCATCATCAGACTTCCCAACCGACCATCCTGAGCCACAGCCTCAGCAAGCAGCCGCCAAGTGGTGATTGAGTCCGCCATCGTAACCGGAACCGTGGCCTCCCCCTTTTCATCGGTAAGGATCTCTGGACGATAGAGCAGAGTCTCTGGAAAACTGCTGCGGACGCTATCCTTTTTACCCGCAACACCGCGCATCTCCGCGCTGCCGTACGCCACACTCACGGAGTGAGCCGCCCGGCTACCAAACATCGCCCCAGCAGCCGCTCCGTAACCACATCCACATCCGACACTGATCTCCCCAAACGCTTTGTGGGCCGACACCCCCACCACCACAATCGCTCCTTCACGACCCGGACAGCTATGGTGATAACAGAGATTGTCCGATGGATACAGATCGTCCGCGTTTCCGAACACACCATCTGGACCCGCAGAATAGAGCACCCCTTTGGACTTCAGAGGGCCAATCTTGTGCATCTTCTTGCGAGTCTGAAGACGCATCACGCTACCCCACGGATCGAGCAGCATGGCATCCCCTAACCGCTTCACATCTTCCTCGGTAATCAAGAAACTGCCATCGCGCTCTTTCGCTCGCTTCCCACTCAACAGCTCTGGTTCAATCTGTTTCCACAGCGCACGATACAGCGTGGTCAATTTCTCATCGAGAAGACCTTCCGCAAAGTGCTCAAACGTGGACAGCTTGGCCGCCGTCATGAGCATGGCTGTAGTCAGTGGTCGACGCCACGGATCGCGGAGTTCACCGACCGTTAGGAGCCCAGCCCCTCGCAGTAAACCAGGCAGAGCTTCACGGAATCGCCATTTGGTGCGATCTCCTGGAAGCCGCTCTCCAATGGAGTTGCCTTTGGCGTAGTGAACCAGCGCCTGTTCCCACTTTTTTTCTAGCTTCGCAAACGCTTCTTTTCTTTCGGACCACGGATCGGTTTCCCAACCCGATGCCCAGGGAGGACTCGCGCCACTCAGCAGAAGCTGAGCGGCACTCTGCTCCAAGTCAGACAGCCCCCCTTTTTCGACCAGCGCATCCATGCCGACGCCGCCGGGAACGAACCGTCGTAACGCAGCCGCTTTGCGCGCAGACTCCCCGATTGTAAAGTAAGCGCGCAGCAGTCCCGGCCTGAGCGGTCGCAGCGCCAGCAGTGCTTCGTCGATCATCACGAGTCCAACTGCGGACTGAACCCCTACCCCACTATCGGCATCGACCACTTTGAGACGTAGCCGAGCCTCGTCACCAGGCCGCAAAGGACGACCCTTCTCCCCATTCGCCAGTTCTGTTTCGGCCAAGACTCGCAACGCAGAGGGACGCTCGATATAGACCAACCGACCATCTCGCACTTGCTTTCCATCTGGTGAAACCACGTACGCCATCAGCGCAACCGTCCCCGCCATCCTCTCACTCGGTCGAATCGTTGCCGCACCTTTACCATGGTGAATGGGAACGATCAGCGTGTCTTGTAGCTGCTCATCCCGAACCACATCCACAAAGCAGAATCCCTCCTTGACCGCAGGCGCGGATACGGACAAAGAGATCGCATCGCCTCTCTGATAGACGGCGCGATCGGCACGGAGCAGCAGCCCCCCTTCGGCACGCACCTTCATACAGCTCTGCTCGCGAATCGGAGTCCGACCAGGAGGCGTCACCTGTGCCTTGACCAGCAGCTCGCCCTTGCTGCAAGCTGGGTCATGGACCGCGCCGGGCTCAAGCTTGGCTACGCGGTGCTCCACGGTGGCGATTCCGATGGCACTACTGCGGGCTCGAACCACCGTTGTGGAAGACCCAAACGTGACTTCGACCGGCGCATCAGGAAACGGCGAGCCATCGGGACGAACCGTCAGTACATAGACTCTGTTCGCAATCTCTGGAATCAACTGATCCGCTTCCGCAACGATGTCGAGCTGCACGGGAGTTTGAGCAATCAGGATCTCGCTGTGCGTACGTGCCCGCTGAGTGGCTTCATCCTCGACCGTCGCATCGAGCGAGAGCTTCAGATCATCCCCCTTGGCATCGGATGGAATCTGGAGCTTCATCGCCAGACTACCGCGCTCATCCAATCGACCGCTCAAGGTCGGCAGTGGCGTATAGACCCCACTGCCTTGTAGGTGGGCATTCACAGTCACAGCCCCGCCCTGGACCGGCTTCCCTTGAAAATACTGTGCTCCCACCGCAAAGCGAACCTCTGCGCCTGGTTCATAAAAGTTGAGGTCGGTGGACAGAGCGACCTTCAGCTTGGGAAGAACATAGCGCGACACTTCGATCGCAAGCTCTGCGGGCTTGGCCGGTGGTGTACTGATGCTCGACTGCAACTCTGCACGGACCACATAGCGCCCGAGTAGCAGCTCTTCGGCGAGCGGTAGATCCACCGAAGCAATTCCAAACGCGGACAGTGGTTGATCCCTCTGCAAGACGATGTTCTTTCGCGGATCTTCCACGACAAATCGCATCATTCCGGCTTGGAGCGGACGCCCATCTTGGGAGCGGAGGGTCAGCGACCGCAGATGAACAACTTGTCCCGGCTGATACAGTGGCTTGTCGCTCTGCACCAGCGTGCGCGAGGCAGGCATCAGCTCCACCGCATGCTCGTGCGCGCTTTCCTGATCGGCGACACGGCTGCGAATCGACAGCTTATACTTACCGGCTGGCCAGTTCGGAACCACAAACCGTGCATCAAAGGTTCCGCTTTTATCGGTGACGCCTTCGGTCAGTCTCACGGTCTTGCCGCCGCCCGCCATGCTCACTGTGACCGACACTCCTGATTGCGGTCTACTCTCGCGTTCTGCTGGAGCAGCGTGGGTGGCAATTCGCAGCGCAGCCTCTGTGCCGGGAGTCAAGGCGTTACTACCACGAACAAATACACCCAGCGCACCAGGTACTTCCGTAGTGGTAGATGTTTCGGAGATCGCAGGAGCGGAACCGAGGATGAGCAGTAAGGAACCCAAGGCACCAAGAAGAAACGAAAACGAGTGATGCCGGGAACGAACGGACCGCACTGGGTTGGACATGCCGGAATCAGACAATCATTGGCACGATGGGTTCCGGCAAAAGTAGTCCGTCACCTAAGTCTGCGGAATCAGCAGGCGCGGTGGTTGCCACATACTTCTGAGCGGCTCGCACCGTATCCAACGCTCCCATCGCGGTCGGCTCCCACACGACCCGTCGGAGCGTAAGTACATCTCATCTTGTCATCATCCCTTCATTCTGGATGAAAGCGGTGCGACTCTGGATATCGAGCTGGCAGACAGCGGGGAACCGGTCGTCATGCGCTGACCACCGTCACACTCGTCCACTTCTAGTCAAGACGCCTAGCGCCAAGTGCTGGCGACGATCAGCACCAACAACAGCAGCCCCCCGAGTAGCATCAGCCAGCCAAACCAGTCCGGCCGAAAGCGGGCGCGTAGCTCCGAAAGACGGGCCGCATCCTCCTTGGTCATCGCAGCATCCATGTTGTCCGTCGGGATGGTAGCGAGCAGCTTGCGAGCGACACCAAAGTGCCCGGCGCGATGCTCGGCCAACACACGGTCGAGCTGTTCCGACAACGAGGAACCAACTGGCGAAGACATCCTGTCTGTGTAAAGGACTCGCGCCGCCGCGTCAATAACCGTCTCTAGGGCGCGGACTCTCACCCCAGTCTGGCTATCTCATTGACTTTCACCACGATTATCCATATCTGCGGTTTGGTGCAAGAATTGTGTTACTATGTCTCAAATCGTCACATGGGAGCCTATGCTCTCTTTGAGCGGGAATTTGCCGTCGAAGGGTCGATCTTTGCAAATGTTGTTTAGCATTTCGACCGCCGTGCCGCTGACTGCTTAATGTCGGTTTCTGTTGCGATATTCACAGGATGCAATGTAGGCGCAAAACAGGGGAATGATGACCGGAGTAGCACTTGAGGTAGACGTCATTGCTCGTCGATTGTGGCAGGCGACGGAGCAGGATCCCCTGTCCGGTCCGCTCGCCTTGGAGCCCTGGTTGGTCGCGAGCTGGAAGGACGGCAAAGCACTCACCGCGCTGCTCGCAGCCACCCATCAGAAAGCGCAGCCACCGACGAAAAGCTTGCTCACCCACGGTGTCGACTTCTACTACGATGCGGTCGCTCGGCACGCAGCGGCGGCCCGTGATCGTTCAGCGCTGCGGTTCTTTGATGCCCAGCGGGGCTGGCAAAGCCTCACGTACGGCGATCTCCACAGTCAATCGAATCGCTTGGTGGTGGGCTGGCAGCGCAAGGGTGTGGCCCCTGGCTGCAAGCTGGTTGTGCTCGGTGATATTGGGCCGCGCTGGCTGCTATCAGTGATGTCCGCGCTGCGGCTCGGGGCCACCCTGTCTCTTCTGCCGTCATCAGGAATTGAGTTTGCCCTGACCCGACTGCAACTGCTGCAACCCGACCATATCGTCTGCGAGCCGGTGATGCTGCCGCTACTGCGCTCTCGACTCGACAAGGCGCTCGCAGCCAAGCTGCTGTGTGAGGAGCCAATCGCCGGAATTCATCACAGTGGCTCCCATACCTATCCACCGGAAGATCCGGCGCTGCTCGTGTACAGCTCGGTGCGTGAGTTTGCCGGGAAGCCCATCCCGGTGATGGCCCAAACGGCGCTTGTTGGCGCACTACGCGACGGTCTGATTCTGGCACTGCGCCCCGGTGATCATGTTGCCTATCCGATGGTCGATCTGCTCCAGCATCAACCCACACTGATCTTGACAACGCTCATGGCTGGCGGAACCTGGGTTCACATACCCAGCGATGAGCTGCACAAGAATCCCAGGCTGCTGGGACAGAATCCACTGCGCATTCTGGGGATCGTCGACACGGTTCGCGATCTGCTGCTTAAGACGCCGACCGGACTCCTGTCTGAGCTGAAACTCTGGCTGCGCAGCCCCGAAGAACCGCAGCAATTTGCTGCGTGGGACCGACTCCTAAAACTCGCACCGTTTGCAACTGTGCATCACCTCAATATGGTATTTGATAGCGCAGCGGGTGGCAGTGTGCTGTTCTCAGAGCGCTCACTCAAGCGCGTTCATGGCTATGTCTTGCCCGCGTTAGGAGTCCCTTTCGAGCTGAAGTTGACGACTCCTGCCGGTCCACGCTCACTATCTGGAAGCGGTGTCTTTGCGCCTGTGACTCAGCAGCCCGGATACATGCTGCTCGCACGAACACCGGACTCCTTTCAGTACGGTGGTACGCTGGGACCACGACGTGCCGGACGGGTCTACCAGTCTCCTGACGTCTGTGCCCAGGCACGAACTCTGCCACACGTAGAGGAAGCTGCGGTGATCGCGATTCCTTCGGCGGAACAGGTTGGTAGGTGGTTGTTTGTTCTGGTGCTGTTTTGCGGTGGGCTGCAAGCGATGGATGCGAGCCCCGAGCGGGCCACGCAGCTTCGGGATGCCATCGAAAAAAGGATTCGCTCGAACCTGGGTGCCGAACACTTACCGGACAACATCGAAGTCTATCCCCTCTCCGTTCGTCGCCAGGTGACGGCAAGTGGACCGGCGGACGTGGAATGGGTACAGAGTCAATTTGCCAGCGGGCTGTTACAGCGGAAGGCCGAGCTTGCGCCATTCCGCACACTCAGCACCCTCCGTGCGGCGGCTCAGCGGACCGCCATTGGGAGACTCTCTGGACCAGACGATCCAGGGGCTCCGATCCTACATGATGACAAGGACGATACCGATGCTTGATCTCTCCATGATTGACCGTGATCTCACGGAACCGAGCGCCAGCGATTTAGAGACCACTGATGAGCGGCTCGCCAAAGTCATGAGCCTTACCGCATCTGATCATTTTTCAGAGGCGGCAGAGGCCGCACAGTCCTTGTTTGAAGGAGGCACCTACGATCTACGCATCCTCGGGCCCTTCCTCTTCGGTGTGTATCTGGAACGCGGCATGGAGATCGTTCCCGAAATCTTGGGATCGCTGGTACGGATGCTGTCGAGCAGTTTTGCGTTCTGGGGACCGCAGAACAAAAAGCAATTACACGCCGACAACATGCTCAAGTGGCTGTTGGCCACCATGCTGCGTGACTTCCGGCTGCATGAGACCGGACAGGACGATACCTGGAAGCAATGGAACAGCGGCTCTGAGTTTACGATTTCCGAGCGCCAGGGACTCAAGTTGATCCCAGAACTGCACGAACGGATCGTCAACCAGCTTGGGAATGCCAAAGCACTGCCCTACCTGTTGCAGCTCGAGTCCATGCTTCACAAGATGGAGCTATCGGCACAGAGTGCCCGCCCTCGTGTCGGTCGAGGTCGCGAGGACTTCCTCAGCGTCAAGTTGGGCGGTGTCGAAGCAGCGACCGGTGAGGAGAGTTCCTCCGAATCAAATGCGAGCGACGAGAACAGCAGCAGCGAGGGTTCCTCTGAGTCCTCCTCCGACGAGTCTTCATCGTCTGATTCAAGCTCTGCACCGTCCAATTCCTCGTCACCATCAACGTCGTCCAATCCTTCGGCGACGTCCTCATCGAGTTCGTCACCTTCTTCAACTTCCTCATCGAGTTCGCAGGGAAGCGGCGATGACAGCGATTCGAACAAATCGACACCTTCCAGCGAATCAAGCCCAAGCAGCGATGACAATGATGCGGAAAAGCGAGAAGAGGATGAGAAGCGTCGCGCCGAGGAATCGGAGCGTGAAGCCAAAGAACGCGAAGAAGCCGAGCGAGCTGCCCGAGACGCTGAAGTCGCAGCCGTGCAGGCAGAAGAGAGTCCAGCCGAAGCGGAACCGAGTGGCAAGGGCATCCGTTCGATCAGTGTCCCAGAAAACGAGCCATTCCGTCTGCTGCGAAGAAAGATGGCCGCTTTCCAAAAATTGGTCTCTGCCGGGGAGCATCAGCGAGCTGCAATTGTCGCCGCAGACCTCCTCCAGATCATGGATCACTTCGATCCACGACTGTATTTGCCGTCCTTGTTCCGCAAGTTCTTCCGCGTGCTGAGTCTGGTGGGAAACGACTTGACCCCACATATGACCGAGCGAACGGACTTGTCCTACAAGGCACTCCTTCAACTCTATCAAGTCGACCTTGACTACTTCGTTCGCAGCGCATCGAGTAAGAAAAAGTAGTCCCATTGACATGGTGCCAAAGAACTAGTCTATGGCTGAGCCTCCTCGCGATAAGAAGCCACCGCCGAGTCCCAAGCCGGCGAACCCACCGAGCGCAGCCAAGCCGGCGGGGCCACCAGTCGGCGTCAAGGCGGGTCAGGCCAAAGCGGGACTACCATCTCTGGGAGAGCAGAGCACGGAAGGCCTGCCCTTGGTAATGGTCGATCTGGGGTCGTCCAGTCTGCCCAAGCTAAGCGAAGAACAGACGCTGATTCTGCCCGCCAAGCTGGCGGGGCCACGACCAGACAAGCCGCTCCGACAGATGGGAGCAGCACCAGTGCTCCCAGCCAAACCTGGGGCACCACCTGTCGACTTGGGCGAAGCCACGCTGATCTTGGAACGTGAAGACAAGCGCAAACAGAGTGTGCCCGCAGCCACACCAGCACGTCCCACTGCCGCAGTCAAAGCAACTGCCTCCCCCCGGATTCCCATTCCTTCTGCGGCAACGATCCCAGCTCCTATACCAGCCCCAGGCATCGCTGCGATGAAGGCCCCCATCCCAGCTCCACCGCTGGCTGCTTCTTCGGCTGTGATTGTGGCTCCCAATCTGGCTCCCAATCCGGTGCCAGCTCTGCCTTCGATTCCGGCACCAGCTCCCGCTGCCAAGACTCTGCCCGCTGTCAAAGCGCCCCCAGCGGCCAGTACACAACCAGCTCCGGTCGAAACGGCGGCACTCACAAAGCCCACGGTCCATCCGGAGAAGCCGTCGCTTGAGCCGCGCAAGATCGTACTTCCACAGCCCCCGTCTAAGTCCCCCCCCAAGGTGCCCGCAGGGGTTGTAGCGCCTCCTGCGCCACCCTCGAAAAGGCCCACTCAGCAGCGGATTCGCGAGCTGATTCACCGCTTCGATGTTCCGGCACTGCTCGACGCACTGCGCAACCTGGGCTACCACGATGAACAGATCGAGTTCATGAGCAATCCCGTCCTGTCTCACCAGGCGGCGCTGCTGGAAGATATCGAATTTCTCGAAGATCCGCCGCGTGTTCTCATTCTGACCAACCTCGGCTTACTAAGCGGGCAAGGACCGATTCCCTCGTATTTCTATCAACTTCTGTCCGAGCAGCGTGACACCTCGATGACAGAGTTTTTGTGGTTCTTCGATAACGCACTGCTCAGGCAGCGCTTCAGCGGTCTATTTCCAGAACGCGATACGGTGATCGTTCCCGACTGGGGAGAAGTCAAGCGGCTACAGCTTGCCCTGTTACAACTGGGCGCACCGGTGGGAATGCACTGGTTATTTCGCCAAGTTTATCCAGAGCTCCCGATCTCGGTCCAACGATCGGTGCAGAAGCGGCGCGTACGAACCGAAGGCGTATTGATGGGCGCAGCAGAGCTAGGCAGCGGCTGTGCGTTCGGTGGATTCACCCAAGTGCCCGTGGGAGGCATCGATGTCCGGCTGCTCTGTGAAGAGTGGAATACTCCGACCGGAAAGCCATGGGCCCACGAGGCAGAGCAACGGCTGAGACGATTGGTCATGCCCGCCCTGGAAAGCGGTGATCTGTTCCTCACGGTAACCTTGGTCTTCCTGGATCGTCAGTCCTTTGCCAAACTCGCTCCGCAACATTTCCTGGGTTATGAACCGATCGCAGTGCCACCTAGTGAAGACCTGCCTCCTCCCGTGCAGCAAGTGATTCTGTTCCAGGGAGAGGTCGGTCACAATCCTCACTAGAGGATTCCGTTCATGTTCCAACGACTTATCCATCGAACTGCCCACCGTCGGAACCGGTCCGTCCGGCATTGTCTTTCCCAGAATCCGCAAGCGGTTGCAATAGATAGCCCTGCGATCCGTTGTAGGAGCAGAAATTTCAGCATCTGGAACACACCTTTGGCCTCTAAGCCGGAAATTCCCAATCAGATTCAGTGCTCCACGCAGGCCATTGACGAATGAGACAAAAGCTGACACTTACAAGAGGAGTGTGGTTGGCGCGTCGCAGCGGCGCGTCGATGTAAGAGATAGAGCGTGCAGTTTTTTGTAGCGCTGCCAGCAACGCATGCTCGCAGTTTGTCATAAGGAGTTGTGCATCGTGGCGATTCAAGATGAGATTCCCAAGTCCCGGCTTACGCTCACGTATCGGACGACGATCAACGGCGCGATGCA
>WBZP01000793.1_pt1 | contig 41289 bp, 39 predicted proteins | sample 5204301 | NCBI WGS metagenome assembly WBZP01 (sample SAMN12412401, study PRJNA552823) | activated sludge metagenome | isolation source: activated sludge from nitrification reactor of wastewater treatment plant... | place: USA: Pennsylvania | collected 2017
GACCTCCGCGACCTTCACCGGCGGCTCGGCGCGCACGACCGGGAGCTGCGAGACGCCGTACTCGCGCAGGATGTCGATCGCCTCGCGCACCGTCTCCTGCGGGTGCGTGTGGACCAGCTCGGGGATGCCGCCGCCCTTGGAGCGCAGCACATCTCCGACGGTGCGATCGGTGGAGGTCTGCAAGAAGCCGTACGACGCGAGCCACTCGTCGTTGAAGACCTTCGACAGGTAGCCGCGGCCGCCGTCGGGAAGCAGCACCACGATCACGTCGTCCTTGGTCGAGCGCTCGGCGACCTCGAGCGCCGCCTGCACCGCCATGCCGCAGGAGCCGCCCACGAGCAGGCCCTCCTCGCGGGCGAGTCGGCGGGTCACCGCGAAGGAGTCGGCGTCGGAGACGGCGATGATCTCGTCGCACACGGTGGGGTCGTACGCCGTCGGCCAGAAGTCCTCGCCCACGCCCTCGACGAGGTAGGGCCGCCCGGTGCCACCGCTGTAGACCGAGCCGACGGGGTCGGCGCCGATGACGCGCACCCGGCCGTTGCTGGCCTCCTTGAGGTAGCGGCCGGTGCCGCTGATGGTGCCGCCGGTGCCGACGCCCGCGACGAAGTGCGTGATGCGGCCGTCGGTCTGGCGCCAGAGCTCGGGGCCGGTCGTCTCGTAGTGCGACCGCGGGTTGCTGGGGTTGGAGTACTGGTCGGGCTTCCACGCGCCGTCGATCTCGCGGACCAGCCGGTCGGAGACGGAGTAGTAGGACCGCGGGTCCTCGGGGTCGACGGCGGTCGGGCAGACGACGACCTCGGCGCCGTAGGCGCGCAGCACGTTCTGCTTGTCCTGGCTGACCTTGTCGGGGCAGACGAAGACGCAGCGGTAGCCCTTGGTCTGCGCGACGAGCGCGAGGCCGACGCCGGTGTTGCCGCTCGTCGGCTCCACGATGGTGCCGCCCGGCCCGAGCTCGCCCGACGCCTCGGCGGCCTCGATCATCCGCGAGGCGATCCGGTCCTTCACCGACCCGCCCGGGTTCACGTACTCGACCTTGGCCAGCACCAGCGGCGCGTCCGGCCCGAGGTGGGCGGTCAGCGAGCGCAGGCGCACGAGGGGGGTGTTGCCGATGAGGTCGACGACGCTGTCGGAGTACTCCATGCGGCGACCCTACGGGACCGCCCGCACCCCTCCGAACCCTCCGCCGGCGGGCTCACCGCGCCGTGGTGCGGGCGAGCGACGCAGGCGGGGACCGGCCCCGGGCACGCGGAGGCACGGGGCCGGGGTGGGCCGAACGCGGGAGCACGAGGTCGGGGGCAGGTGCCACCATGGGGGCATGGCCCGCGCCCTCCCGACCCTCCCGATCCGCGACGAGCGGGTGCGCGAGATCGCGGTCGCCGCGGCCAAGGGCGGGGGCGGCCTGCTCGGGGTCGGCACCGCCGTCGCCGGGGCCACCCTGGGGGTGCTCGCGGTCCAGGCCCGACGCGCCCGCCGCACGATCGGGCCGCGCACGACCGTCCCGCCCTACGCCGACGGCCGCTACCTCCCGCCCGGCACCACCGTCTCGCGCGGCACGTCGCTGCGCCTGGCCGTGATCGGCGACTCCGGGGCGGCCGGCCTCGGCGCCGACTCCCCCGAGACCACCCCCGGCGGCACCCTCGCGAGCGAGCTCGCCGCCGCCTCGGGCCGCACCGTCCTGCTCACCAACACCGCCGTCGTCGGGGCCCGCAGCCGCGACCTCGAGGCCCAGGTGGACCGCATCTTGCACGTCCGGCCCCACGTCGCGGTGATCATGATCGGCGCCAACGACGTCACCCACCTCACCCGTCCGCAGCACTCCGTGCGCCTGCTCGCCGACGCCGTCGAGCGGCTGCGCGAGGCCGGCTGCGAGGTCGTGGTCGGCACCTGTCCGGACCTCGGCACGGTGCGTCCGCTGTCGACCCCGCTGCGTCAGGTCGCCCGGCGGATGTCGCGCGAGCTCGCCGCCGCCCAGGACATCGCCGTCCGCGAGGCCGGCGGGCGCCCGGTGCCGCTGGCGCAGCTGCTCGGCGAGGCGTTCGAGGCCGACCCCGAACGCTTCTTCAGCGCCGACCAGTTCCACCCCTCGGCGGTCGGCTACCGAGCCTGCGCGCACGCGATGCTACCGGCGGTCCTCGCGGCGGTGGGCCTGGCCAGCGACGGCGACGTGCCGGCCCTGCCCGCGCCGTAACCGCCTCTCCCCCAAGCCATCCCCACGGTTGGTCAGAGGCGGCGCCGGAGGTCGAGGAGCCGGTCCGCCGCATCGGCGAGCGCCTCGTCGGCGTCAGGGGTGGCGGATCCGTCGTACGCCGTCGCGGCCGCGAGCAGATCGTGGCCGCACACCGCGAGCTGGTCGCCGACCGCCTGGTCGGCCAGGCGCGGCACGGTCCGCCTGGGCTCGCCGGCGAGGTCGGCAGCGGCGTCGGCGAGGTGCTGCACGAGGGCGCGGACGGCATCGGCGCGGGTCGGCTCGGGCTCGAACGAGGCGGCCAGCCGGGGCAGCCCGAGGGTGCCCACCCGGTCGACCGTACGGCGCAGGTCGGCCTCGTACCGCGCCCGCACCGGGCTCCCACCGCTCACGGCAGGCGAGCCTAGGTCCAATCCCTGGGATGGCCTGCCCATCGCCCCCCGGCCCGGGCTACGGTGGTGCCCGCACCGAGCGGAACCGCACCCTGAGGAGATCTCGATGATCCACCACTCCGAGGAGACCCACCAGCAGCTCGTCGAGCGTCTCCCTCAGGCCACCGGCCGCGACCTCAAGGACTGGATGCGCGCGCTCGAGGACGGGCCCGCGTTCTCCCGGTTCGACGAGAAGGTCAACTGGCTGCGCGACGAGCACGGCCTCTCCCACGGGTTCGCCACCGCGGTCGTGCACGAGGCGGACCTCGCCCGCGCGCACCGCAAGCTCGGCTGAACCACCCCGGACACCGCGAGGCCCCCGCACCGGTCGGTGCGGGGGCCTCGGTCGTCCCGGAGCGGGACGCAGGTCGTCAGCGGTTGTTGGACAGGATCGCCAGCAGCCGCAGGATCTCGAGGTAGAGCCAGATCAGGGTGACGAGCAGGCCGAAGGCCAGCCGCCACGACTCGCGCTCGGGCGCACCGTGGTTGATCGCCTGGGTGATCGACTCGAAGTCCAGCGCCAGGCTGAAGGCCGCGAGGCCGACGCCGAAGACGCAGAGCACGATGCCGATCGTGCCGACGCCGTAGAAGCCCCAGCCGCCGCCGACGCCGAAGAGCGCGGCGACGAGGCTGGCGAGGCCGATGACGAGGTAGCTCACCATCGCGACCATCATCATCTTCTGGAACGTGCCGTTCACCTTGATGATGCGGGTCCTGTAGAGGGCCAGCATCACGCCGAAGGCGACGAGCGTGCCGATGACGGCCTGCTGGACGATGCCCGGGTAGTTGTTCGCGACAGCGAGGTCGTTGTACCAGTTCGAGATGCCGCCGAGGAACACGCCCTCGAACAGCGCGTAGAGCAGGATCAGCGGCGGCGAGACCTGCTTCTTGAAGACGTTGACCATCGCCAGCACGAAGCCCACGAGCGCCGCGCCCCACACGATCAGGGGCATGCGGTCCATGAGGTTCCAACCGGCGACCGCGCCGATCACGAGGATCACGAAGCAGATGCCGGTCTTGACGATGACGTCGTCGAGCGTGAGCCGGCCGGTGCCCGGGCCGGGGGTGTCGTAGATGCCCTGCAGCTGCTCGGCGGTCGGAGCGGTCGCAGCCTCTCCGGCAGCCGCGGCGGCGTAGGCGCTGCGACCCTCGTCGTAGGCGAAGCCGGCCTGACCGGACTCCTCCTGCTCGGTGAACCGCCGCAGCACGGGGTTGCGGGACTCCATGGCATGTCCTCCTGGCGAGCTCCGGCAGGGGTGATCCGGAGCGGGGTGGCCCGGCACGGTGCCGGGTCGGTCCATCCACGGTAACGCCTCATGGCCGGGTCGGCCCGCGCGCTCCCAGCCGGCCCCGGATTGACAGTCCTGGAGGGATACCGGAAGATCGGTTCTGCAATCGCACGGGGAGTACCCCCTCGCGGGTGCGTCGTCATCACGGTCCGGCCATCCGGACCCGGCGCACCTGGCCGCCTCTCGCAGGCGGTGGTGGGAGACCTGCGACGTCCGTCGGGCACGTGTGCCCGCGAGTCGGAGGTCGTGCATGTCCGTCCCCCTCTGGGCCTGGTTCGCCGTCGTCGGCGTCATCCTCGTGATGCTCGCGATCGACCTGGTGGCCCACCGCAACGCCCACGTCGTGTCGGTCCGCGAGGCCGGCATCTGGACCGCGGTCTGGGTCGCCCTCGGCGTCGCCTTCGGAGCGCTGGTGTGGACCGTCTACGGCAGCGAGGCCGGTGCGCAGTACTTCGCCGGCTACGTCATCGAGAAGTCGCTCGCCGTCGACAACGTCTTCGTCTTCGCGATCATCTTCAGCTGGTTCGCGGTCCCCCGGGAGTACCAGCACCGGGTGCTCTTCTTCGGCGTCCTCGGCGCGCTCGTGTTCCGTGCGATCTTCATCGCTGCGGGCTCGGTGCTCATCGCCAGCTTCGCGTGGATCCTCTACCTGTTCGGCGCGCTGCTCGTCTACACCGGCTGGCGGATGGCCCGCACGCGCGACAGCCACATCGACCTCGAGACCAACCGCACCGTGCGGCTGTTCAAGCGCCTGGTCCCGATGACCGACGAGCTCGACGGCCAGAAGTTCGTCGTCCGTCGCGCCGGGAAGCTGCTCGCGACGCCGTTGCTGCTCGTGCTCGTCGTCGTCGAGGTCACCGACATCGTGTTCGCGATCGACTCGATCCCCGCGATCTTCGCGGTGACGCAGGAGCCGTTCCTGGTCTTCACCTCGAACGCGTTCGCGATCCTCGGCCTGCGCGCCATGTACTTCCTGCTCGCCGACCTGATGGACCGCTTCGTCTTCCTCAAGCTCGGCCTCGCGTTCGTCCTCATCTGGGTCGGCGTGAAGATGCTGCTCCTCGAGGTCGTCCACATCCCGACGCTGGTATCCCTCGGCGTCGTGATCACGATCCTCGCCGTGGCCGTCGTCGCGAGCCTGCGGGCCACGCGCACGCCGGCCCCGCAGCCGCCCGACCCGCTGCCCTCGGACGCCGACGTCGACGTCCGAGGCGCCGTCGGGAGCCTGCCCTCCGACGAGGGCACGACGGGCGACGCCGAGACCCGTTCCCCCACCGACCCCAGCACCACCACCACGACAGGAGCACAGCGATGACCACCAGCCGCACCCGCAAGGCCGTCGCCGACCGCGTCAGCGACCGCACCGCCGTCGCCCTCACCGCCGAGGGGCGCCGCATGCTCGAGGAGCGCGTCGCGGCGATCCGCGACGTCTCGCTGCCCACGCTCCGCCCGCTGCTCGCCGCGCACGACCGCGACGAGCGCGACGTGGCCGAGTTCGAGCGGCTCGTCGAGGAGCAGGGCCGTCTCGAGGCGCTGCTCGCCGAGTCGATCACGCTGCCGGAGGAGAACGACGGCACCGTGCGCACCGGCACCCGCCTGCTCATCGAGCTCCCCGACGGCGAGCAGGTCTGGATCCGGCCGGTGCACCCGGCCGAGGCCTTCCTCGACGACGAGCGCGTGTCGACCGCGTCGCCTGTGTCGCAGGCGGTCCTCGGCACGACCGCCGGCGACGTCGTCCCGGTCACCGGCCCGACCGGCACCTGGGACTGCCGCATCGTCGCCGTCGGCGAGGTCGCTCCGCCGAAGCGGCGCGCGCGCCGGAGCAGCCGTGCGAAGGCCTGACGCGCTGGCCTGGCGCGACTGGGCCCGACGCCGGCGCAGCACCCACCTCGCCCTCAAGACGGCGGTGGCGCTCGCGGGTCTCGGCCTCGTCGTGGCCGGTGCCGCGATGCTGGTGCTGCCCGGACCCGGGTGGGCGGCCATCTTCCTGGGCCTGGTCGTGCTCGGCTCCGAGTTCGACGCGGCCGCCCGCCTGCGCGAGCGGCTGCAGGCGAAGGTGCGCGCCGGCTGGTCGTCGCTGCGGACCTGGCGACGGGGACGGCGTACGCCGACGGAGCCACGCGCACTCGGGTCGGGCCAGCTCACGCCCGAACCGGTCGCGAGGCAGACGGCGTCGACGCGCGCCTGACGCCTCGATCGCTGGTGCCCCCGAGAGGTCAGCGGTCGCACCCGGCTGACGGGATCGGTGCGGCTGCCCCCTCGCTCGACAAGCTCCATCGGCTCGCCAGCACGAGCACGCTCGCACTGCTCCCGCCTCAGTCGTTGGTGCCCCCGGCAGGGGTCGAACCCGCACTGACGCTGGTTTAAGCAGCGTGCCTCTGCCAGTTGGGCTACGGGGGCGCTGCCGGCGAGCGTACGTCGTCGGTGCCGGTCAGCGCCGAGGGATCTCAGCCCCGGGGTGGCCGTAGACCTTGGCCACGGCCTCGGTGCGGCCGTGCACGTCGAGCTTGGTGTAGACGTTCTCGAGGTGCTTGCGCACGGTGCTGGGAGACACCCAGAGGGCCGCTGCGATGTCCTTGGTCGAGGCGCCACCGCGCACGTACGCGAGGATCTCTAGCTCGCGCGGACTCAGCAGGTCACGTGCCGGCGAGCTGTTGAGCGCGCGCTTCAGCCCGGCGTCGAGGTGCGGCTGGACGAGCCGCAGCGCTGTGAGGGCGCCGTCGTCGAACGGGCGGTCGCTGCGCGGCCGCTCCACGCAGATCCGACGGCTCGTCCCGGGCGACGAGTCCAGCGGGACGATGACGTGGTGCCCGAGCCCGATCTCGTGGCCATAGGTGCGCATCATCTTCGACTGGGCGGCCTCGCGCGGGCTGGAGAACATCCGGTCGGGGTCCATGGGGTGGGTCGCCGGATACCGCCCGAAGTACGCCGTCCCCGGCTCGGTCCACGAGATCGGCGACTCCGCCCAGGCATCCCAGAACAGCGCCTCGGTCTCGGGCGGGTCGTCGGGGATCGACTCGAACTCGACCTGGCAGTACGCCACGTGCCGCTGCGACGCGGGCTGCGTCTCGAGGGCGGAGACGAAGACGGCGTCGACGGTGCGGGCGAGCGCCTCGAGCATCGGTATGAGCAGCTCGGGTCCGGTGACGTCATCGGCGGCCGTCACGGCCAGAAGGTCGTCCAGGTTCTGCTTCGTGAACGGCACGGTGCCCTCCTCTTCGCCTCGTCCATGCTCGCCGCCGGATCGCAGCCGGCACAAGACTTCCCGACGCCGATTCGTCAGATGACGTAGCGAGGCGGGCCGCTTCGCCGTCTGCCGTATTCCGGCGCTGCGACCTGCGCGGATTCGATGGGCGGCGTCCCGCTCGACCACCCGTGAGGAGCACTCCGATGATCCCGACGACCACAGCCCGCACCACCAGCCCCACCACCGCGCGTGCCTCTGTGCCCGCCTCGTCCGACCGCCCGGTCGTCGTCCGCAGCGGCCGTGCGCAGCTCGTCGCCGGAGGCCTCGCCGTCCTCGCCGCCGTCGGCGTCGCCGCCGCCGTGAGCCTCGTCGTCCGCACCGGCGGAACCGCGGCCGAGGCCGTCGCGCCGACCAGCGCGGCGGCGGCGACCTACGCGGTCGGTGACGCCGCCCACGGCGGCCCCGGCTCGCGCGCCGACGTGATCCGCGACGCATCCTCGGCACCCGGATCGTCCGTGGCAGTGACGGGTGAGACCGCGCACGGCGGACCGGGCTCGCGCACGGACGCGGTCCGGCCGATCGTGGCGCGCCTGTCCGAGGTGCGCGTCCCCGAGGTCGCGCACGGCACCGCCGGGTCCGTCGTCGTCACGACTGCCGCGCGGGCATGAGCTTCAGCTCGGGTCGGACGGGAGCCTGCCTCGGGCGACCGCCGAGAAGTCGTGCAGGGGCTCGTGGGTGGGCCAGAGGCTGGTGACGTCGCGCTTGAAGAAGAACGCGATGGTCCAGTCGGTCACGACCGAGACCTTGCGGCGCGTCGTCGGCACCTTGCTCATGTGGTAGGTCCGGTGCAGGAACCAGGCCGGGAAACCCTTGAGCCGCACGCCCTTCACCTGCGCGACGCCCTTGTAGAGGCCGAGCGACGCGACCGAGCCGTTGTTCGCGTGCACGTAGTCGTGCGTCGGCTCGCCGCGCAGCGCGGCGAGGACGTTGTCGGCCACGACCTTCGCCTGGCGCACCGCGTGCTGCGCCGACGGCGGACAGGTCTCGCCCGGGCGGGTGAGGTCGGGGATGGCAGCGCAGTCGCCCGCTCCCCACGCGTCGGGGGTGTCGACCACCGACAGGTCCGCTCGGCAGAGGAGGCGGCCGCGGTCGTCGAGCGGCAGGTCGGTCGCCGCGAGCATCGGGTGCGCCTTCACGCCGGCGGTCCACACGACGGTGTCGGAGAGCATGGTCGTCCCGTCGGAGAGCTCCACGACCCCGCCGACCGTCGACTCGAGGCGGGTGCTGAGGCGGACGTCAATGCCGCGCTCGCGCAGCTCCTCCACGGTCCAGCGACCCATCTCCTCGCCGACCTCGGGGAGGATCCGGTCGCTCGCCTCGACCAGGACGAAGCGCAGGTCGCTCGGCTGCACCCGGTGCAGGTACCGCGTAGCGTAGCGCAGCAGGTCCTCGAGCTCGGCCATCGCCTCGACGCCGGCGAAGCCGCCACCGACGAAGACGAAGGTGAGCGCGCGCTCGCGCACCTCGGGATCGGTCGCGCCCTCGGCGATGTCCAGCGCCTCGAGGCCCTTGTTGCGCAGCCGGATGGCCTCCTCGACGTTCTTGAAGCCGCTCGCCCACTCGGCGAGCCCGGGGATCGGGAGGGTGCGCGCCACCGACCCGACCGCCATCACGAGGACGTCGTAAGGGATCTCGTACTCCTCGCCGGCCAGCGGGCGGACGCAGGCGACCTTGCGCGCGTGGTCGATGCGGTCGACCCACCCCGTGACCACGTCGGTGCGGCGCAGCGTCTGCCGCAGCGGTACGACGGTGTGGCGCGGCTGGATGGAGCCGGCACCCGCCTCGGGCAGGAACGGCTGGTAGGTCATGTACGAGCGGGGGTCGACGACGGTGACGGTCGCCTCGCCGTCGCGGAGCCTCCGGCCGAGGCGCAGCGCCGTGTAGAGGCCGACGTAGCCGCCGCCGACCACGAGGATGCGCGGGGTCATGGCCCCACGCTAGGCGCGGACCGGCTGCGGCGACAGGGAGAGCTCAGGCGACGGCCGCGTCGATCGCCGCGACGACGCTCGCGTCGAGCGGCTCGGTCGTCGGCGCGAAGCGCGCGATCACGTCGCCGTCGGCGCCGACGAGCCACTTCTCGAAGTTCCAGCGGACGTCGCCGCTGTGCCCCTCGGGATCGGCCGTCCCGGTGAGCACGTCGAAGAGCGGGTGCCGGCCCTCGCCGTTGACCTCGAGCTTGTCGGTCATCGGGAAGGTGACGCCGTAGGTCATGGAGCAGAAGGCGGCGATCTCCTCGTTGCTGCCCGGCTCCTGGCCCGCGAACTGGTTGCACGGGGCGCCGAGCACGGTGAGGCGGCCGGCGTAGTCCTCGGCGAGCTTCTCGAGCCCCTCGTACTGCGGCGTCAGACCGCACTTGCTGGCGACGTTGACGACGAGCACGGGATGCCCGTCGGCGACGTCGCCGAACGTCGTGGTCGATCCGTCGAGCAGGGTCAGCGGCAGGGGGCGGAGGTCCGTCATGACCCCACCCTCGCACGGCGGCCACCGCGCGCAAGCCGACCCTGGACCCTCCGTCCGGGCCGTCAGCCCTCGGCGAGAGCGAACGCGATGCCGTCGAGGATGTCGTGCTCGCTCACGAGCAACTCGGGGAGCCCGGTGCGGTCCAGGATGCGGCGGAGCACGAGGACGCCGGCGTTGATGACGTCGACGCGGCCGGGGTGCATCGGACCGAGGGCGGCGCGTGCGTCGTGGTCGAGCCCGAGCAGCTCGTCGGAGACGCGCGCGATCTCCGACGTCGGGATGCGCGAGCCGTGGATCACGGTCGAGTCGTACTCCGGGAGCGCGAGCGCGAGAGCAGCAGCGGTGGTCACCGACCCGGCGAGTCCGACGAGCGTGCGCGCCTCACCCAGGGGAACCGCTTCTGCCGCACGGGAGATCGCGGCGTCGACGTCGGCGACGATCGCTTGGACCTCCTCGCGCGTCGGCGGGTCGTGGCGCACGTGGCGCTCGGTCATCCGCACGCAGCCGACATCGACGCTGCGCGACGCCTCGGGCGCCGACGTACCGAGCACGAACTCGGTCGAGCCGCCGCCGATGTCGACCACGAGGTACGGCGGCTCGCCGCCCACGAGGCCGCGCGTGGCACCGGCGAACGAGAGCGCGGCCTCCTCGTCGCCCGAGATCACCTCGGGCTCGACACCGATCCGCTGGAGGACGCCGGCCACGAAGACGTCGCGGTTCTCGGCGTCGCGCGACGCCGAGGTCGCGACGAACCGGATCCGCTCGGCTCCGAGGTCGCGGACGATCGCGGCGTAGCGCTCGCAGGCGGCGAAGGTGCGGGCTAGCGCGGCGTCGGCGAGGCGGCCGGTCGCATCGACGCCCTCCCCGAGGCGCACGGTCTCCATCCGGCGGTCGAGGTCGGTGAGCGACCCGTCGACGACGTCGGCCACGAGCAGGCGGATCGCGTTGGTGCCGCAGTCGATCGCCGCGACGCGGGTCACGCCTCGTCCCGTGTGCAGGGGCCGGCAGCGCCCCAGTCGGGCAGCATCGCGAGCGCCTCGTCGCCGAACGGGTTCACGCCCGGCCCGGCCGAGAGCGCGTGGCCGACGAGGACGTGCAGGCACTTGACCCGGGTCGGCATGCCGCCCGCCGTGATGCCGTCGATCTCCTCGACGTGCCCGATCGCCTCGCGGCGCGCGAGGTAGTCCTCGTGCGCGCGCTGATAGGCGGCGGCGAGCTCGGGATCGGTCGCGAGGCGCTCCTGCATAGACCGCATGACACCCTCGGCCTCGAGCGTGCCGATCAGCCCCGCGGCACGCGGGCAGGTCAGGTAGTAGAGCGTCGGGAACGGGGTGCCGTCGGGCAGCCGGGGCTCGGTCTCCACGACGTCGGGGTCGCCGCACGAGCACCGGTGCGCGACCGCGCGCACGCCGCGCGGCTCGCGGCCGAGCTGGCGGCGTACGGCGTCGAGGTCGGAGGTCTCGGTCACGTCGGTCCGGATCAGCGGGGGGCGTTGGGGCGCACGGGGATCACGGTCGTGCCGTCGTCGCCGGCGGCGCCGTCGGTCGCCTGCACCGACTTCCACAGCGTGCCGTACCAGGCGACGGGTGCCGCGGCCTTCTTCGACGACGACGGCGCGGGCGCCTCCGACGGGTCGAGCACGACGTAGCCCACCTCGCCGGGCAGCACGTAGTGCAGCCGCTCGCGGATGAGGGAGGTGACGTACGCCGGGTCCTGCAGCCGCTCCTGCCGGACGACCAGCGCGTCGACGCGGGACTCGGCCGCCTCGTTCTGCGCCCGCAGCGCGTTGATGTCGGCCCGCTGGGCGATGAGCTCGCGCGTGGGGACAGCGAGGGTGAACACGATGAGCGCCAGCACGCCGGCCAGGACGACGGCGCGCCCGGTGAGGCTGGGCCGCCGCGCGACGACCGCCTTGGCCGAGGCCGCCGCCTTGGCGGTGGAGGCCTTCGCGGCCGAGGCGGCCGGTCTGCTCGCCGCCTTCGGCCTGGGCTTCGTGGCCGTGGTCGGGCCGCTGGCGCCGACCCTGGTCGACGCCGTGGAGGCGCGCGCGGACGTGGTGCGTCGCGCCGACTGGCGCTCCGCAGCCCGTCGCGCCGGTCCGCTCACGTCGTCCAGTGTCGCCGAGTCAGCCCTGGAAACGCGGGAAGGCGCCGCGACCGGCGTAGCGCGCCGCGTCGTCGAGCTCCTCCTCGATGCGCAGGAGCTGGTTGTACTTGGCCACGCGCTCCGACCGCGCCGGGGCGCCGGTCTTGATCTGGCCGCAGTCGGTCGCGACCGCGAGGTCGGCGATCGTGACGTCCTCGGTCTCGCCGGAGCGGTGGCTCATCATGCAGCGGTAGCCGTTGCGGTGGGCCAGGGCGACGGCGTCGAGGGTCTCGGTCAGCGAGCCGATCTGGTTCACCTTCACCAGCAGCGCATTGGCCGTGGCGTTCTCGATGCCGCGGGCGAGGCGCTCGGGGTTGGTGACGAACAGGTCGTCGCCGACGATCTGGACCTTGTCGCCGATCGCGTCGGTAAGGGTCTTCCAGCCGTCCCAGTCGTCCTCGTTCAGCGGGTCCTCGATGGAGACCAGCGGGTAGTCGGCGACGAGCGTGGCGTAGTAGGCCGACATCTCCTCGGCGCTCTTCGACGAGCTCTCGAAGGTGTAGGCGCCGCTGTCGTAGAACTCGCTCGCGGCGACGTCGAGCGCGAGCGCGATGTCGGTGCCCGCGGTGAAGCCGGCGATGTCGACGGCCTTGAGGATCAGGTCCAGCGCGGTGCGGTTGCTGGGCAGGTTGGGCGCGAAGCCGCCCTCGTCCCCGAGGCCGGTCGAGAGGCCCTCCTTCTTCAGCACCGACTTCAGCGCGTGGTAGACCTCGGCGCCCATGCGCAGCGCCTCGCGGAAGCTCTCCGCGCCGATCGGCGCGATCATGAACTCCTGGATGTCGACGTCGGAGTCCGCGTGCGACCCGCCGTTGAGGATGTTCATCATCGGCACCGGCAGCACGTGCGCGTTGGGGCCGCCGACGTAGCGGAACAGCGGGAGGCCCGAGGAGTCGGCCGCGGCCTTCGCGACGGCGAGCGAGACGCCGAGGATCGCGTTGGCGCCGAGGCGCTCCTTGTTGGGCGTGCCGTCGAGGTCGATCATCACCTGGTCGACGAGGCGCTGCTCCGCGGCGTCGAAGCCGAGGATCTCGGGCGCGATCTCGTCCTCGACCGCCTGCACGGCGCGCTCGACGCCCTTGCCGCCGTAGCGGTCGCCGCCGTCGCGCAGCTCGACGGCCTCGAAGGCTCCGGTGGAGGCGCCGGAGGGGACGGCGGCGCGCGCGACGGTGCCGTCGTCGAGCCCCACCTCCACCTCGACGGTCGGGTTGCCGCGGGAGTCGAGGATCTCGCGGGCGATGACGGCGTCGATGAAGGCCACAGGAAGCTCCGTAGGTCGGACGGTCAGGGCTCGTCCCGACCCTATCGGGCGGCCGTGCGCGAACCCGACCCGGCCGGGCCTCGGGGCGCCGGATGTGCCGTGGAACACGCCGCGTCCGCCGTCCCGCGCTGCCCGCGCGCGCGGCCGGGGCGCCCGAGCCCGTCGCAACGGTTGCGGCGGGGTCGGCGGGGCCGCACGCTTGACGGGTCATGACCGAGACCTCGCGCCCCACCGGGTTCCGCAGCGGCTTCACGCCGCTCGAGTCGCTCGACCAGGCGACCGCGGACCCCGGGTACTTCGGCCCGGACTCGCTCTCCTGGCGCGTCCACCACGACCCGGCGTCGGTCGTCGGCGGCATCCGCGCCCTCGCGCTGCAGTCGCTGCACCCGCAGGTGATGCTCGGCTTCGACCGCGTCACCGATGCGCGCGACGACCCGTGGGGCCGGCTCTCGCGCACCGGCAAGTACGTCAACCAGATCACCTACGGCACGGTCGCCGAGGCCGACGCCGCGTCGGAGCGCGTACGCCGTGTGCACGCCGCCCTCGGCCTGGACCGTCCCGAGTGGCTGCTCTGGGTGCACTGCGGCGCGGTCGACTCGTGGCTCGAGGGGCACCGCCGCTCGGGCGCGCCGATGACCGACGACGAGGCCGACCGGTACGTCGAGGAGCAGGTGGTCGCGGCGCGGCTCGTCGGCTGCGCGGTCGACGACGTACCGCGGACCGTCGAGGAGCTGCACGCCTACCTGCGCGACGTTCGCCCCGAGCTCGAGGGAACGCCCGAGGCGCGCGAGGCCGTCCGCTCGCTGATCTGGCCGCCGATGCAGCCCAAGGTCGAGTGGCTCACGCCGGCCAGGCCCGCGTGGACGACCTTCGCGCTCACCGGGTTCGGACTGCTGCCGCGCTGGGCCCGGCGCATGTTCGCGCTGCCCGGGCTGCCCACGACCGACCTGTCGGCGAGCCTGTCGGCCCGCGCGATCCGGACGGCGCTGCTGGCGGTGCCGGAGTCGCGGCGCACGAACCCGCACCTCACCGCGGCGCGGATGCGTCTGGGCCTGAGCGAGCCCGACGACGCGCGCGACGCGAGCTGATCCTCAGTCCACCGACGAGCCGTCGATCGCGAACAGGCTCGTCATGCCCGCGATCGTGAGCAGCCGGCGCAGCCGGCGCCCGGGTTCGACGAGGACGACCTCGCCACCGCGGTCGGTCGCGGTGCGGCGCATGGTCAGCAGCATCGACAGCGCGGTCGAGTCGACGAAGGTGACGGCCGCGACGTCGACCTCGGCGCGCGCGAGCCCGCTGTCCTCGAAGTCGCGGGCGATCGCGAGCAGGTGCTCGCGCGAGGCGAAGTCGACCTCGCCGTGCAGCACGCAGCGGAAGGTCCCGTGCGCGCGCAGCGACGGGTCGGTGCCCCAGGAGGAACGGGTGCGCGTCCCCGGCGCGGACCAGGCGCCCTCACGCTCGACAGGGACGTCGTGGGACGGGGTCGTGCCCTGGACGGGCTCGGACGTGCTGAGACGGTCGGACATGGCTGCTCCTGACGGGTAACCCCGGACGGCCGCGTCTTGACCGACCGTCAGCCTCTCCCGGGGTGCGCGCGCCCGCAAGGCCCGGCGCGCTCCCACCGGCGTGTCGGCAGCGACCCGTTGCGCACCGCCGCACGGCATCGCAAGGTGTCGGCGGGCCGCGCGAGGGACGTCGCGCACGCGAAGGGGGCGGGACATGGGAGAGCAGGACGCGGGCGCCAACGAGCGGCTGGCCGAGGTGGCGGCCAGCCTCGACGGCTCCGCCCAGCTGCTCGGACGCCGAGGCACCACCGAAGGTGCGCTGGAGCAGATCGTCGAGCTCGCGCTCGCCACGCTGGAGAGCGCCGAGCACGCCGGTGTGACCCTCGCGCAGGGTGAGGGCTTCGTCACCGTCGCCGCGAGCGACGACCTGCCCGAGCGCGTCGACCACGCGCAGTACCAGCTCGCCGAAGGACCGTGCGTCGATGCGGCCGTGTGCGACACCGTCTTCCGGGGCGAGGACCTCGTGAACGACCCGCGCTGGCCGCGGTTCGCGCCGCGCGCCGCTGCGCTCGGCGTGCGATCGATGCTGGCGGTGCCGCTGTTCGAGGACGAACGCCGCAACGGGGCGCTCAACCTCTACGCCTCGAGCCCTGGCTCGTTCGACGAGGACGACGAGGCGGTCGCCGTCATCTTCGCCGCGCAGGCCTCGCTCGCGCTCGCTCGGGCGCGCGAGCGCGACTCGACCCTGCAGCTCGAGGAGGCGCTCGAGCACAGCCGTGTGATCAGCACCGCCGTCGGGATCCTGATGGGCTCCAGGGGGCTCACCAACGAGCAGGCCATGACGCTGCTGCGCGCGGCGAGCCAGCGGCTCAACCGCAAGGTCTCCGATCTCGCCGAGGCGATCGCCTACACCGGGGAGCTGCCGCCCTGAGGCTGAGCCGGCGTGCGGCGCAGCGAGACCACGACGTAGGCGCCGAGGGCGACCACCGGCACGAGCGCGGTCAGGCAGAGCACGGCGTACGACGCCTCGGCGACGACGATGCCGGCGACGATGCCGCCCACGGCACCCGCCACGTTCATCACGAGGTCGGAGGCACCCTGCACCGCGGGACGGTCGCCGGGGTCGACGTCCTCGACGAGCAGGGTCGAGCCGCCGATGAGCGTGCACGACCAGCCCAGCCCGAGCAGGAACAGCGCGATGCCGAGACGCGGCACGTCGTCGGCCGGGGCGGCAGCGCCGAGCACGCACGCGATCGCGAGGATCGCGACACCCGCAGCGATCACGACGCGGCGCCCGAAGCGGTCGGCGGCCATGCCGACGAGCGGGCTGAGTGCGTACATGCCGGCCACGTGCACCGAGATGACCAGTCCGATCAGCTGCAGCTGCACGTCGACGTGGCGCATGTGCACCGGCGTCATGACCATCACCATGACCATCACGGCGTGGCCGATCGCCACCGACGTGATGCCCAGGCGCGCCTTCGCGTGCTGGCGCATGTGCGGGATCGCGTCGCGCAGCCGCTTGGACTGGGTCGCCGCCACGTCGCCCGCCTGCACCGCGAGCCGGCGGGCGAGCAGGTAGGGGTCGGGCCGCAGGAACGAGACCATGAGCATCGCGGAGATGCCGAGGCACACGGCGGCGACGACGTAGGGGCCGGAGAGCTGCGGCAGGCCGAGCGAGACGGCGAGGCGTCCGGACACCTCGAGCAGGTTCGGCCCGAGGATGGCGCCGATCGTGGAGGCCCAGACGACGATCGACAGGTCGCGCGCGCGCCGGTCGGGCGCGGCGAGATCGGCTGCGGCATAGCGCGCCTGGTAGTTCGACGCCGAGGCCGCGCCGACGAGCATGCACCCGAGGACGACGAGCGGGAACGACCGCGTGACCGCTGCGACCACCACGACGACGGCGCCCAGCGCACCGAGCGAGACGCCGACGGCGAGCGCGCGTCGGCGCCCGCCGGAGAGCGTGAGCCGGGCGAGCGGCAGTGCGGCGAGGGCCGCGCCGACGACGCCGGACGTCTGCGCGAAGCCTGCGGCCGCCTCGCTGCCGCTGACACCGGCGGCGATGAGAGCACCCGCCGGGATGGCACCCGCGACGGCGATCCCGGAGAGCCCCTGGTAGGTCGAGAGCACGCCGAGCGTGCGCCGCTGCACCGCTGCGACGTCGACCTCGCTGCGGGTGCGGACGTCGGTCACGTCAGATCCCGAGCAGGGTGCGCAGGTGGCGCGGCGGCGGCGAGCCGTGCGCGAGCACGGCGTCGTGCACCTGGCGGTCGGTCCAGCCCGGGTGCGCTGCGCGCAGGTCGCCGACGACGTCGCGCACGCCGATGTAGCCGACGTAGTACGTCGAGAGCTGCGCGGACGTGAGCAGCGCGCGGCGCCACTTGCCGTGCGCCTCGCCCTCCTCCTGGTGGCCGCGCAGCATCATCAGCCGCATCGCCTCGTCCTCGGTCATGCCGCGCGTGTGCACGCGCACGTCGAGGATCGCGTTGATCGTCATGCGCAGCTGCATCTTGAGCTGCTGCAGCCTGATGGCGAGGGCACCGCGCTCACCGAGACCGCCGTCGTAGCCGCGCGCGGCCATCAGCTCCTCGGCGTAGACGGCCCAGCCCTCGATGAACGGGCCGCTGCGGAACGCGGTGCGCACCATCGTCGCGCGGTCGAAGCGGTTGTCGTGCCCGAGCTGGAGCACGTGACCCGGCATCGCCTCGTGGACGGTGAGGTTGTGCAGCATGCGGGAGTTGTACTCGCGGAAGAACGAGGCGACGCGCTGCTCGTCCCAGTCGGCGGGCGTGGGCGACACCGCGAAGAACGTCGGCAGCTCCACCTGCTCCAAGGGCCCTGGGGAGTCGCAGTAGGCGACCGCGACGCCGCGATGGATCTCGGGCATCTCGATGATCTCGACCGGGATGTCGTGCACGGTGACGAGCTCGTGCTCGCGGACGAACTCCGTCGTGCGCACGAAGGCGTCCTCGCACAGGGCGAGGACGTTGTCGTTGGTGACCGTTCCCTCCGCCGCGACGGCATCCAGCGCGCGTCGTACGACGGGACCGGCGTCGTCGGGCGGCGGCACGGCCTCGCCGAGGTAGTCGGCGGCCGCGCGGGCGATCTCGCCCTCGAGCCGGGCGAGGTCGGACTCGGCCCGGTGCAGCACGTCGTCGGGCGTGAGGCCGGCGTCGAGGGTCGCCCACAGCTTCGCGGCGTACTTCTCCTCGCCCAGGCGCGGGTCGCCGTCGGCGAGGCCGGACTCGAGCCGATCGCGCAGCCAGCCGATGTGCGCCTCGAGCGCGCCGAGCGCGGCGTCGCGCGCGGGCTCGACGAGCGCGCGTGCAGCCGGCGCGCGGTCGAGCTCCTCGTCGAGCATCCCGGTGAGCATCGCGCGGGTGCCCTCGAACTGACCGATCGCGGTCTCGACGTGGACGCGCGGCATGTCGGCGAGCGCGCGCCGCGCCTCCTCGAGGGAGTCGGGGACGGCCGCGAGGCGGCCGGCGACCGACGCGAGCCGCTCCTCGAGCGGCGCGAAGTCGCGGGCGAGCAGCAGATGGATCGACGTACCCGGGTTGGCCTCGAGCGGGTCCCAGGTGTGCGGCGCGATGTCGGCGAGGATCACCCGCTCGCCGGTGAGCTGCGCGCGCAGGATCTCCAGGTCGACGGCCGACGTGGTCCCGAGCGCGAGGTCGTCGAGCTGGTCCACGGCGGTGAGCGCCTGGTCGAGCATCGACAGCGTCTCGTGCACACCTTCGGGCGAGCGGTCGGCGAGCCGGTCGTCGAAGCGGTGGTCGCCGAGCCAGGTCGCGGCCACCGGGTCGCGGGCCAGCAGGCTGTCGACCACCCGGTCGGCCAGCGCCGCGAAGGTCGTCTCGACGTCGTCGGCGTGCTCGGCGAACTCCCACTCGTGCGTCACCCGCGCGACGCTACATCCCCGCCCCATCGCCTTGAATGTGCCCTGAACTGCGCGCTCAGCAGCTCCCCGCCCCATGGCCACGAGACCGGCCGCGGACAGGGGCGCTTGACGTGCTGAGAGGGCACGTCAGGGCACCTTCAGCGGGGTTGTCAGTCGGGGAGGGATTCGGTGGTGCGGATGCGGGCGCGGTAGGTGCGGGTGGCGTCGCGGAGGGCCTGCTCGGGGTCGATCCCGTCCCCGCGGGCCTCTGCCGCGATGGCGAGGAGGAGGTCGCCGTACGCCGTGGCCCGGTGCTCGCGCGATCCGGCGAGCGCTGCCAGCGCTGCCGCAGCGGCGGCCGTCGCGTCGGCGGGGACCGGCTCGACGTCGACGTCGGAGGCGCGCCGCAGCAGCTTGCCGGCCAGCACCAGCGCCGGCAGCGACACCGGGATGCCGTCGGTGACCGACGGCCGCTGCTTCTCCTCGGCCTTGAGCCGCTTCCAGCTCGCCTCGACCTCGTCCGGGGTGCGGGCCCCGTGGTCGGCGAACACGTGCGGGTGCCGGCGGACCAGCTTGGCGGCGATGCCGTCGGCGACGTCGTCGATGCCCCAGGGCTCCTCGTGCTCCTCGGCGATGCGGGCGTGGAACGCCACCTGCAGCAGCAGGTCGCCGAGCTCCTCGCGCAGGGCGTCGTCGTCGCGCGTCTCGATCGCCTCGACGGTCTCGTAGGCCTCCTCGACGAGGTACTCGACCAGCGACTCGTGGGTCTGCTCGGCGTCCCACGGGCACCCACCGGGCGAGCGCAGCCGGTCCATCACGGCGACGACGTCGAGCAGGTGCGCGCCGGGCAGGTCCCAGGAGCCGAGGACGACGTCGACCTCGGGAGCACCGGCCGCGTCGAGCGCGGGCACGAGCGCCTCGGCGAGACCGGGGTCGCCGTCGGCGCTGGCGACCCATACGACCGTGCGGCCGCGCGCCGCGTCGAGCAGGCGCGCAGCGAGGTCCGCGACGGGGTGGGCGGGCAGCAGCGAGAAGGCGATGCCCGCGGTGCCGAGCGGCGCGACCAGCGGGTGGTCGTCGTCGGCGAGATGGACGACGTCGGCCTGCCGCAGGAGCGACCACGCCTCGTCCGTGAGCAGCCCGGGGGCGACGCGGGGCGTCGTCGCGAGCAGGACGAGCCGGTCGCCCACGGATCAGCTGCCGGAGGGCTGCGGAGAGGCCGAGGCGCCGGACCCGTCGGCGGGCGTCGACAGGTCGTTCGGCGGGTCGGCGAGACCGGCGGTCTCGGTGTCCCACCTGCCGAAGCGCGGGGCGATGTCGATGCCGAGGTCGTCGGCGACCTCGGTGAGGTAGGCCTTGACAGCGGCGTCGACCTTCACAGCGTCGGTCTCGCCGGGGGCGAGCTTCTTCTCGAGCGCGGTCTTGATGAGGACGGCGCGCGCAGCCTGCGGGATCTGGCTCTCCGGCGTGCCGGACGCGGCGAGGTTCTCGACGAACTTGGCGCGGTCGCCGCCGGCGTTCGCGGTGACGGCGTCGCCGATGAGCTTGTCGACCTCGCCCTGGGTCACGGTGATGTTCTGGCGGCGGGCCGCCTCGTCGAGCAGCAGGTAGGTCACGTTGTCGGTGAGCACCCGCGAGGTGGCCTTCTCGTCGTCCCAGCTCGCGCCCTGGAGCGCGGTGACCTGGGTCTTGAGCTCGTCGACCGTGGTCGACAGCTCCGACACGCTGATGCTGGTGCCGCCCACCGAGGCGGCCGTGCCGGCCGAGGGCGTGCTGCACGCGGCGAGGGCCAGGCCCGCGAGCAGCGGGATCGCGACGAGGGCGGCGGGGCGGCGGAGCTTCACGGACGTACCTCTCACGTGGCGGTGACCGGCTCGAGCAGCACGGCGTCCAGGAGATCGCGCAGCCAGTCGAGCAGGGCGGTGTCGCGGACCGGCTGGCCGCCCACGCGGGCGGTCATCGGGCGCGGCACCAGGATCGTACGGGTCGCGGGCTTCACCAGACTTCCCGGGTAGAGCCGGGACAGCCGCATCGCCCGGGAGTCCGGCAGTTCGACGGGCGAGAACCGCAGGTAGTTCCCCTGCGCGACGATCTCGGTGACGCCGGCCCTCCGGGCGTGGATCCGCAGGCGCGCGACCGAGAGCAGGTTCGAGACCGGCTCGGGGAGCTGGCCGTAGCGGTCGACGAGCTCCTCGGCGACGGCCGCGACGTCGTCCTCGCTGGTCGCCGCGGCGAGCCGCTTGTAGGCCTCGAGGCGCAGCCGCTCCTCCGCGACGTAGTCGTGGGGCACGTGGGCGTCGATCGGCACCTCGATCTTGACGTCGGCGACCTCCTCGACCGCACCGCCCTGGCGGTACTCCGCGACTGCCTCGCCGACCAGCCGCACGTAGAGGTCGAACCCGACGTCGGCGATGTGGCCGCTCTGCTCGCCGCCGAGCAGGTTTCCGGCGCCGCGGATCTCGAGGTCCTTCATCGCGACGGCCATGCCCGAGCCGAGGTCGGTGTTGGCGGCGATGGTCTGCAGCCGGTCGTGCGCCGTCTCGGTGAGCGGCTTCTCCGGCGGGTAGAGGAAGTAGGCGTAGCCGCGCTCGCGGCTGCGGCCGACACGACCGCGCAGCTGGTGCAGCTGCGACAGCCCGAACATGTCGGCGCGGTCGAGGATCAGGGTGTTCGCGTTGGGGATGTCCAGGCCGCTCTCGACGATCGTCGTCGAGACGAGGACGTCGAACTCCTTCTCCCAGAAGTCGACGATCACCTGCTCGAGCGCGTGCTCGTTCATCTGGCCGTGCGCGGTCTGGATGCGAGCCTCGGGCACGAGGTCGCGCAGCTTGCTCGCGACGCGGTCGATGGACTCCACGCGGTTGTGCACGAAGAACACCTGGCCGTCGCGCAGCAGCTCGCGGCGGATCGCGGCGGCGACCTGCTTGTCGTCGTACGGGCCGACGTAGGTGAGCACGGGGTGGCGCTCCTCCGGCGGTGTCTGGATCGTCGACATCTCGCGGATGCCGGTGACCGCCATCTCCAGCGTGCGCGGGATCGGGGTCGCCGACATCGTCAGGAAGTCGACGTCCATGCGCATCGCCTTCAGGTGCTCCTTGTGCTCGACGCCGAACCGCTGCTCCTCGTCGACGATCACGAGGCCGAGGTCCTTGAAGCGCACCTCGGTGCTGAAGAGGCGGTGCGTGCCGATGACGACGTCGATGGTGCCGTCGGCGAGCGCGGCGATGACCTCCTTGGCCTCCTTGTCGGTCTGGAACCGGGAGAGGGCCGCGACCCTCACGGGGAACGGCGCGTAGCGCTCGGTGAAGGTCGAGAGGTGCTGCTGCACGAGCAGCGTCGTCGGCACGAGCACCGCGACCTGCTTGCCGTCCTGCACCGCCTTGAACGCCGCGCGCACGGCGATCTCGGTCTTGCCGTAGCCGACGTCGCCGCAGATCAGCCGGTCCATGGGGATGACGTTCTCCATGTCCTGCTTGACCTCGTCGATGCAGGAGAGCTGGTCGGGCGTCTCGTTGTAGGGGAACGCGTCCTCGAGCTCGCGCTGCCACACCGTGTCGGCGCCGAAGGCGTGGCCGCGGCTGGCCATGCGCGCGGCGTAGAGCCGGATCAGCTCGCCCGCGATCTGGCGCACGGCCTTGCGTGCGCGCGCCTTCGTCTTCGTCCAGTCCGCACCGCCGAGCCGGTGCAGCGACGGCGCCTCGCCGCCGACGTAGCGCGTCACCTGGTCGAGCTGGTCGGTCGGGACGTAGAGCCGGTCGCCGGGCTGGCCGCGCTTGGCCGGGGCGTACTCGATGACGAGGTACTCGCGCGTCGCCCCGGCGACGGTGCGCTGCACCATCTCGACGTAGCGGCCCACGCCGTGCTGCTCGTGGACGACGTAGTCGCCGGCCTTGAGCTGCAGCGGGTCGATGGTGGCGCGCCGCTTGGTCGGCATCCTGCGCGCGTCGCGCGTGGTGGTGCGCTGGCCGACGAGGTCGGTCTCGGTGAGCACCGCGAGCCGCAGCGCCGACGAGACGAAGCCGTGCTCGAGACCGCCGGTGACGACGACCGCCGTGCCGGGCGCGGGCGCCGAGTCCACGGCGGCGTCGAGGCGGACCGCGAGGCCCTCGCCGCGCACCGACTCGGCCATGCGCTCGGCGGTGCCGTGGCCCGCGGTGACGAGGACGACCGACCACGACGCGGCCAGCCACTCCCCCACCTGCGCCGTCGCCTTCGACGTCTCGCCGCGGTAGCTGTCGGCGGCGCGGACGTCGACGGTCACCCGATCGAGGAGCTCCGGGTCGAGCGCTCCGAGGTCGTCGTCGCCGTCGGCCATGTCGCCGCCGAACGGAGACAGCCCCCACCACGGGATGCCGCGCTCGAGGGCGGCGGCGCGCACGTCGGCGACGGAGCGGTACGACGCAGCACGCAGGTCGATCGGCGTGACGTTGCCCGCTGCCGCGTTGTGCCACGAGGCGGCGAGGAACTCCTCGCTCGTGGCGACGAGGTCGTGCGCGCGCGTCCGCACCCGTTCGGGGTCGCACACGACGACGAGGGAGCCCTCGGGCAGGAGGTCGACCAGGAGCTCCATGCCGTCGGCGAGCACCGGTGCCAGAGCCTCCATGCCCTCGACGCCGATGCCCTCGACGAGCTTGTCGAGCAGGTCGAGCAGCTCGGGATGCTGGTCGCGCAGGACGCGGGCGCGGTCCTTAACCTCGTCGGTGAGCAGCAGCTCGCGGCAGGGCGGCGCCCACAGCCCGTGCGGCGCGACCTCGAGCGAGCGCTGGTCGGCGACCTTGAACCAGCGGATCTCCTCGACCGTGTCGCCCCAGAACTCCAGGCGGACCGGGTGCTCCTCGGTCGGCGGGAAGACGTCGAGGATGCCGCCGCGCACCGCGAACTGGCCGCGCTTGTCGACGAGGTCGGTGCGCGTGTACGCCGCACCCGAGAGCCGGCGTACCAGCTCCTCCATCGACACCTCGTCGCCCTGCTGCACGGACACCGGCGCGAGGTCGCCGAGGCCCTTCACCACCGGCTGCAGCACCGCGCGGATCGGCGCGACGATGACGCGCACCGGCCCCGTCGCCGGGTCGGACGGGTCCGGGTGCGCGAGGCGGCGCAGGACGCCGAGGCGGCGGCCGACCGTGTCGCTCGACGGCGAGAGCCGCTCGTGCGGCAGGGTCTCCCAGCCCGGGAACTCGGCGACCGACTCCTCGGGCAGCAGGCTCGCGAGCGACCCGGCGAGGTCCTCGGCCTCCCGCGCGGTCGCCGTCACCGCGAGGACCGGGCGGTCGGCGCCCTGCTCGCCGGCCAGCGCGCCGAGCAGCATCGGGTAGTACGCCGACGGCGCGGTGACGTCGAGCGCCTCGGTCGCCGACGCCGTGCCCGTGAGGCGAGCGCGGCGCACCACCTCGACGACCGCCGGGTCGAGCGCGACGGCGTCGAGGAGACCGGTGAGCGTCGGGGACATGCAGGACCTCTTCCGTACGGGGCGCACGCGAACAGGCCCCGCACCTCGGCGAGGGCGGGGGTCGGCGTGCGCCGGGTCGATCCTACGGCGCGCCTGGGAGGATCGCGCCGACGAGGAGGACGCCCGGATGGACGTGGACGCAGCGGCTCCCAGCGCGGAGCCCGGGTCGGACGCCGTCGTGCCCGGCGCGCCCGTGCGCCGCGCCTGGCTGCCGGCGCTGGTGGCCACTCTCGGGTTCGTCGCGTTCTGCGCGGTGGTGCTCTCGCGCACGGTCCCGCTGCTCGAGCCCGACGACTCCTCCTACCGGGCCGCGCTGGTCGCCCTGGCCCACGGGCACTGGCTGCTCACCGACGAGCAGTACCGCGCGCTCGCCGCCGAGCTCGGCGGGATCCTGCAGTGGACGCAGCTGCCCTCGGGGCTCTGGACGACGGAGAAGAACCCCGGCTACGTGCTGCTCGCCTACCCCTTCCAGGCGCTCGGGATCCTGCGGCTCGCGCCGTTGTCCTACGGCGCGCTCGGTTGCCTCGGCCTCTACGCCGGCGGCCGGCGCTGGCTCGGGAGGTGGGGCGGCACCTGGGCGGTACTGGCGTTCCTCTTCTCCGGTGCGGCGATCGCGTTCGCGTGGCGCCCGACCATGCCGACCTTCACCGACGCCGCGCTCGTCGCCGCCGGGGCCGGCGGCCTGGTGTGGGCGCTGCTCGCGACCGACCGGTCGTCGCGGTCGCGGGTGGTGGGCGGCGCGCTGGCCGTCGTCGCCCTCGACCTCGCCGTGCTCGCCCGCTACACGAACATCGTGGTGCTCGTCGTGGCGGTGGTCGCCGTGGTCTCGACGTACCGACGGGCCGGCCTGTCGCTGCGGCACGTGGCGTGGTGGCTCGGGCTCGCGGCGCTCGTCGTCGTCGCGATCCTCGGCTACGGCGCGGGCGTCTACGGCGACCCGTTCGGGAGCGGCTACGGGTCCGGCGTCATCACCTTCAGCCTGGCTGCGCTGGGACCCAACCTGACCGGGATGCCAGGGCTGCTGCTGCGGGCCATGCCGGTGATGGTCGTCGCGCTCGCCGCGGTCGTCTGGATCGGTGCGCGCTATCTCGGCCGCGCGCGCGACGAGGCCGACCTCGCGGACCGCACGCGCGACCTCGTCGTGGGCGGCTTCCTCGCGACCGGCTGGTTCGGGCTGTGGGCGCTGTACGCCGCCTACGACTGGACCGCGCAGATGCTCGGTGGCGGCCGTCCCGGCGGCGGGCTCCCCGGTGGTGGCCCAGGCCCGGGAGGCCCGGGAGGTCCGGGCGCCGAGGGCCTGGGCGGCCCCGGCGGCGGCTTCCCCGGCGGCGGCCCGGGTGCCTTCGGCGACGCGGGCATCCACGTGATCCGGTTCTACGTCCCGGCGATCGGCCTCATCGCGCTGCTCGCGGCGTTCACGCTGGCGCGCCTGCCGCGCTGGTGGCTCTCGGCAGCGGTCGTCGTGGTCCTCGTCGTGCTCGCCTACCTGTCGGCCGACCGGCTCGTCGCCGGGCAGGCCCTCGGTGGCCGCGGCGGCCTCGGCGGCCAGGTCGGCGGCGGGCCCGGCCCGGGACCGCAGGGCACCGGGCAGCCGAGCGGTCCGTGAGCCGGGACGCCGTGCTTCCGGCGTACGCCGGACCCGGGTCAGGATGAGGCCGTGACCGACCCCGAGTGCTCCTTCCGCTGCCTGGTCCTCGATGCCGTCGACGCGCGTGCGCTCGCCGGCTTCTGGGGCGGCGTCACCGGGCGGCCGGTGCGCGACGACGGCCTCGACGAGCAGCTCATCCGGTTCGGCGACGACGGGCCGACCGAGGGCCTGTGGGTGGACCGCGTGCCCGAGGCCCGCGCCGCACGCACCCGGGTGCGGCTCGACCTGCAGCTGCCGGCACATGACGTGACGCCCCTGCTGCTCGCCGGTGCTCGGCTGCTGTCGGCGCCGCGCGACGGCGCCCAGTGGTGGGTCCTCGAGGACCCGGAGGGCAACGAGCTCACGGCCATGCCGCCGCCCCCGCCCGAGCTGCACGTGCCGCCCGTCGAGGCGCCGTCGCCGTACGAGCTCGTGGTCGACGCCGCCGACCCGCACGCCCTCGCCGACTGGTGGGCGGCGCGCACCGGAGGCGTCGCGCGACGCCGCCCGACGACCTCGTTCTCCTGGGTGGAGCGCGCGGCCGGCTTCCCCTACCTGTTCTGGATGTTCGTCCCCGAGATCGCGCCGCGGACGGTGAAGAACCGGATGCACTGGGACGTCGTGCTGCGCGACCCCGACCCGACGAAACTCGTCGCGGCCGGTGCCACCGTGCTGCGCGAGCCCAGCCCCGACCTCGACTGGTGGGTGCTCGCCGACCCCGAGGGCAACGAGTTCTGCGCCTTCCCGCCCTCGTCCTGATCCCGCGAGCACGCCGGGCGGCCAGGGCGGCGCTCTGCTCCATCCGGTGCTCCGACGACTACGGTGCGTGACCGGGCCCGACCGAACGGGCGCCGGACGTCCCCCCATCGGACGCCGGCCCGGCTCCGCCCTGCAACGCTCCGCGGCGTAGCGGAAGACTTCGAGGTGCCGGCGACCGCTCCACCCGACGGCGCCGGGCCAGCAGCCGACCCGCTGCTACCGGGCCCACACCCGGGGAAGGAGCGCCACGATGTCCGCCCACGCCCGCGGATCCGACCAGGGTCCCGGAACCCCCGCCCGCCCCCTGCGCACCGTCCTCCTGCTGCTCGCCGCGCTGCTGCCCGTGCTCGGGCTGGTCGTCGTGGCGCCGCAGGCGAGCGCCCACCACACCACGGGCAAGGTCACGTTCTGCCACGCGACCTCGAGCACCACGAACCCCTACGTCACCGTCACGACCGATCCGGCCTCGGTCATCCGGCGCGGTCACGACCACCACACCGGCCCGGTCTGGAGCCCGACCCTCGCCGCCCGCACCTCGTGGGGCGACATCATCCCGGCGTTCACCTGGGTCGACTCCCACGGCACCACGCACCACTACGCCGGCCTCAACACCGACCGGCTCGACGTGGTGCGCAACGGCTGCGTCGTACCGCCGATCTCCGTGACCGTCGTGCCGCCGACGTCGACCGACCAGACCTGCTCGGCAACGGGCACCGTCACGATCGCGACGGTCACCGGCGTCAGCTGGACGCTCGACCGCATCGCGGCGACACCGGGCACGCACGAGGTGCCGCCGGGGACGCACACCGTGAAGGCCAGCGCGCTCAAGGGATATGCCATCTCCGGGACGTCGTACTGGACGCTGACGGTCGCCCCGCGCACGGGCTGCGACATCGTCGTGGTGACCCCGGTCGCGCCGACGGTGACTCCGTCCGGTGCCTGCGGTGAGCAGGGGACGTACACCATCCCCGCGACCGACGGCGTGCGCTACCTCGTCGACGGCCACGCGGTCGCTGCCGGCACGTACACCGGCCCGGTGGACGCCGTCGTGACCGCCGAGGCCCTCGCCGGCTACCGGCTGGCCGACCCCGCCTGGAGCGCTGCGCTCGTCGTCGCACCGGCCGCCGTCTGCCTGAGCCGGGTGACGCCGGTGGCGCCCACGACGGACCCGTCGCCGCGCTGCGGCACCGAGGGGACGTACACGATCCCCGCGACCACAGGCGTCGAGTACCTGCTCGACGGCGACCTCGTCGCCGCCGGCACCTACACCGGCCCGGTCGACGCCACCGTCACCGCCCGCGCTGCCGAGGGCTACGTGCTCACCGAGCCGACCTGGTCGGTCCACCTCGTGGTCGCTCCCGCGCAGGACTGCCCGGTCATCGTCGTCGTCACGCCGGTGGATCCGACCGTCGTGCAGTCGCCGTCCTGCGGCATCGAGGGCAGCGTGACCGTGCCTGCTACCGAGGGCCTGCGCTACCTGCTCGACGGCGAGCCCTTCGCCGCCGGCACCCACACCGGTCCGCTCGCCGGGACCGTGACCGCCGAGGCTCTCGAGGGCTGGACCCTCGCGAACCCGGAGTGGTCCTTCACCTTCGCGGTGACCGCCGCCGAGGCCTGCCCCGTCATCGTCGTGGTCACGCCGGTCGAGCCGACCGTGACCCCGTCGGACGAGTGCGGGGTCGAGGGCAGCTACGTGATCCCGTCGACCGCCGGCGTGCAGTACCTGCTCGACGGCGAGCCGATCGCGGCCGGCACCTACGACGGCCCTGCGTCCGGCACCGTGACGGCGACCGCGCTCGCGGGCTACCGCCTCTCGACCACCACGTGGTCCTACGCGCTGGACCTCGCCGCTGCCGACGCCTGCTCGCTGCCGTCGACCGGAGGCTCGCTGGCGCACACCGGCGGCGACTCCGCTCCGATGGCCGGTATCGCCGCGCTGCTCCTCGCGCTCGGTGCCGGTCTCGCGGTGGCGTCCACGCGCCGCCCCGCGACCCGCTAGCCCGACGACCGGCGAGGCCGACCCACGCCTCGCCCCCGAGCAACTGCCGGAACGCACAGGTGGGACGCCCCGTACCATGCCTTCCGGCAGTTGCTCGCGTCGGGGTCAGGCCAGGTGCAGGAGATGGGCGACGGCGTCGGCGAGGGCCGGGGCGGCCATGACGACGCCCGGCTGCACGAGCGAGTCGCCGTTGAAGCCGAACGGCTCCCCGGTGGGCGTCGAGCACCAGAAGCCCTGGTGCTCGGCGACGGCGAGCGGTGCGGCGAGGTCCCAGTCGTGGAAGCCGCTGTCGTGCACGTAGACCTCGGCGCGACCGGCGAGCAGCTCGCCCACCTTCGCGCCCACCGAGCCGACCGTGACGATCTCGACCTCGACCGCCAGGCGCCGGCGCAGCCCCTCGACGAGGTCGTCGACGTCGACCGGACGCCGTGAGCGGGAGACGACCACCCGCACCGGCCGGTCGGCGGGCAGGGCCTCGGGTGCGCGCGCGTCGTCGAGCACCGACCAGGTGAGGCCCTGCGACGGCAGGTCGACCGACGCCGCCGTCAGGACGCCGTCGTCGCCGGCGCTGCGCGTCCAGAGCGCGACGTGGACGGCGAAGTCGTCGCGGCCCTGGCCGTACTCCCAGGTGCCGTCGAGCGGGTCGACGACCCACACGCGCGAGGCGCTGCGACGACCGCCCTCGCGGTCGCCCTCCTCCGAGAGCAGGGTGTCGTCGGGCCGCTCGTCGGCGAGGCGGCGCGCGATGTGCTCGTGCGCCTGCCGGTCTGCGGTGTCGCGCAGCTCGCGCGAGCGCTCGCGGTCGGCGGGGTCGAGCTCTCCGAAGGAACGGCGTACGTCGAGCAGCAGCGCACCCGTCTCGCGCGCGATCTCGCGCGAGAGCTCAGCGTCGGCGCGGTCGGTCACGTGTGGTACCGGTTCTGCGCGCGCTCGAGCCCCTCGGCGATGAGCAGCTCCACGGCGTCGGCGGCGTCGACGACGAGCATCGGCAGCTCCTTGCGCTCGACGCCCGACCACGGCTTGAGCACGAAGTCGGCGGGGTCCTGCCGGCCCGGCGGGCGGCCGATGCCGACGCGGACCCGGTAGAAGTCGCCGCTGCCGGTCGAGCGGCGGATCGACTTCAGCCCGTTGTGCCCGTTGTCGCCGCCGCCGAGCTTGAGCCGCAGCGAGGCGAACGGGATGTCGAGCTCGTCGTGCACCACGACGAGGTGCTCCATCGGCACCTTGTAGAAGTCGAGCAACCCCTTCACCGGGCCGCCGGACTCGTTCATGTACGTCGAGCACCGGGCGAGCACGGCGCGCTGCCCCTGCAGCCGCTCCTCGGCGACGGCGGCCCGCGCGCGCTTGTGCGTCGCGAACTTCCCGCGCGACCGGGAGGCGAGCTCCTCGACCACGAGGTAGCCGATGTTGTGCCGCGTCGCGGCGTACTCGGGGCCGGGGTTGCCCAGCCCGACCACGAGCCACGGGGCGGTGTCGGTGCTCACGCGGAGGATCCTCCCGCACGCGCGCCCGGCGCGCCCGCAGGGTTCGCCGCAGCGGGTCCACCGCGGAGTGCAGGCATACCCCCAGGGGTAGGTGTCTCGTCGATCACAACGCTCACGTCCCGCGCGACTCCGGCTCCGCGCAGGAGAACGATCGAGACTGTAGGAGCCGATCGACCCTTCGCTCTGCGCCGACGCCGAGAGGGCAATCCCGCCCGAGCAGGCCGCGACCCGGAGCCGGGCCAGGGAGCAGAGCGCACATCATGAGGAAGAACGTGGTCGTCCTCGGCGGCGGTACCGCCGGGACCATGGCGGCCAACAAGCTGCACAAGGCGCTGCCCGCCTCCGAGTGGCAGGTCACGGTCGTCGACCAGGACGACAAGCACGACTACCAGCCGGGCTACCTGTTCATCCCGTTCGGGGTCTACCGGCCCGACGAGATCACCAAGTCGCGGCGCAAGTACCTCAACGACGGGATCCCGCTCGTCTACGGCGAGGTCGACCGCGTCGACACCGACACGCAGACGGTGCAGCTCGCCGACGGCACCTCGTTGCCGTACGACCAGCTGATCGTGGCGAGCGGCGTGACGCCGCGGCCCGACCAGACGCCGGGGATGGACGACGAGGGTTCGTGGCGCGTCGACGTCTTCGACTTCTACACCCGCGAGGGCACCACTGCGCTGGCGAAGAAGCTCGCGGGGTGGGAGGGCGGCCGGCTGGTCGTCCACATCACCGAGATGCCGATCAAGTGCCCGGTGGCGCCGTTGGAGTTCGCGTTCCTCGCCGAGGAGTTCTTCACCAAGAAGGGCATGCGCGACCGCGTCGAGATGGTCTACGTGACGCCGCTGCCCGGTGCGTTCACCAAGCCGACGTGCAGCTCGAAGATGGGATACCTGCTCGACGACAAGAAGATCGCGCTCGAGACCGACTACATGATCGAGCGGGTCGACACCGAGCAGAAGATGCTCGTGTCGTACGACGAGCGCGAGATCCCCTACGACCTGCTCGTGACGGTGCCGCTCAACATGGGCGCCGACTACGTCGCGCGCAGCGGCCTGGGCAACGAGCTGAACCTCGTGCCGGTCGACAAGCACACGCTGCTGAGCAAGAAGCACGACAACGTGTGGGCGCTCGGCGACGCCAACGACATCCCCGCGTCGAAGGCCGGGTCCGTCGCGCACTTCGAGATCGACATCTGGCTCGACAACTTCCTCGAGCATGTCGCGGGCAAGCCGATGACCGGTGCGTTCGACGGCCACGCCAACTGCTTCATCGAGACCGGCTTCGGCAAGGCCATGCTCATCGACTTCAACTACGACACCGAGCCGCTGCCCGGCAAGTTCCCGGTGGCCGGAGTCGGCCCGATGAGCCTGCTCAAGGAGAGCAAGCTCAACCACCAGGGCAAGCTCGCCTTCCGCTGGGCGTACTGGAACGTGCTGATGCCCGGGCGCCCGATGCCCATCCCGGCCCTCATGTCCATGAGCGGCAAGGAAGTCCCGCAGAAGACCGCGTCCTGACGGGCGCACCACCGACTCACCGAAGGAGCACGACCATGCCTGTCACGACCATCGCGGGCCACGAGATCCACGTCGACGACGAGGGCTTCATGACCGTCTACGACGAGTGGGACGAGGAGCTCGGCCAGGCTCTCGCCGACGCCATCGGCGTCGAGATGTCCGACGAGTCCTGGGCTCCGATCCGCTTCCTGCGCACCGACTTCCAGTCCGAGGGCGGGCACACCCCGACCCTGCGCCGGGTGTCGACCGTCGGCGGCTTCGACACCAAGAAGCTGTTCGAGATGTTCCCCAAGAAGCCGGCCAAGAAGATGGCCTACATCGCCGGCCTGCCCAAGCCCGCCGGATGCGTCTGAGCGCCACGGCCTCCCCTCATCCACCGACCTCCACGAAGGACGTGGCACCCATGACGACCACCGCAGAAGCGATCATCCCCAAGTTCGACGACGACGACGAGGACGGCGGCCGCAAGCTCGCCATCATCTGCTCCAAGGGCAACCTCGACATGGCCTACCCCGGCCTGATCCTGGCCAACGCCGCGATCGGCGAGGGCGTGGAGGTGCACCTGTTCTTCACGTTCTGGGGCTTCGACATGATCATCAAGGACCGGATGAACGACCTGAAGTTCAGCCCCGCGGGCAACACCGCGATGCACATGCCGGTCGGCGACGTCCGCATCCCGCAGGCGCTCGCGCCGATGCCGGGCATGCAGCCGATGGCGACCAAGATGCTCAAGAAGCAGATCGCCGACCTCGGCGTCCCCGAGGTACCGGACTTCCTGGACCACATCGTCGCCAGCGGCGGGCACATGCACGCCTGCCGGATGAGCGCCGACATGAACCACGTGACGCTCGACGACCTGCACGACGGCGTCGAGGACATCATCAACGCCTCGGACTTCATCGAGCTGACCGCCGGCGCGCAGCTGCTGTTCATCTAGCAGCATCGCTCCCCTGTCGACGCGGCTCCTACACCCGCGAGAGGCGCGGTCGGCCGAGAAGCCGAAGGGCCCCCACCGTGATCACCGGTGGGGGCCCTTCGTGCTGCGGAGCGAGGATCAGGCCTCGTCGGCCGCCTCGTCGCCCTCGGCGGGGGTGTCGCCGTCGAGGTGCGCCTCGGTGTCGAGGTCGTCGGCGGCGGTGGCGTACTTGAGCGCCTCGGCCTCGGCGGCGTGGGCTGCCTCGGCGGCGGCCTCGGCCGCCTTGCCCTCCTCGATGCGCTCGGCGGCCTCGGCCTTGTTCAGGACGACGAGGTCGACGTGCTCGAGCGTGCGCTTGACCGGGTCGCGCTGGATGTCGCGGGGGGCGACCAGGACCTTCGTGCCGTCGATGGTGACCTCGAGGACCAGACCCGGGTGGCGCAGGGCCAGGGTCAGGTCGTGGTCCGGGAGGGCGACGTGCTGCGGCTCCTGACCCTTGCCGTAGATGACGGCGGGCACCAGGCCCGCGCGGCGGGTGCGGCGAGCCGCGCCCTTGCCGAAGTCCGACCGCGCCTCGGCGGTGATGCTGACCTGGGCCACAACTTCTCCTCGTACGTCGTCGCCCGCGGGCGTGAGATTCGCGGGCAGCGGCTGGCGCCGCAGTTCTGCTCTGTTCGGGGTGCCGCGCCTCGCGGCGGGGCGGTCGGCGCCTCGGCGGAGGGCGGGCGCACGTGACCGCGCGATCCGCGTCGATCACGGTGCGGCGGGACGTGCCCGTCCACCCTCGCCAGGGAGCCCGCCCAGTCTAGGCGCAGCAGGGCCCAGCGCCCAAACCGCCCCGGACGCCCGGGGCGGGGGACCGCTAGACCCGGTCGCCCTCGAACATCGAGGTGACCGAGCCGTCGGTGAAGACCTCGCTGATCGCCCGGGCGATGAGCGGGGCGACGGGGAGGATTGTCAGCTTCTCGAACCGGCGGTCCTCGGGGATGGGCAGCGTGTCGGTGACGACGACCTCGTGGACCTGGCTGCCGTTGAAGCGCTCGACGGCGGGGCCGGACAGGATGCCGTGGGTCGCGGCGACGATGACCTTCGAGGCGCCGTTCTCGAACAGCGCCTCGGACGCCTTCACGATGGTGCCGCCCGTGTCGATCATGTCGTCGATCAGGACGCAGATGCGGCCCTCGACCTCGCCGACGACCTCCTGCACCTTGGCCTCGTTGGGGACGTCGGGGTCCCGGCGCTTGTGGATGATCGCCAGCGGCGCACCGAGCAGGTCGGTCCAGCGCTCGGCGACGCGGACGCGGCCGGCGTCGGGCGACACGACGGTGATGAGGCTGCGGTCCTCGACGGTGTTCGCGACGTACTTCACCAGCAGGGGCAGGGCGAAGAGGTGGTCGACGGGGCCGTCGAAGAAGCCCTGGATCTGCGAGGTGTGCAGGTCGACGGCCATGAGGCGGTCGGCGCCGGCGGTGCGGAACAGGTCGGCGATGAGGCGGGCCGAGATGGGCTCGCGGCCGCGGTGCTTCTTGTCCTGGCGGGCGTAGCCGTAGAACGGCGCGATCACGGTGATGCGCTTGGCCGACGCGCGCTTGAGGGCGTCGACCATGAGCAGCTGCTCCATGATCCACTTGTTGATCGGCTCGGTGTGGCTCTGCAGGACGAACGCGTCGCAGCCGCGCACCGACTCCTCGAAGCGCACGAAGATCTCGCCGTTGGCGAAGTCGTAGGCCTGGGTGTCGACGAGGTCGATCCCGAGCTCCTTCGCGACGTGCTGCGCGAGCTCGGGGTGCGAGCGGCCGGCGATGAGCACCAACCGCTTCGAACTGGTCTGGACGATGCCGCTCACTCTGTCTTCCCCTCGGTGGAGTGCGCTGGTCGATGACCCGACGCTTCCGCGCTGGACGCCTGAGGGCTGCCCTCAGTCGAGCCTTCTCCCGTGCCGGCGGTCGCCGACCCGGATGCCTGTGCCTTCTCCGCGGCCTCGGCCGCTGCGCTGCCCGGGCGGCGGCGCGCCACCCAGCCCTCGACGTTGCGCTGGCGCGCCCGGCCCACGGCCATCGCGCCCGGCGGGACGTCGTCGGTGATCACGGAACCGGCGGCCGTGTAGGCGCCGTCGCCCACGCTCACCGGCGCGACGAGCATCGTGTCGCTGCCGACGCGGACGTGGTCGCCGATCACGGTGCGGTGCTTGGCGACGCCGTCGTAGTTCACGACCACGGTGGCGGCGCCGATGTTGGAACCCTCGCCGATCTCGACGTCGCCGACGTAGGACAGGTGCGGCACCTTCGAGCCGGCGCCCACGACCGCGTTCTTGGCCTCGACGTAGGCGCCGAGCTTCGCCTTCGCCGCGAGGCGCGTGCCCGGGCGGATGAAGGTGAACGGGCCGACCGTGGCACCCGGACCGATCTCGGCGTCGGTGCCCTGGGTGCGCACGACGCTCGCGCCCTCGCCGACGACGACGCCGGTGAGCGTGGTGTCGGGGCCGATCAGCGCACCGGTCGCCACGCGGGTCGTGCCGTGCAGGCCGGTGTTGCGCTCGATGCGGCAGTCGCGCTCGAGGACGACGTCGGCGTCGATCCACGTCGTGGCCGGGTCGACGATGGTGACGCCCTCGCGCATCCAGCGCTCGTTCACGCGGTCGCGGAGCAGCGCGCGGGCCTCGGCGAGCTGCACTCGGTCGTTGACGCCGAGGATCTCGTGCGCGTCGGGAGCGGCGACCGCCGCCACCGCGAGCCCGGCCGCGACGTGCAGGCCGAGGACGTCGGTGAGGTACTCCTCGCCCTGGACGTTGTCGGTGGTGAGCCTGCCGAGCGCGTCGCGCAGCGCCTCGACGTCGAAGGCGTAGACGCCGCTGTTCACCTCGCGCACCGCGCGCTCGGCGTCGTCGGCGTCCTTGTGCTCGACGATGCCGGTGACGTGGCCGGTGGCCGGGTCGCGCAGGACACGGCCGTAGCCGGCCGGGTCGTCGAGCACGGCGGTGAGGACGGTCGAGGACGCCGACTCGGCGGCGTGGACGTCGAGCAGCGAGCCGAGGGTGGCGCCGGTGAGCAGCGGGGTGTCGCCGGCGACGACGAGGACCGGGCCGGCGGGGTCGAGCTCGATGCCGGCGGCGTCGAGGCCCTCGAGCGCCACGCGCATCGCGTGGCCCGTGCCGTTCTGCTGCTCCTGGACGACCGTGACGGCGTCGGGCGCGATCTGTGCCAGCTGCGCGACGACCTGGTCGCGGCCGTGGCCGACGACGACCACGACGTGGTCGGGGTCGAGGGCGGAGACGGCGGCGAGGACGTGGCCGACGAGGCTGCGACCGCCGACCTCGTGGAGGACCTTCGGCGTCGCGGACTTCATCCGGGTGCCCTCGCCTGCAGCGAGGACGACGACGGCGGAGGGGCGCGGGCGGCTCACGTGTGGCGTCTGCTCTCCGGAAGGCGGCGGGCCAGGCAGGCGTCACGATACCTGCCGCGGCGGGCCGCGTTGACCGCCCCGCGCGGAACCGTGGGCACCGTCACGCCGCCCAGCACGACGGCGTGACGGATGGGACTGGAGGGACACCAGGATCTGCCCATCCTGTGGCCCTTTCCCGGCTGCTGGACCGGCGGGAAGGGGCCGGGAGGTGGGCAGATCCTGGCGCGGTCAGCTGGTGAACAGGGCGCTGTAGGCGTTGAGCGCGGGCTGGCCGCCGAGGTGGGCGTAGAGCACGGTGCTGTCCTTCGCGATCGTGCCGTCGGACACCAGGTCGATGAGGCCGGCCATGGACTTGCCCTCGTAGACCGGGTCGATGATGACGCCCTCGAGGCGACCGGTGAGGCGGATGGCGTCGAGCGTCGACTGCACCGGGATGCCGTAGAGGTCGCCGGCCCAGCCCTCGAGCACCGTGATCTCGTCCTCGCGCAGGTCGCGGTCGACGCCGATGATCGAGGCGGTCTGGCGGGCGATCCGGCCCACCTGGTCGCGGGTCTTGTCGAGGGTGGCCGAGGCGTCGATGCCGATGACGCGGCGCGGCCGGCCGCCGGCGTCCTCCAGCGCGGCGAAGCCGGCGATCATGCCGGCGTGCGTCGAGCCGGTGACGGTGCAGACGACGATCGTGTCGAAGAAGACGCCGAGCTCCTTCTCCTGCTCGGCCACCTCGTAGGCCCAGTTCGCGAAGCCGAGGCCGCCGAGCGGGTGGTCGGACGCGCCGGCCGGGATGGCGTACGGCGTGCCGCCGCGCTCCTTCACGTCCTCGAGGGCGCGCGTCCAGCTGTCGCGGAAGCCGATGTCGAAGCCCGCCGGGTCCAGGCGCACCTCGGCGCCCATGATGCGGCTGAGCATGATGTTGCCGACGCGGTCGTTGACCGAGTCGGGCCAGTCGACCCACTTCTCCTGCACCAGCACGGCCTTCATGCCCAGCTTTGCCGCGACCGCCGCCACCTGGCGGGTGTGGTTGGACTGGTAGCCGCCGATGGAGACCAGCGTGTCGGCGCCCTGCGCGAGCGCTTCGGGGACGAGGTACTCGAGCTTGCGGACCTTGTTGCCGCCGTAGGCGAGACCGCTGTTGCAGTCCTCGCGCTTGGCCCAGATGCGTGCCCCGCCGAGGTGGTCGGACAGCCGGTCGAGAGGGTGCACCGGGCTCGGGCCGAACATGAGCGGGTAGCGGGCGTGGTCGGCGATGGTCGGCATCGATGTCCTTCTCGACGTGGTGGGTCCCCGATGGTCACAGCGCTCCCGGGGCAGGAATCGAACCTGCGTCGTACCCGCATTCAAAGTGCGGTCGCCCCTACCAGCAGAGCAACCCGGGAAGGTCGCCACCAGCGTAGGCGCACCGGCCCACCCGCCTCCGCGGCACCGCGCGGGGACGCTCCAAGCCCCGCGGACGTGGGGCGTCCGCGTGCTCGCCGTACCAACGGTGGGTGCCGACAGGGCAGGATGAGCCCGTGACCGACCCGACCAGCACCGACGCCGCGAGCCCGGCACCGTCGACCCCCTCGCGGCGCACGCGCCCCGAGCGGGTGCGTATGAGCGGTCGCGAGCGGCGCGAGCAGCTCGTCGACGTGGGTCGCAAGCTGTTCGCCGAGAAGGGCTTCGAGGCGGTCACGATCGAGGAGATCGCCAGCAAGGCCGGCGTCTCGAAGCCGGTCGTCTACGAGCACTTCGGCAGCAAGGACGGCCTCTACGCCGTCATCGTCGACCGTGAGATGAACATCCTGCTCGGCAGCATCAGCGACTCGCTGACCGCGCGCGCACCCCGCGCGCTTCTCGAGCAGGCGACCCGGGCGCTGTTCGACTACATCGAGTCGCGCGAGGACGGCTTCCGGGTGCTCGTGCGCGACTCGCCGGTCGCGCAGAACACCGGCAACTTCGCGAGCCTGCTGCGCGACGTCGCGAGCCAGGTCGACGAGCGCCTGGCCAAGGAGTTCGACCGCAACAGCTTCCCGGCGAAGTTCGCGCCGATGTACTCGAACATGTTCGTCGGCATGGTCGCGCTCACCGGCCAGTGGTGGCTCGACGTCCGCAAGCCCAAGAAGGACGAGGTGATCGCGCACGTCGTGAACCTCGCCTGGAACGGCATCGTGGGCCTCGAGAAGAAGCCGCAGCTCGTCACCGACCGCTAACGCCGGGCTGTCACGACGTGCCGACGCCCGCCCGGTCGAGGTAGGTGACCGGTGACGACCTCGCCGCTGGAGACCGCGCGGCTCGACCTCGAACCGGTCTCCCCTGCGCACGCCGACGACATGGTGGGGCTGCTCGCCGACCGCGCGCTCTACGCCTTCTACGCCGACGAGGCCTCGCCGACCCTCGACGAGCTCCGCGCCCGCTACGCGCGCTGGGCCGGCGGCGGCTCGCCCGACGGCAGCGAGACCTGGTGCACGTGGATCCTGCGCGAGCGGTCGACGGGTTCGTGCGCCGGCTTCGTGCAGGCGACGGTGCGCCTCGAGGAGCGCACCGCCGAGCTCGCCTGGGTGGTGGGGACGGCGTACCAGGGGCGCGGTCTCGCCCGGGAGGCCGCAGCGGCGGCGCGCGACGCCGTCCTCGTCGGCGCCCACGCGACAGGCGCGGACGCCGTCGAGCACGTGGTCGCGCACATCGCCCCCGGCAACGAGGCGAGCGAGACCGTGGCACGAGCGATCGGTCTGCACGCGACCGACGACCTCGACCCCGACGGCGAACGGGTCTGGCGCCTCCCCGACCACCCCCTACCCGCGTGATCTTGGTCAGTTGCGACCTTCCCGGCCCAGGTAGCTCACCACTGACCAAGATCACGCGGCTCTCGACGGGGAGGTATCTCGACGTCGAGAGACCGGGCGTAGGCTGCGCCGCATGAGCGCTGCGCCGTACGACGAGGTCGACGTCCTCGTCACGGCGTGGCGCCGCGAGCGGCCCGACCTCGACGTCGGCCCGCTCGAGGTCCTCTCCCGGGTGAGCCGGCTCGCACGCCACCTCGACCTCGCCCGCCGCGAGGCGTTCGCCGCGCACGGCCTCGAGCCGTGGGAGTTCGACGTCCTCGCCGCGCTGCGCCGCGAGGGTGCGCCGTACGCCCTCTCCCCCGGCCGGCTGCTGCAGGTCACGCTCGTCACCAGCGGCACGATGACCAACCGCATCGACCGCCTCGAGGCCAAGGGGCTCGTCGAGCGCGAGCCCGACCCCGACGACGGTCGTTCGGTGCGCGTGCTGCTCACCGACGCCGGCCGCACCCGCGTCGACGACGCCCTCACCGACCTGCTCGCCCACGAGCGCCGGATCCTCGCCGCCCTCGCGCCCGACGACCGCGCGAAGCTCGCCGACCTCCTGCGCCTGCTCGCGATCCCCTTCGAGACCTGACACCACCGTTGATGTGTGTCCAGGCTGGACTAGAGGCCAGCGTGGGCACACATCAACGGGAGGGTCAGCGGCGGACGAGGGCCTTCGCGCGGTCGAGCAGGTTCGGCTGCGGCGTACCGCTGATGTCGGCGGCGATGCGTCGCGCCTCGATGCCCATCTCGCGGAGCATCCCGCTCGGTGCGACGTACTGGCCGCAGAAGTACAGGCCGGGGAGCGCGGTGGGACCGCCGGAGATGCGTGGACGACCGGCGTCGCCGCAGACCATGCGCCACTCGGGCAGGAACTCGGCGATCGCCGGCTCGTAGCCCGTGGCGAGGACGACGGCGTCGCAGTCGAGCCACGTGCCGTCGGTGAAGACGACGCCCTTCTCGGTGAACCGCTCGATCCCGGGGTGCACGGTGATGCGGCCGGCGCGGATGTGGTCCATGGTCCCGATGTCGAGCAGCGGGATGTGGTTGTCCTGCGCGATCTGGGTGTTCGGGCCGTACGGCAGCTTGGTGAGCCCGGTGCCCTTGCCGACGTCGCCCACGGTCGCCGCGACCATCGGCGCGGCCATGAGGTCGGCGACCTGCGGCGGCAGGTGGCGCATCACGATGCCGAGCTGCAGCACGGGTACGACGCCGAACACGTCGCGCGGCAGCACGTTCACCGCGGACCGCACCGCCATGTGCGCGACGACGCCGTGCTCGACGAGGTCGATCGCCTGCTCGCACGCCGAGTTGCCGAAGCCGACGACGAGGACGGTGCGCGCGCGCCACTGCTCGCCGTTGCGGTACTCGCTCGAGTGCAGGAGGTCGCCGGCGTACTCGTCCATCCCGGGCCACGTCGGGCGGACCGGCTTGCGCGTCGCGCCGGTCGCGAGGACCACGTTCGACGCGCGCCAGGTCCCGTTGCTCGTGGTCGCGGTCCAGCCGCCGTCCTCGCGGACGAGCGAGGTGACGTCGGTGCCGAAGTGGGGGGTGATGCCGTGGTGGCCTGCGTAGTGCTCGAGGTACTGCACGACCTGGTCGCGGCTCGGGTACCGCGGCCAGTGCCGCGGCATCGGCAGACCGGGGAGCGACGACACCGACTTCGGCGTGTGCAGGTGCAGCCGGTCGTAGTGGTGCCGCCACGCGCTGCCGACGACGTCCTCGCGCTCGAGCACCTCGAAGGCGACCCCGGCCTCCTTGAGGCAGGCCGCCGCGGCGAGCCCCGCCGCCGACGCACCGACGACCAGCGTGTCCGTCTCCCGCACCTCAGCCATAGCCCGTGAGGCTAGCCCGTGCCGGTGCCGTCGGGCCGAGGTACGTCGCCCAGGCGGAAGAAGGCGCAAGGGGTGGCCGAACGCGTGGCGGGTCTCGACGAAGCGCAGACCGGCCTTCGCCAGCACGCGGACGCTCGCGACGTTGTCGAGGTCGGCGTAGCCCCACAGGTCCATCTCGCCGCCGCGCTCCGACGTGCGCCGCGCGGGGTGCTCGCGGTGCCAGTCGACGAGTGCGAGGCAGACCTCGGTCGCGAGGCCCTTTGCCCACCACGTCCGGGCGAGCGTGTAACCCAGCTCGCGGTCGTCGTCGTACGCGCCGAAGCCGGCCCGTCCCACGAAGCTGGCGTCGGTCGTCGTGACGCGCCACTTGGTCCAGCCGCGCGTGCTCTGCTCGTCGAGGTAGCGCGCGAGCCTGGCCTCGGACTCGGCGCGGGTCTCGGGGCGCCCGCCGATGAAGCGCATGGTCGCTGCGTCGGAGTGCATCCGGTGCAGGTCGTCGAGGTCGACCGCGTCCCACGTCGTGAGGACCAGCCGCGCCGTCCGCAGCACGATCTCCCGCCCCACGGCTCTAGTCCTCGAGGGTGGTGGCGAGCTCGAGCCACTGCTCCTCGAGGTCCTCGCGCTCGGCGACGACCGCACGCAGCTCGGCGTCCAGCGCCAGGACCTTCTCGTGGTCGGTGGCGGCGGCGGCGAGAGCGGCGTGGAGCCGGTCCTCCTCCGTACGCAGCTTCTCGGTACGGCGCTCGATCCGGGTGAGCTCCTTGCGCGCGGCCCGCGCCTCGCCGCCCGACATCCGCGGTACCGAAGCCTCAGAGGGCGCCGCGGTGGTCGACGACCCCGCACCCGGAGCGGCGACAGCGCGCCCAGCGGCACGACGGCGGTCGAGGTACTCGTCGACGCCGCCGACGAGGTGGCGCAGCGTGCCGTCGCCGAGCAGCGCGTAGAGGTCGTCGGTGGTGCGCTCCAGGAAGTACCGGTCGTGGCTGACGACGACGAGGGTGCCGGGCCAGGTGTCGAGCAGGTCCTCGAGGACCGTGAGCATCTCGACGTCGAGGTCGTTCGTCGGCTCGTCGAGCAGCAGCACGTTCGGGCCGCCGACG
>WBZP01000794.1_pt1 | contig 41265 bp, 45 predicted proteins | sample 5204301 | NCBI WGS metagenome assembly WBZP01 (sample SAMN12412401, study PRJNA552823) | activated sludge metagenome | isolation source: activated sludge from nitrification reactor of wastewater treatment plant... | place: USA: Pennsylvania | collected 2017
GCCAGCTGGCCGCCGGGGTGGCGCACGAGATCAACAACCCGATCGGCTATGTGCATTCAAACATCGGCGCGCTGGAAAACTACATGGGCGACCTGTTCGCCATGCTCGATCTCTATCAGGCCGCCGAGCCGGCGATTTCCTCCCCGGAGCAGGCCGCTGCCGTCAAGGCCAAGCGGCAGGAGGTAGACCTCGAATTCCTCCGGGAAGACATTCCGATGCTGATGCAGGAGTCGCGCGAAGGCATCACCCGGGTGAAGAAGATCGTGCAGGACCTGAAGGATTTCTCGCATGTGGACAGCACCCTCGAATGGCAGTGGGCCAACCTGCACAGTGGCATCGATTCGACACTCAACGTGGTCAACAACGAGATCAAGTACAAGGCGGATGTGGCCAAGGAGTACGGCAATCTGCCGGAGGTGGAATGCCTGCCTTCGCAGCTCAACCAGGTGTTCATGAACCTGATGGTCAATGCAGCGCACGCCATGGGCGAGCAGCGCGGCAAGATCACGGTGCGCACCGGATACATGGGCGAATCGAAGGAATCGGTCTGGCTGGAATTTTCCGACAACGGCAGCGGCATCCCGGAGGATATCCAGGCCAGAATCTTCGATCCCTTCTTTACCACCAAGCCGGTAGGCAAGGGAACCGGGCTCGGGCTCTCCCTTTCCTACGGCATCATTCAGAAGCACAATGGCACCATCAGCGTAAAGAGCAAGCCGGGCGAAGGGACCACCTTCCGCATTGAGCTCCCGGTGAAGCACGTGGAAACCGAAGCCGAGACCAGCGCATGAGTGAAGCCGAGAGCACCGCTGTTCCAGTACCCCCTGCCGCCGACACCGCCACGGATGCGCCGTGGCGCATTCTGTGCGTCGACGACGAGGCCAACATCCTTTCCGCACTGCGCCGGCTGTTCCGCCAGAACGGCTACCAGATCAGCATTGCCGGTGGCGGCGCTGAAGGGCTGCAGCTACTGGAAACGCAGACCTTCGATCTGGTCATTTCCGACATGCGCATGCCGGAAATGGATGGGGCGCGCTTCCTTGAACAGGTTTTCCAGCGCTATCCGGATACCGTGCGCATCCTGCTCACCGGTTACGCCGACATCGCCTCGACCATCGCGGCGGTGAACAAGGGGCAGATTTATCGTTACGTGAGCAAGCCCTGGGACGACAACGAACTGCTGCTGACCGTGCGCCAGGCACTCGATCTGAAGGCCCTGCAGCGCGAAAAATTGCGCCTGGAAGCGCTGACGGAACGCCAGAACGAAGAATTGAAAGCGCTCAATTATTCGCTCGAAGAAAAGGTGCAGGCCCGGACGCAGGAGCTGGCGCTGGCCAACGAGAAGCTGAAAGGCAGCTTCATCACCTCGGTGAAAGTGTTCGCCAACCTGATCGAGTTGCGCGAGGGCAATCTCGCCGGCCACTCCCGCCGCGTCGCCGATCTTGCCCGCAAGATCGCCAACAAGCTGGGCCTGTCGCCGAAGGAGGCGCAGGACGTGTTTCTTGCCGGCCTGCTGCACGACATCGGCAAGATCGGTCTTTCCGACCATTTGCTGGCCAAGGCGGTGACCCAGATGACCGGCGACGACCTCGGCGCCTACCGCAAGCACCCGGCCAAGGGCGAGCAGGCGCTGATGGCGCTGGAAGACCTGCGCGGCGCGGCAAAGATCATCCGCGCGCATCACGAGCGCTTCGACGGCCAGGGCTACCCGGATGCGCTCACCGGGCTGGCCATTCCGTTCGGCGCGCGCATCCTGGCGCTGGCCAACGACTACGACGGTCTGCAGATCGGCATCGTGGCAGCGCGTCGACTGAACCCGGAAGACGCGAAGAAGATGATCGCCGATGGTCGCGGCAAGCGTTACGACCCGCAGGTGGTGGACGCCTTCCTTGTCGTGATCGGCGGTGTCGAGCCGGAGCACACAGCGGAGATCGTCGTGCCGGTGGCCGACCTCAAGCCCGGTATGGCGCTCTCACGCGACCTGATGACGCGCGACGGGGTGCTGCTGCTAGCCGCCGATTACCTGCTCGACGCCAATCTGATCCGCCAGATTCGCGACTACGCAGCCAGCGACGGCGGGGCGGTGAACGTCTTTATTCGCAACGACCGGAAGTAAGGGAAAAGCCATGCTGCGCATCATGCTTGTCGATGACGAAACCAATGTCACCAGCGCGCTGCGGCGGACGCTGACACGTTCGCTGCAGGGCGAATCCTTCGAGATCGAGACTTTCGACGACCCGCGCCGGGCGCTGGAACGCGCCGGCGAGGTCGATGTTTCGCTGGTCGTTTCGGATTACCGGATGCCGCCGATGGACGGCGTCGAGTTCCTCAAGCGTTTCCGCATCGTGCAACCGGACGCGATCCGCCTGATCCTTTCGGCGTCGAGCGACGTCGACGCGCTGCTGGCGGCGATCAACGAGGCCGGTGCCTTCCGCTACATTCTGAAACCCTGGGACGACACCGATCTCGCCTGCATCGTGCGCGAGGCGCTGCTCACCTTCGAGGAGCAGTCGGCCAACCGGCGGCTGACCGAGGAGGCCTGCGCCCGCGAGATGGCGATGAGCCCGGAGGAGCGCGAACGCTTGCGCCTGGAGGCCGAGGAACCGGGCATCACGAAGGTACACTGGGGCGCGGCGGGCGAAGTCCTGCTCGACGAGATCAACGACGAGAATCGCAACGACGACGATCGCGATGCACCCCCGGCTTGAAAAACTGTGGCGGCGACATTGCGGCGACGCCGAGGTGCCGGAGGCCTGGCGCGCCTTTCTCGACGCGGTGGAGGCCGGTTTCATACGCGCCGACGACGACCTTAGGCTCGCCCACCACACCTTGCAGGTGATGTCGGAAGAACTGACCGAGCGCTACGCGATACTGGAACATGAGCGCGACGAGCAGAAGGCGCTGGTAAAAAAGCTGGAAGAGGCGCACAACCAGTTGCTGCAGTCGGAGAAGATGGCCTCGATCGGACAACTGGCGGCGGGTGTCGCCCATGAAATCAACAACCCGATCGGTTATGTCAGCTCCAACCTGAAGTCGCTGGGCGATTACGTCGCCGACCTGCTGCGGGTGGTGGATGCGGCCACCGCTGCCGAAATGCCGACGGCCAGCCGCGCGGCGCTCGATGCCGTGTGCCGGGAAGTCGACCTCGAATTCCTGCGTGAAGACCTGACGGCGATGCTCGCCGAATCGCGCGAGGGCATCGACCGCGTGCGCCATATCGTGCAGGACCTGAAGGATTTCTCGCATACCGACGAGGGCAATTTCGCCTGGGCTGACCTGCACCAGGGTATCGATTCGACGCTCAACATCGTTGCCAACGAAGTCAAGTACAAAGCTGACGTGGTGCGGGAATACGGCACCTTGCCACAGGTCTGGTGCATCCTGTCGCAGCTCAATCAGGTGTTCATGAACCTGCTGGTCAATGCCGCGCATGCGATGCCGGCGGACCGACACGGGCGCATCACCATCCGCACACGGCAAACGGGCGACCAGGTGATCCTCGAATTCTCCGACGACGGCAGTGGCATCGCGCCGGAGAACCTGAAGCGCATCTTCGACCCCTTCTTCACCACCAAGCCGGTAGGCAAGGGCACCGGGCTCGGGCTTTCGCTCGCCTACGGCATCATCGAGAAGCACGGGGGGAGGATCGAGGTCGAGAGTACCCTCGGCGTTGGCACCACCTTCCGCATCATGCTACCGGTCGGGCCAGCGAACGACGATTAGGGGCGGGATGGCCGTGCTACAATTGCCGCCCTTAATCCCTTGATATTCAAGCCTATCCCATGTTTTCCGGCATCGTGGCCGCCGTCGGCCGCATCACCCACCTGTCGACCCGCGCCGACGAAAAGAATACCGTCCGCCTGACCATCGAGGCCGGCACGCTCGGCCTCGACGATGTCGCATTGGGCGACTCGATCGCCTGCAACGGCGTCTGCCTGACGGTGGTTGAAAAGGAGGGCAATGCTTTCCGCGTCGATGTCTCGCCGGAAACACTGTCCTGCACCGTCGGCCTCGATGCGCCGGGCGAGATCAACATGGAGAAGGCTCTGCGCCTGTCCGACCGCCTCGGCGGCCACCTCGTTTCCGGCCACGTCGATGGCGTCGGTGAGGTGTTGCGCTTTGATGCCGTCGGCGACAATCGCCTGCTCGAAATCCGCGCCCCGCAGGCGCTGGCCAAGTACATTGCGAAGAAGGGTTCCGTCACCGTCAATGGCACCAGCCTGACCACCAACGACGTACGCGGCACCGACTTCACCATCAATCTGATTCCGCACACCCTGCAGAACACGACGCTTCACCAGATCGCGCCGGGCTGCAAGGTCAACCTCGAAGTCGACCTGATCGCCCGCTACTGCGAGCGCCTGCTCAACCCGGAACTCTGAACATGGCACCTACCCTGGCCGACATTTCCCCGATCGAGGACATCCTCGCCGACATCCAGGCGGGCAAGATGGTCATCCTCGTCGACGAGGAAGACCGCGAGAACGAAGGCGACCTCGTCATGGCCGCCGAGCACGTGACGCCGGAAGCGATCAACTTCATGGCCAAGTGGGGCCGTGGCCTCATCTGCCTGACGCTTTCGGAAAAGCGCTGCCGTCAGCTCAACCTGCCGCTGATGGTGCGCGACAACAAGACACCGCACGGTACTGCCTTCACCGTCACGATCGAGGCCGCCGAGGGTGTCACCACCGGCATCTCGGCCGCTGACCGCGCCCGCACCGTGCAGGCCGCCGTGGCGAAGAACGCGACGCAGCACGACATCGTCCAGCCCGGTCACATCTTCCCGCTGATGGCGCAGAACGGCGGCGTGCTGGTGCGCGCCGGCCACACCGAGGCCGGCTGCGACCTCGCCGCGCTGACCGGGCACGAGCCGGCGGCGGTGATCTGCGAGATCATGAACGACGACGGCACCATGGCACGCCTGCCGGAACTGATCGCATTCGGTCGCCAGCACGGGCTGAAGATCGGCACCATCGCCGACCTCATCCACTACCGCGCCAAGTCGGAGACCCTGATCGAGCGCGTCGTCTCCAAGCCGGTATCAACCGCGCACGGGAACTTCACGCTGCATGCCTTCGCCGACCGCGTCGGCGGCACCACGCACCTGGCGCTGGTCAAGGGCGAGATCCGCGGCGAGGTCGAGACGCTGGTGCGCGTGCATGAGCCGCTCTCGGTGCTCGACTTTCTCGACCCGGCCAGCCGCCGCGCCGCCTTCACGCTCGACCAGGCGCAGGAGGCATTGGCGAAGCACGGCCACGGCGTCATCGTGCTGCTGCACCGCCCGGAGAACGGCAGTGACCTGCTGTCGCGCCTGACCGCCGAGCCGGATGCCGGCCGTCCCGCCGTGAAATGGGACCCGCGCATCTTCGGCATCGGCGCCCAGATCCTGAAGAATCTCGGCGTCGGCCGCATGAAACTGCTCGCCAGCCCGCGCAAGATCCCGTCGATGACCGGCTTCGGCCTCGAGGTCACCGGCTACGCAACCTCCCCCTCCGAACTGAATTGAGTTGACTGCCATGGCCCGCTTCGAAGATATCCGCGAAATCGACCCCAAGCTCGACGGCACCGGCCTCCGCGTCGGCGTCGTCATGGCCCGCTTCAACATCGACGTCTGCGAGGGCCTGCTCTCGGCCTGCACCGCCGAACTGAAGAAGCTTGGCGTTGCCGCCGGCGACATCACCATCGCCACCGTGCCCGGCGCGCTGGAAATTCCGCTGGTGCTGCAGACCATGGCGCAGACCGGCAGCTTCGATGCGCTGGTTGCGCTCGGTGCTGTCATCCGCGGCGAGACCTACCACTTCGAGGTGGTGTCGAACGATGCCTGCCGTGCCGTCATGGAAGTCCAGCTCGACACCGGCATTCCGGTCGCCAATGGCATCCTGACCTGCGAAGATGACGACCAGGCGCTGGCCCGCATGCAGGTGAAGGGTGCTGACTGCGCCCAGGCCGCCGTCGAGATGGCCAACCTGCTGCGCGCGCTGACCGAATAACCGACGTCCGTTCGCCCTGCATTGTCTGCGGGGCGTATCGAAGGATCCGCGAAAGAACGAAAATGACCGATTCCACCCAGAAACCCGCCCCGAGGAAGCCCGCCGGCAAGCCGCCGGCAAAGGGCGGCGCCAGCAAGTCGCCACGCCGCCGTGCCCGCGAGTTCGTCCTGCAGGGCCTCTACCAGTGGCGTATCGGCGGCGCCGACGAAGCTGCCATCGAAGCGCACGTGCACGACATCGCCGGCTTCGACAAGGCCGACCGCAACTTCTTCCTGTCGCTGCTGCGCGGAGTACTGAAGCAGCGCGGCGAGCTGGTCGAGGCCATCGAGCCCTACCTCGACCGCAAGTTCGACGAACTGTCGCCGATCGAGGCCAGCATCCTGCTGCTCGGCGGCTACGAACTGCAGACGCATCCGGAAACGCCGTACCGCGTGATCATCAACGAGGCCATCGAACTGGCGAAGTCCTACGGCGGCACCGACGGCCACAAGTACGTGAACGGCGTGCTCGACAAGCTCGCCGCCAAGCTGCGGCCGGTCGAGGTCGAGGCGCGCCAGCGCGGCAAGTAATTCCTGAACGTGCCCGGCGAGTTTGAACTGATCGCGCGGCACTTCGCCCGCGCCACCCCCTCCGCCATCCTGGGCCCCGGCGACGACTGCGCACTGGTCGCACCGTCACCCGGCATGGAGCTGGCGATCACCACCGACATGCTGGTCGAGGGTACGCACTTCCTGCCCGGTACCGACCCCGGCCAGCTCGGCTGGAAGACGCTCGCCGTCAATCTCTCCGACCTCGCTGCGATGGGCGCCACCCCGAAATGGGTGCTGCTCGCCGGCTCGCTGCCGGATAGCGACGACGCGTGGATTGGCGCCTTCGCCGAAGGCTTCTTCAAGTGCGCCAAGCGCTACGGTGCCGACGTGATCGGCGGCGACACCACGCGCGGCCCGCGCAACCTGTGCGTTACCGCCATCGGCGAGCTGCCGGCGGGTGCGGCGCTGCGCCGCGACGGTGCCCGCGCCGACGACGACATCTGGATCTCCGGCCAGCCCGGCCTCGCCGCGCTCGGCCTCGCCCAGCTGCACGGCAGGACAACGCTGCCCGAAGCGCTCGCCAGGCGCTGCACCATGGCGCTGCAACGCCCGCTGCCGCGCGTCGAACTCGGCCTCAGGCTGCGCGGGCTGGCGACGGCAGCCATCGACGTTTCCGACGGCCTGCTCGCCGACCTCGGCCACATCCTCGAACGCTCGGGCCTCGCCGCCAACCTCAACGAAGGGCAGTTCCCGCTCATCCCGCCGGGCAGCGACCCAAAGCTCGCCCGCGAAGCGCAACTCGGGGGCGGCGACGATTACGAACTGTGCTTCACCACCCCGATCCCTCTCCGCCAGCAGGTCGTCATGCTCGCCGCCGAGCTCGACCTGCCGCTCTGGCGCATCGGCTACACTGTCGCCGCCAGCGATGAACGCCCGGCCGGCGACATCCTGCTGACGGACGCCGACGGCAAGCCGCTGCCCCTTCCCGCGAAAGGCTTCGACCACTTTGGTTAAAGTTAAGAAATCCACACCGCCGCCGCCCGGCTTTCTTTTCCGTCACCCGGCGCACCTCATCGCCTGCGGGTTCGGCAGCGGCCTCTCGCCCTGGGCGCCCGGCACCATCGGCACGCTCTTCGCGTTGTTCTCGTACCCGCTGCTGCGCCCCTGGTTCGACGACCTCGGCTTCGCGCTCTTCCTGCTCGTCTGCTACGTCGGCGGCGTACTCGCCTGCCACCGCACCGGCCAGGCCCTCGGCGAACCCGACCACGGCAGCATCGTCTGGGACGAGATCGTCCCCTTCTGGGCCGCCCTCTTCTTCGCCCCCGACGGCTGGCTATGGTGGATCACTGCCTTCTTCCTGTTCCGCTTCTTCGACATTTTCAAGCCCTTCCCGGCCAACCTGTTCGACCGGATCAAGAACGGCTTCGGGGTGATGACCGATGATGTCTTTGCCGCGGCTTATACGGTGCTGTGTCTGGCGCTGCTGAAATTCATCCTCGGCTGATGAGCAACGCTCTGGATTCCCTCGCCACCGAACTCGGCGCCCGCCTCCTCGAACGCGGGGAAGTGCTCGCCACCGCCGAATCCTGCACCGGTGGCTGGGTCTCGCAGGTCGTCACGGCCATCGCCGGTAGCTCGAACTGGTTCGACTGCGGCTTCGTCACCTACTCCAACACTGCCAAGGCCGAGATGCTCGGCGTCAGCAAGAAAACCATCGTCCGCCATGGTGCCGTCAGCGAGCCGGTGGTGATCGAGATGGCCTGCGGTGCGCTGCAACGCAGCCGGGCGCAGTGGGCGCTCGCCATTTCCGGTGTTGCCGGCCCCGCCGGGGGTACGCCGGAGAAGCCGGTCGGCACCGTCTGCTTTGCCTGGGCCGGGCCGGAGGGCTTTGCCGAAGCCGAGACCTGCCACTTCCCCGGTGACCGCGAAGCGGTGCGGCGTGCGTCGGTCGCACACGCGCTCCAGGGCCTGCTGGCCCGACTCGGGCCGATGCAGGCCTGATCCGCAAATCCCCAAAAAAGTACTTGCCTTCCCTTGGGGCTTTACGTATAACTGTATAGCCGTACAGTTACTGTACATCGTTACAGTAATTTCTTGCTTCGGCGCGTTTTCATCGCTACAATCGAAAACGTATATACAGGTATACATGGAGCGCAAGATGCTCGGACGAGCTTTCAAGAGCGGTAATTCACTGGCGGTACGCATCCCGCGCGAACTGGGCGTGGTCGACGCACCCGGTGACGTGGAGATCGAGCGCGTTGGCGAGACGCTCGTGATCCGCCCGGTGAAGACGCGTTCGCTCAATGGGGTGCTCAAGCTGTTCGCGGCTTTCCCGTCGGATTTCATGGCAAAACGGGAATTCCACGACGAAGGCGAACGGAACTGGTGATGCGTTACATGCTCGACACCAATATCTGCATCCATCTGATGCAGCGCCAGCCGGAAGCGGTGATGCAGAAGTTCGCCGAACTGCAGGTCGGTGATGTGGTGATGTCCAGCGTCACCTATGCCGAGCTGCGCTACGGCGTGGAGTGCCGTAGCGAGAACAAGGCGGCACTGGGTGGACTGCTCGACCGCCTGACGGCCGACATCCCGGTGTTGCCGCTGGATCGCGAAGCGGCCGAGCATTACGGCGAATTGCGCGCCGCCGGCGCTGCCGGCAGCGACCGCCGCCGCGATGCGCTCGACCGCCTGATCGCCGCCCACGCGCGTTCGCGCGATCTGGTGCTGGTCACCAACAACGAAGACGATTTCCGCGACTATCCCGGTCTCCGCATCGAGAACTGGGTGGGCGCCCACTAACCCCGAATATCACATCATTCAAGTCATCAAGCGAGGACAAACCATGGACGACAACAAGCAAAAGGCCCTGGCAGCCGCACTGGCCCAGATCGAGAAGCAGTTCGGCAAGGGCTCGATCATGAAGATGGGCGAGGGCAACATCGAGAACGATCTGCAGGTCGTTTCCACCGGCTCGCTCGGGCTGGATATCGCCCTCGGCGTCGGCGGCCTGCCGCGCGGCCGCGTGGTCGAGATCTACGGCCCGGAATCGTCAGGCAAAACCACGCTGACCCTGCAGGTGGTGGCCGAAATGCAGAAGCTGGGCGGCACCGCGGCTTTCATCGATGCCGAACACGCACTCGACCCCACTTATGCCCAGAAGCTCGGCGTCAATATGGCCGACCTCCTCATTTCGCAGCCCGATACCGGCGAACAGGCGCTGGAAATCGCCGACATGCTGGTCCGCTCCGGCAGCGTGGACGTCGTCGTCATCGACTCGGTCGCGGCGCTGGTGCCGAAGGCGGAAATCGAGGGCGAAATGGGTGACTCGCTGCCGGGCCTGCAGGCCCGCCTGATGAGCCAGGCCCTGCGCAAGCTGACCTCGAACATCAAGAAGACCAATACGCTGGTCATCTTCATCAACCAGATCCGCATGAAGATCGGCGTCATGTTCGGCTCGCCGGAAACCACCACCGGCGGCAACGCGCTCAAGTTCTACGCCTCGGTCCGCCTCGACATCCGCCGTATCGGCTCGATCAAGAAGGGCGACGAGGTGATCGGCAACGAGACCCGCGTCAAGGTCGTCAAGAACAAGGTCTCGCCCCCGTTCCGTGAAGCCATCTTCGACATCCTCTACGGCGAAGGCACCTCACGCGAGGGCGAGATCATCGAGCTGGGCGTCGCCCACAAGCTGGTCGACAAGTCCGGTGCCTGGTACGCCTACAAGGGCGAGAAGATCGGTCAGGGCAAGGACAACGCCCGCGAGTTCCTCAAGGCCAACCCGGCCATCGCCGAGGAAATCGAAGCCCGGGTCCGCGAAGCGGTGGGAGTCGCCTCCCCGCAGCCGCTCGCCGCCGCCGAGGCCTGATCGGTGGATGAGCTGCGCCAGCGCGCCCTGCGCCTGCTGGCGCGGCGAGAACATTCGCGGGCCGAGCTGAGGAAGAAGCTCGCCCCGCATGCGAAGTCCGAGGATCAGCTCGAACGACTCGACGCCCTGCTGGATGATCTGGCCGGGCGTCGCCTGCTTTCCGACGCACGTTACGCGGAAATGCGCGTTTCCTCCCGCAGTGCCCGCTACGGCAATGCCCGTCTCGCCCAGGAGCTGAAGCAGCAGGGAGTCTCGGCCGAGGATTGTGCCGGCGCCCTGGAGGAGGCCGTCGACGAATTGGCGCGTGCACACGGGATTTGGGCCCGGAAGTTCGGTACACTGCCGGTAGATGCCGCAGATCGAGCGCGGCAGACCCGCTTCCTGATGAGTCGCGGATTTTCCGGAGAGACTATCCGACGCGTGATGCGCGGCGAGACTCCCGAACCCGAACAAGACTGAACCGCAAAGAGCACGCTTACCGCATGTCGGAACAACAAGAAATCGATTTCAGCGCACAAGTGTCAGCCAGCAAGCACAGCAGACTGTCCGCGAACAATCTGAACAAGCGCTACAAGAAGCGCACCGTCGTGCACGACGTTTCCTTCGACGTGAAGAGCGGCGAAGTCGTCGGCCTGCTCGGCCCGAACGGCGCCGGCAAGACGACCACCTTCTACATGATCGTCGGCCTGGTGGCGTCGGATGGCGGCGAGGTCTATCTCGACGACGACCGGATCACGCACTTCCCGATCCACCGGCGCGCGCACATGGGCGTTTCCTACCTGCCGCAGGAAGCCTCCGTCTTCCGCAAGCTGACGGTGACCGAGAACATAAAGGCGGTGCTCGAACTGCAGAAACTCTCAAAGGACGAAGTACACAGTTCGCTGGAAACCCTGCTCGAGGACCTGCACATCGCCCACATCCGTGACAACACGGCGGCATCGCTGTCGGGCGGCGAGCGGCGGCGGGTGGAAATTGCCCGCGCGCTGGCAACGCGCCCGCGCTTCATCCTGCTCGACGAGCCCTTCGCCGGCGTCGATCCGATCGCCGTGCTGGAAATCCAGAAGATCATCCGCTTCCTGAAGGAGCGCAACATCGGCGTGCTCATCACCGACCACAACGTCCGCGAGACGCTGGGCATCTGCGACCGGGCCTTCATCATCAACGAAGGGTCGGTGCTGGCCTCGGGGCACCCGGATGAAATCATCTATAATGAAGCTGTAAGAAAAGTGTATCTGGGCGAGAACTTCCGCCTCTGACCCGAACACGCAGACTCCTCAACCGGCCGCGCGCCGCGCATGAAACCTTCCCTCCAGCTCAAGCTTTCGCAGCACCTCGCGCTGACGCCGCAACTGCAGCAGTCGATCCGGCTGTTGCAACTGTCGACACTTGAACTGAACCAGGAGCTTGAAAAGTTCCTGCTCGAGAATCCCCTGCTCGAACGTGAGGACGAGGACGGCTACGCCGCCGCACCTCCCCCCCCCGGCAGCGGAGAAACACGCGAGTCCGCGAGTACGGACGAGGAGCGGCGCGAGCATTCGGAAGAGAACCCCGAGAGCGACGCGCCCCGCGCCGGTTCCGACGACGAGGGCTGGCCTGGCGACGGCACCTATGGCAGCAGTTCCAGTGCCGGCAATCGCGATGACGATGACAACGACTATCAGGACATCCAGGCCGCCACCACCTCGCTTTCCGACCACCTGATCTGGCAGCTCGGCCTGACGCCGCTGCCCGACCGTGACCGCATGCTGGTCCGCGTCCTGATCGAAGCGCTCGACGAGGATGGTTACCTGTCGCAGACGCTCGATGAGCTGGCTGAAATCATGCCGGAAGAAATGGAAATCGAGCCCGAGGAACTGCAGATCGCGCTCAAGCACCTGCAGCATTTCGACCCGACCGGCGTCGGGGCGCGCAGCGCGCACGAGTGCCTGGCGCTGCAGCTGGAAACCCTGCCGGCCGATGCCATACGCGACCTGGCGCTGACCATCGTCCGCCAGCATCTCGAATTGCTCGCTGCGCGCGATTTCACGAAGCTCCGCAAGCTGACCGGTTGCGACGACGATGCGCTTCGTGCCGCCCATGCACTGATCCGCAGCCTGAACCCCCGGCCCGGCGCCCAGTATGCGCCGCTCGATGCGCGATACATCACGCCGGATGTGATCGTGAAGAAGGTGCGCCACCACTGGCAGGCCTCGATCAACCCCGACGCCTACCCACGCCTGCGCATCAATCGCCTTTACGCGCAGATGCTCTCCGGCCACCGCCGTAGCGAGCATGGCGGGCTTTCCGGGCAACTGCAGGAGGCGCGCTGGCTGATCAAGAACGTCCAGCAGCGCTTCGACACGATCCAGCGGGTTTCGCAGACGATTGTTGACCGCCAGCGCCAGTTCTTCGAACATGGCGAGGTGGCCATGCGACCTTTGGTGCTGCGCGAGATCGCCGACATCCTCGGTCTGCACGAATCCACGGTATCGCGCGTAACGACGCAGAAGTACATGGCGACGCCGCGCGGCATCTTTGAATTGAAGTATTTTTTCGGCAGCCATGTCGCCACCGACACGGGCGGCGCATGTTCGGCCACCGCCATCAGGGCTTTGATCAAGCAGCTGGTGGGGGCCGAAGATCCGAAAAAACCGCTGTCTGACAGTCAGATAGCGGATATCCTTGGCCAGCAGGGGATTGTCGTCGCGCGCAGAACGATTGCAAAATATCGTGAAGCGCTCAACATCCCGCCGGTCAATCTACGCAAGAGCCTGTGAAAGGAGCCACACCATGAACCTGCAGATCAGTGGACATCACCTCGAAGTGACGCCGGCGATCCGTGATTACGTAACGGCCAAACTCGAGCGCGTCACGCGCCATTTCGATCATGTGATCGACGTGAACGTGATCCTGTCCGTTGAGAAGCTGAAGCAGAAGGCCGAAGTCACGGTCCATGTCCGCGGCAAGGACATCTTCGTCGAGGCCGACGACGGCGATCTGTACGCTGCCATCGACAACCTGGTCGACAAGCTCGACCGGCAGGTCCAGAAATACAAGCAGAAGGTCCAGGACCACCATCGCGGCGACAAGGCTGCCGCGCGTGACCTCGCGGTCGAATAGAGCGGAAGGATGGTCTGCGGAGACGGGGCGGCTGACCCCGACCCGTCTCCGGGACTACCGCAGTGCCGCCGTAGCATTGCCATAATCCCGGCCCACGCCCGACACCATCCGCGTATACTCTCCCTTTCAGATCCGGAGCTCGCCCCAAGGCGTACCGCAGCATGAGCCTACTTGCCAAACTCCTGCCGGCAGACAACATCCTGCTCGACCTTGAAGCCGGCAGCAAGAAAAGGGTCTTCGAGCAGGCCGGCCTGCTCTTCGAGAACAACAACGGAATTGCCCGCGCCACGGTATTCGACAGCCTTTTCGCACGCGAGAAGCTGGGATCGACCGGACTCGGCCAGGGCGTCGCCATTCCGCACGGCCGCATCAAGGGCCTGAAGGAGGCGCGCGGCGCCTTTCTGCGCCTTGCGACGCCGGTGCCATTCGACTCGCCCGACGGCAAGCCCGTGTCCCTGCTGTTCGTGCTGCTGGTACCGGAACAGGCGACCGAACAGCACCTGCAGATCCTCTCCGAACTGGCCCAGCGCTTCTCCGACCGCAGCTTCCGCGACGCGATCAGCGCCGCAGCCGACGCAACGGCGGCGCAGGCGCTCTTCGCCAGCTAGCCGCCCTGCCGACCCGCCCGGGCTGCCCCCATGCGCCAGTTCAGCATCGCCCAACTCTACGAGGATCACCGCGAAAAGCTGCAGCTGAACTGGATCGCCGCCCGCGATTCAGACCGCCAGCTCGTTCTCAAGGAAACCGGCAACTACGGTGCCGATGTCATCGGCCACCTCAACCTGATTCATGCCGAACGCCTGCAGGTGATCGGGCAGGCCGAGTTCGACTGGGCCAACCGCGTCAGTCCCAAGCGCCTGACGACGCAGATCGCCGAACTCATCGCCGAGAATCCGCCGGGCATGATCTGCGCCGATGGCCTGGAGGTGCTGCCGATCATCCTCGAAGCCTGCGAGGCCAGCGGTACGCCGCTGTTCACGAGTCCGAAGCCATGCTCGGCGGTGATCGACCTGCTGCGCATCTATCTTGCCCGCCGCATGGCCGATACGACCTCGGTGCATGGCGTGTTCATGGATGTGCTCGGGATGGGCGTGCTGATCACCGGCGATTCCGGTGTCGGCAAGTCCGAACTGGCGCTCGAACTGATTTCGCGCGGTCACGGTCTCGTTGCCGACGACGTCGTGGAACTCGCGCGCCTCGCACCAACGACGCTCGAAGGTCGCTGCCCCGGAATGCTGCGCGACTACCTCGAAGTGCGCGGCCTCGGCCTGCTCAACATCCGTACCATCTTCGGCGAGACGGCTTCGCGCCGCAAGATGAAGCTGAAGCTGATCGTGCACCTGCAGAAGCCAGTCGCCGGTGCCGACGCCCCGCGCCTGCCACTGGATGCGCAAACGCAGGAAATCCTCGGCGTCGCCATACGCAAGGTCGTCGTTCCGGTCGCTGCCGGCCGCAACCTTGCCGTCCTGCTCGAAGCCGCGGTACGCAACTCCATCCTCCAGTTGCGCGGCATCGACAGCATGCAGGAATTCGTCAACCGCCAGCAGCGCGCGCTGCTTGACGATGACATATGAGCCGCGTCTATAATCGGCGCATCGTTGTTGCGACGCGCCTCGCCGAAGTTCCCACGCAGTTCCCATCACCCCGTTCGGAGGATTACCCGATGAAACTCGCCGTTGCCCTGATTTCCCTCGCCCTTGCCGCAGGCACTGCCTTTGCTGAAGAGAAGAAGGCTGATGCCCCGAAGAAGGAACCGACCGCTGCCCAGAAGGCCCAGCAGGAAAAGATGAAGGGCTGCAATGCCCAGGCCGCCGACAAGAAAGGGGATGAGCGCAAGGCGTTCATGAAGCAGTGCCTGTCCGGCGGCAATGCCGCCGATGACGGCTGCGCCGCCAAGGCCGTCGACAAGAACGGCAAGCCGCTTGCCGGTGCCGCCAAGAGCAGCTTCGTCAAGAAGTGCCAGGCAGACGGCGCCGCCGCCAAGTAAGCAGCCACGACCGTACAAAAATGCCGGCCACAATTGTGGGCCGGCATTTTTTTTGACAGAATCATCCTCCCAGCCGTCATTATCCGGGGTCTCTTCCGGAGTCATCCCATGCGCCATCACGCTTTCCGCCTGCTTGCCTCACTCTGCCTGACTGCCATCGCGCCACAGGCACTGGCCGCCTTCAGTTTCTCGGAAGAGGAAGAGAAGCAGAATGCCGCGAACGCGCCGAAAAAAGGCGGCGGCGGGGGCGTTTCGGCGGCCTGCCGCGAATCGCTGAAGGACAAGAAGGTCATGGTCGTCGTCGGCCAGCGCCGCGGCAACGGCACCGACGCCAACCAGGGCACCTACGGCTCGCATTTCAATGCCATCAACCAGCGCCTGAAGAAGTTCGGTTTCAACACCTTCACGCAGGAAGAGATCACGGCACAGATCGCGCAGGCGGAGATCGAAGCACATTTCCGCAACGACCCGGACGCCGCGATCAACGCATCGAAGAAGGTCGGGGCCGACTTCATCCTGCGCGGCGTCATCTCGAGCCGGACGGCGATCAATCCCGTGCTGCGCATTCCCGAGGTCTATATCAGCATGGGCTTCACGCTGACTGCCGCCGACGGCAAGACAATTTCCGATGCCGGCGCCAGTGCCGATTCCTACTCCGGCACCGATACGCTGGGCATGGCGCTGACGCTGATCAACGAGCAGGCCGGTGGTGTCGTCGCGCGGCTCGCCAACGATTACTGCCGGCACGCCGTGCCGGCTGCAAAACCGAAATCCAAGTAACCCGGAGAAGTCCCGATGAAGCGCCTGCTGACCCTGATCACCTGCACCGGCCTGGCCACCGCCGTACTGGCCCAACCGACCTTCGAAAGCCCCTCGCCGACCGCCGGCAGCGGCACCTCGGAAACTGCCAACCAGATGGCCGACAAGGCGATGTACAAGGAAGTCCAGTACACCAACGCCGGCAAGAAGGGGCCGGCGCTGGTCGTCATCCCGGGCGAGGTGAAGAGCAACAACGCGACCTTCACGCAGAAGTTCGGCCCGAACAATATCGCCGACTACGCCGAACTCGAGCTTGGCAAGGCCAACTTCAAGATCCTCGAGCGCTCCGACATGGGGCCGCTGCTCAACGAATTCCAGCTCGCCTACACCATGGGCGATCCGAATGCCGCGCGCAAGATCCTGCAGAAGGGCAAGTTCAAGACGACCAAGTGGGTCGTCAAGTTCGACGTGCTGAAGGCCGAGCAGGTCGCGCAGGCCGAATCCGGCTTCGATGGCCGTGCCGTCGGCGCGCTGATCGGCATCTTCGGCGGCGGCCGCGGCGGTGCCGCCGGCAACGTCGCCGCCAGTTCGGTGCAGACCGGCGAATCGACCGGCATCTGGATCATCGGCATGCGCTACAAGATCATCGACGCCAACACCACCGAGCAGGTCGCCACCGGCTACACCGAGGAGAAGATGGAACTCGGCGCCAAGTCGACGTCGGTGCTCGGCGTCTCGTCGGGCGCCTCCGGCGGCCTGACGCTGGATTCGCTGGTGCAGCGCCTGGTCCAGAAGAACGTCTGGGAAATCGACAACAAGTACAAGTAACCCGCTGCACGCAGGGGAGGCAAGCATGGCTGACGTTCCGGACCATCTGGGCAAGTATGAAATCCGCGGCGAACTCGGCCGCGGCGCAATGGGGGTGGTCTACGATGGCTGGGACCCCGCCATCGGACGCCGCGTAGCGCTGAAGACGGTCCGCCGCGACCAGCTCGAGGGCGGCGAGGCGGAGGAGTTGCTGTCGCGCTTCAAGCGCGAGGCGCAGGCCGCCGGACGCGTCAACCACCCCGGCATCGTCGCGGTCTATGAGTACGGCGAGGATGCGGGGACTGCCTTCATCGCGATGGAGTTCGTCGAGTGCCGGGAACTCAAGGACGTCTTCGACAAGGACGAGCGCCTGCCGATCGGCGAGATCGTCCGCATCATGACCCAGTTGCTGGAAGCGATCGGCCATGCGCACGCGAACGGCATCGTGCATCGCGACATCAAGCCGGCCAACGTGTTCCTGCTCAAGGACGGGCGCGTCAAGGTCGGCGACTTCGGTATCGCCCGCCTCGAATCCTCGAACCTGACCCAGGCCGGCTCGGTGCTGGGTACGCCGGCCTACATGTCGCCCGAGCAGTTCATGGGGCAGACCATCGACGGGCGTTCCGACCTGTTCTCTGCCGGCGTCATCCTCTACCAGTTCCTGACCGGCGAGAAGCCGTTTACCGGACAGCTGACGACGATCATGCACAAGGTGCTCAAGGAAGAGCCGATCGCGCCGTCCGAACTGAATGTGCAGGTGCCGCCGGGGTTTGACTCGCTGATGAAGAAGGCGTTGGCCAAGCGCCCCGACGAACGCTTCCAGACTGCACAGGCCTTCATTTCGGCCCTGCAGGCAACGGCGACCGGTGGCGCGCAGGTCGACAGCGACGCGACACTGATCGGTGCGGGCAGCGACCCCGAAGCGACGCTCATGCCCGGCAGTGCCGAAGCGACGCGCGTAAAGCCGGCACCCGCCGCAAAGCCGGTGGCCGTGGACAACGCGCCGGCAACCAGCGTCCCGCCACCCGCCCCCGCCGCGAAAAAATCGCCGGCTCTGGCGCTGGCCATCGTCGGCGGCATCGCTGCCATCGGGCTGGGCGCCGGGGCCTGGATGCTGCTCGGCAAGGGCGGCAACTCGGCACCGGCGGAAGTGGCCGCGACCCCTGCTGCGGCCTCGACCACGGCGGCCTCCAAGTCCGCGCCCGCGAACGACAAGGAAATGGTGATCACCGCCGTCGGCTACGCCGACCCGAGCGATCCCCGTTATGCCAGTGACCCCGGCCTGCTGAAGGCCGAACTGCGCGAGGATGCAAAACGCCAGCTGGTCGAGAAGGCCCTCTCGCTCTACGTGCAGAAGCAGTCGCTCTCCGACAACTACGAACTGGTGCGTACCCGCCTCCTTCCGCGCAGCAACGAATTCATCGCCGCCGTGCTGCAGGAAGACCCGCCGCAGACCGGCAAGGATGGCCTCGCCTCGGTAACGACGCGGGCGCGCGTCAATGTGCGACTGGTACAGCAGACGCTGAACCAGATGTCGCGCGACGAGCGCGTCGAATTCATCCGCAACAATGGTGATCCGAAGATTTCCGTCGCCATCAGTACCAAGCCCGAGGAAGGCCAGCCGGCGCGCTCGCCGGTCGCCGAGAACATCCTCAAGGAACGCATCCAGTCCTTCGGCTTCCGCACCTGGAGCGAAGAGGGGCAGGCCGGCGCCGATTTCGCCGTCAGCGGCGAGGCCAAGTTCAAGAAGCTGACCGCAACGCTCGCCGCTTCCGGCATCACTGTCGAGAAGACGGTCCTCACCTCGTGGACCGTCAAGGCAGTGGACAAGGGCACCGGCGAGGAAATCTACTTCAATACCCAGATCCCCGAGAAACAGAGCTGGGCGACCGAGGATCAGGCGCTGCGCGACATCGGCAAGCAGATCGGCGACGAGTTCTCGAAAGGCTTCTTCCTCTCGCACTTCCACTTCAGCGGCCAGAAGCTCAGGCTCAAGCTGACCGGCCTGCCCGGCAACGAATGGCTGGTGCAACTGCAACGCGAGATCAGCGGCCTGCGCAACGTGCTCGACATCAAGGCCGCCGGTGACGGCTTCGACGTCGAACTGGCTGGCGGCGGCAACACCGCCGACTTGGTCGCCGCAACCATCGTCCAGCCGCTCAACGCCAAGCTCGGCAAGACCTGTTTTGCCGTCGGCACGGCGAGCGGCAACAGCTTCAGCATCGCGCTCGAACCCGGCTGCAAGGACCCAGCGACGCTGTCCCGTCTCGACACACTGCCGCCTGCTGCACTTTACGAGGCGCCGGCAGAGCGGCGGAAGGCGGTCGTGAAGAATCCGGAGACCCTGAAGAAATTCAGCATCTGAACGGCAAAAAACAAACGGGCGGCGAGGTATGCTCGCCGCCCGTTTTCCATTCTGTCGCCGATGCCGGCGCTTGCGTTACAGCGTCTCGAACTCCGCGATGTCGGCCCCTTCGGTCTCGCCGGGCGAAGCAAAGGAAATGCGGCCACTGCCGCGCAACACCAGTTCCTCGCGACGCAGCAGGAACTCGGCCTCGCCCTTCAATTGCACGTAGGTACCATTGGTCGAAATATCGACGAGAACGTATTTGTCGCCGCGACGCTCGATCTTGCCGTGGTTGCGCGAGGCGCGACGGTCACGGATCATCAGGTCGCACGCCGCATCCCGGCCCATCGAAAGCCCCGGGCGCTTCTCATCGAGCACCATCACTTCGCCGGCGTAACGCACGCACAGACGCGGTGCGGCACCCGACGACGCGGCACTCTTGGCACCGGCACGAATCGACGGTGCCTTCATCGTCAGCTCTTCGCCTTCCTGCCAGAGCACCTCGAACACGTGCAGTTCTTCCGCCTTGCCCTTGACCGACATCTGGTCGAGATCGCGTGTCGAGCACTGCAGCAGTTCCGGCAGGCGCGCCACCGTATCGCCGCTGGTCAGGGCCTGCCCGGCCTTGGCCAGACCGGCGAGGCGCGCTGCCGTATTGACGGTGTCGCCGAAATAGTCGCCCTTGTCCTCGATGACCGGGCCGAAATGGAAGCCGAGGCGGATTGCCAGCTTGACGCCCGAAACCGGCGGCAGGTCAGTGATCCGCTGCTGCATTTCACCGGCTGACTGGAAAGCCTCTTCTGCCGAATCGAAGACCGCCATGACCTCGTCGCCGATGGTCTTGACCACCTTGCCGCGGAAAGCCTCGACCGCACGCTCCATGCGCTTGATGCAACGCTCCACGGCGCGCAGCGCTTCCGTGTCGCCCAGCTTTTCATAGAGCCGGGTGCTGCCGGAAACATCGGCAAACAGGACCGCCAGTTCCCGTTCGTTACCACTCATCGATTCACTCCTGAGCCATATTTTTCGGCAATGGCCGAGGATTCTATCAGATTCAAGCACTTGCCCAATGATCGATTGCATGGCCCGGACATCGCTTCTATGATGGATCAATGTTGCATCCGAGCCTGAAAATTTTCCTGAATCTTCACCGCCTCCTCATGGGGCGGCCATCCGCCCTCCTCTTGTTCGGAGGCGTACGGCGCTGGCTGGCCTGGATGCTGCTGGCCGCGGTGAGCGCCACTGCAGCCGAGAAGGGTGAGCTGACGTTCTGCTACGAAAACGAGAATATCCGGCCATGGCAGTACCGTGACGGCACCGGCTTGAACTTCGAATTGCTCGACCGGGTCGCGGCGCGTCTCGGGCTGCATTTCCGCTATCAGGCAGCCCCGTGGAAGCGTTGCCTGCTGGACCTGAAGGGCAATATGGTTTCCGGCGTCCTGGACGCGAGTTTCAAGACCGAGCGCCGGGAAAACGGCACCTATCCCCAGCACCCCGCGAACCCGGCAGCGGCCGATCCTTTCAGGGCCCTGCATATCGAGCGCTATGTCGTGGTCAGGCGCCAGGGCGGCACCGCCGACTGGAACGGCAAGACCTTCGAACGTCTCGTCAATCCGGCCGGCGCACCGCTCGGCTACTCGGTCGTCGATGATCTCAAGCATGCCGGCATCACGGTCGACGACGGCGCCCCGACAACCTTCGACGTGCTGCAGAAGCTGCTGCGCGGCCGCATCGATGTCGCGATACTGCTGCAGGGGGAAGTCGCCGCACTTCTGGCGGACGATCCTGCGCTGACCGGAAAGGTGGAGGTGTTGCCACGACCCTACGCCGAGAAACCATACTACCTGATGCTCTCGCACCGGCTCGCTCGCGAGGATCCGGAACTCGCGCGTCGCATCTGGTCGGCCATTGCCCTGGAACGGGCTGCACCCGACTGGCAAGCGCGGGAACGTCGCGCGCTGACAGGCAGTTCAACGCGCTAGGACTGCGGAGGCCGATCGGCCTCAGGCAGTCTTGAGCGGCACCGGAAAGGGTTCGGGCAGGCTGAGCTCCTCCCCGAACTGCGGGCCGTCGAACGCCGTATCGCCCTCCTCGACGGCATCGCCCAGTTGCAGTCCGCGGAAATCGAACAGCTTGTTGTCGGCCAGGTGCGAGGGCACCACGTTCTGCAGCGCGGTGAACACGGCCTCGGTCCGCCCCGGATAGCGCCGGTCCCAGTCCTGCATCATTTCGCGGATCTTCTTGCGCTGCATGTTCTCCTGCGAACCGCACAGGTTGCAGGGAATGATCGGATACTCAACGGCACGCGCATAGCGCGCGATGTCGGCCTCGGCACAGTAGGCAAGCGGGCGGATGACGACATGGGCGCCGTCGTCGGTGATCAGCTTCGGCGGCATCGCCTTGATCTTGCCGCCGAAGAGCAGGTTGAGGAAGAGCGTGTGCACCATGTCATCGCGGTGGTGGCCGAGCGCGATCTTGTTGGCGCCGAGTTCCTTCGCGGTGCGGTAGATGATGCCGCGGCGCAGGCGCGAGCAGAGCGAGCAGGTCGTCTTGCCCTCGGGAATCTTTTCCTTCACCACCGAGTAGGTGTCGGCCTCCACGATGCGGAAGTCGACGCCGATCTGCCTGAAATAGCCGGGCAGGATGTGTTCCGGAAAGCCGGGCTGCTTCTGGTCGAGATTCATCGCCACCAGCTTGAAATCGATCGGCGCGCGCTCCTGCATCGCCATCAGGATGCTGAGCAGGGTGTAGGAATCCTTGCCGCCGGAGACGCAGACGAGCACGGTGTCGCCCTGCTCGATCATGTTGTAGTCAGCGATCGCCTTGCCGACATTGCCGGTCAGGCGCTTGAAGAGTTTCTGGACGTTGTTCGAGATTTCCACGTTGTAGCCTATAGATGGGCGGTACGCCCGCCATCGACGTTGATGACCTGACCGGTGATGTAAGCGGCCGACATGAGGAAGGCGACGGCCCCGGCAATGTCCTCCGGCGTCCCTTCCCGCTTGAGCAAGGTATGGCGCACGATCTCGGCGCGCGAACCGTCGTCGAGCTGTCCGTCGTCCGGCCACAGGATCGGCCCCGGCGCCACCGCATTGACGCGGACTTCCGGCGCCAGTTCGACGGCCAGTGCCCGCGTCAAGGTCAGCAGGGCACCCTTCGCTGCGCTATAGAGCGGGTAGCCCTGGAGCGGCCGCTCGGCATGGATATCGGTGATATTGACGATCGCGCCGCCACTGACGCGCAGGGCCGGAGCTGCCGCCTGCGCCAGGAACAGCGGCGCCTTGAAATTGCTGCCGACCAGATCCTGCCAGGCCGTCTCGTTGATTTCACCGACGGCCGTTGGATAGAAGCTCGACGCGTTGTTCACGAGACCATCGAGTCGCCCGTAGCGTGCCGTCACGGCAGCGACCAGCGCCGGCAACTGGGCAGTATCGAGGAGATCTGCCTGCACCACCATGGCCGAATCGATGCGGGCGCCGTTGAGCGCACCGGCCAGCGCATCCGCCTCGGCGCGCGCCGACCGGCAGTGCAGGACGATGCGCGCACCCTGGCCGTGCAGGTGGCGCACGATGGCGCTGCCGACACGCCGGGCAGCGCCGGTCACGAGGATCACCCGGTCATGCAAGGGCGTCAGGCTGTAAGGAGTCATGGGCAGGGTCACGGATGGCAGGACGATGGAACAGCGGCGCAGTCACTCGAACCGGCGCGTCGGAAAGCGGACAGCCGGTAGTTTACCGGACTTGGCCGCGCTCCCGGAGGACTTCGATCAGGGCCGCCAGTTCCACCTCCAGAACCGGCAGGGCATCGCGCGCAACGTCTACCGCCCCGCGCTGCAGCGCCTCCTCGATCGTCCGGGCCTCGCGGACCACCGGCTGGGCCCCGAAATTGCCGGCCAACCCGCGCAGCGTATGCGCCTGCCGCCGCGCCAGCGCGAGGTCTTCCTCGGCCATCCCCTGCTTCAGGCGGGCAAGATCATCCGGGCAGGCCTCGACGAAAAGCGGGGCGATCACCTCGACGATTTCGGGGTCGACCTCGCCGAGGGCTGCCGCGTAATCGAATGCCTCGACCACCGCAGCGGCCTCTGCCGCCACCGTATCTGCGAGCCGGGACGGGTGCAGCAGCGCAAAAAGTTCGTCCGCCTTGATCGGTTTCGCGATGTAGTCGTCCATGCCCGCGTCGAGGCAGAGTTCGCGATCGCCCTCCATCGCATTGGCCGTCATCGCCACGATACGCGTCCGGCAGCCGGCGAGGCGCAGACGCTGGGTCGCTTCCAGTCCGCCCATGACCGGCATCTGCAGGTCCATCAGGATGACGTCGAAATTCTGCCGGGCAACGTGATCGAGCGCTTCCTGGCCGTTGGCGGCGAGCGTGACGCGATGCCCCCATTTGTCGAGCAGGGAAACAGCCAGTTTCTGGTTGATCGGATGATCCTCGACCAGCAGCACGTCAAGCACCCGCTGCAATTCCCGGGATTCGCGCAGGGAATGTCGCGTCACGAGTTCAGGGCGAGCGCCCTGGTACTCGGTGCCTAGCACTGCCTGCAAGCCCGCCAGCAATTCCTGCTGGGCGATCGGCTTGCTGAAATAGGCCGTGATGCCGTTCTCCCGGCAGTGCTGCGCATCGCCCCGTGTGGCGCCGGACGAGAGCATGATCTTCGGCACATCCGTCGTGCGCGGATCATCCCGCAGACGGGCCGCCAGCGTGAAACCGTCCATTTCCGGCATCTGTGCATCGAGGACGATCAGCTGTGGGACGACGCGGTCGATACTGAACAGCGCATCGGCACCGGTCGCCAGTGCCGTCACCTGCATGCCCCAGTTCTCGAAGATCCGGGACAGCACGAGGCGGTTGGTGGCGTTGTCATCGACCAGCAGCACGCGCATGCCGGCCAGCGACGCTGGCGACACGACGGCATCGCGTCGCTCGGAATCGGCCGGCAACGGCAACTCGAACAGGAAGGTGCTGCCCGCTCCCGGTGTACTCTCGACCCAGAGACGGCCCGCCATCATCATCACCAGCCGGTTCGAGATGGTCAGGCCCAATCCCGTACCGCCGAAGCGGCGGGTCGTCGAGCTGTCCTCCTGGGCGAACGCCTCGAAGATATGGGCCAGCTTGTCGGCGGCAATGCCGATGCCCGTATCGCTGACCTCGCAGCGCACGTGGCCCGCTTGTGCTCCCGGGCGCACCCGGATCACGATCTCCCCGCATTCGGTGAACTTCAATGCATTGCCTGCCAGATTGAGCAGGACCTGCCGGATGCGTCCCGGGTCGCCGATGGCGAACGCGGGCAGCGCCGGGTCTAGATCAAGCACGAGTTCCAGCCCTTTCTCGTGGGCGCGCAGCGCGATCGTCTTCATCGCATCCGAGAACAGCCGCGGCAGATGGAACGAAATGCGTTCGATATGCATCTTGCCGGCTTCGATCTTCGAAAAATCGAGGATGTCGTTGATGATCGTGAGCAGCGACTCGGCCGACGACTTGACGATCTGCAGGTACTCACGGGGCTCGTCATCGAGCTTGCTGCCCAGCGCCAGTTCGGTCATGCCGATGACACCATTCATCGGCGTGCGGATCTCGTGGCTCATGTTGGCGAGAAAATCAGATTTCGCGCGATTGGCGGCCTCTGCCGCCTCCATCGCCCGCATCAGCGCTGCCTCCGCCTCCTTGCGCTCGGTGATGTCGATGATCGTGCCGAGCAGCCCGCGAACACTGCCGTCAGGTCGTCTCAGGATCGCCTTGCGATAGATGGTGTCGTGCACGGTGCCGTCGCGGGCGGTGACGCGGGCGTCATAGATCTGGCTGCCCCCATTGCGGAACAGCTCTTCGTCCTTGCCCGCATGAATCGCTGCGTCCTCCGGAAGCATCAGGTCATGCAGACTGCGCTGCAGATAGTCCTCGCGCCGGATCGCGAAGAATGACTCGAAGGCGCGATTGAGGCACTGATAGCGCCCTTCAGTGTCCTTCAGGTAGAGCGGCACCGGAATCGCCTCGATCAGATCCTCGACCAGCCGCAGCTGCTCCTCCAGCTCGGCCTCCATCGCCTTGCGCGCGGTGATGTCGGTGCGGATACCGATATAGCGGATCGGCAGACCGATGCTGTCGAGAAACGGCACGATCGTCGCTGACACCCAGTAAAGCTCACCGTTCTTGCGGCGATTGCAGATTTCGCCGTGCCAGACCTTGCCGGAAGAAATCGTGCCCCACATGTCGGCAAACACCGCCGGCGGATGCACCCCGGATTTGACGATGCGGTGCGGCTGCCCGATCAATTCCTCGCGGGAGTAGCCACTGATCTCGCAGAAACGTTCGTTGGCATAGAGGATGACGCCTTGCGTGTCGGTGATGCTGACGATGGCATGCTGGTCAAGCGCGAATTTCTGGTTATCGAGTTCGCGTCGCTCCAATTCGCGCCGTTCGATCAGGCGCGCCATCAGCACTGCCAGCGACTCGAGGTCGCTACCGACCAGCGAGGCCGCCGCATCGGTGCCGGTCTCTTCCGGCAGCAGGCCCGCCACCGTTTCACGCAGGGCTTTTAGCGCCCGATTGCGGCTGGCCAGGTCGCCGCGCAATTGCTCATTGGCCGACGACAGTTCGGCCGATGACAGTTCGAGGCTGCGGGTACGCAGCGCCAGGTCGCGTTCGTACTGTTCGTAGGTGCCATCGATCCGCGCGAGCAGGCCTTCCATGCCGGCAAGCACGGCGGCCGCGCCGGACGACATGCCTTGCGCGCCGGCCAGATCGCGCAGTTCCTGCAGCACCGCAGCAAGCGCGGCATCGTCGGCGATGCCGGCGATGCGCTTCAGTTGGCGCTGCAGTCCGCGATGCATGGTGCCGTCAGTTTTCGCCGATGAGGGTAACCGTCATCGTCTGGTTGTGCAGCTTGCACGATACGCCCGGTGCAAACGGGCTGATCTCACCGTAGGAATAGAAACCGGTCAGCGTGGCGCCGCTACCGAACACCTCGCCAACCGCCTCGACCTCCTCATCCACGCGCTCACCCATCACCAGCTTGCGGCCAACGCAGCTGACCAGCACGGCAAGTCGGTTGGTGTCGCCACTCGCCGCACCCTGCATCGACATCGCTGCCTCGGCAGCTGCCTCGGCCCCGTTGACCAGGCTGTCCGTGCTGGCATGCATCAGCTTGAGGAAACCATCGGGGATGATCTCGCCGGCGAGCGTCAGGCTGCCGTCCGCCTCTGAAACACCGAGAATCGTCCGGATCAGGCCAATCTCGTCATGATTCCCGCCAAGCATCGCGAACGGGAAGAGCAGCCCCGAGGCCGGCAGTCCACTGGCATAGTCGCCGAGGTAGCGCTTATAGACCTCCAGCGCCGGTTCGCCGTCGAGCTCGAAGAGCACATTGCCCTCGCAACGCGTCACCTTGCGCGCCGGACCAAAGGGCTCCCAGCCACCGAATGAACCGTGGCAGAAGTGCAGGCCTGAACCAGTCAGACCGACGGCGACGATGCCATTGTCGGTGCTGCCGGCCGGGCCCAGCGTCCAGGTTCGCTGAAACGCGCCCCCGTCGCCAGCCAATCCGCCCGTCAGCGGGATGTCGTCGCCAATGACCGAGGTGATGCCGTCGACGAGCGCACTGCCATTGATCGCCACGCCCGGCCCGAAGACCATGACGGCACGCAGGTCGATCGCCTGTAGCTGCTCGCCGATGCGCACCCCGGCCGCACGCGAATCGTCCATCCCCTGGAGCGCGGTCGCTGCAGATTTCAGGCCGACACGATCGAGATGCACGGCGGTCACCACACAGGTATTGTCATCGACACCGTTGCAGCCGATTTCACCGGCCGTCGAGCAGCCGAGCAACGCTGCGTCCGGGAATGCCGCGCGCAACGCATCGGCGAACGCCGGTGTCGCAAAAAAGGAAGCTGCTCCAAAAACCAGAACCCACTGCGGCGCGATCGCCTGCAGCGTAGCCAAGGCCTGCGGCAGAGCCGCTACATCGCGCACCACGATCTGTTCTGTTTTCATTGCGACCCCTCTTCGCCTGTGGAGCTGCCAACGATACCAAGAAATGGCCGGTCAAACCATGTGCAAGCCCCGTAAAATAGAGCCTTTACTGCCCCTCCCGAGCCACCGATCATGGCCCTCCCGACCCCCGATCCCGATGCATCGCTGTACAGCAGCCGCCTGCAGGCCCATATTGCCGAAGCGATTGCCGCCGCCGGTGGCTGGATCTCCTTTGCACGCTTCATGGAACTGGCCCTCTACGCACCGGGGCTGGGCTATTACTCGGGCGGCGCCCGCAAGTTCGGCGCTGCCGGCGATTTCGTCACCGCGCCCGAACTGACACCCGCCTTCGCGCAGTCGCTGGCGACGCAGGTCGTGCAGATCATGGCGGTCAGCGCGCCGCAGATACTCGAGGTCGGTGCCGGCTCCGGGCGGCTCGCCGCCGACCTGCTGGCGGAACTCGCGCAACGTGGCGCCACGCCCGAGCGCTATCTGATTCTCGAACTGTCCGGAGAACTGCGCGAACGGCAGCGACAGACAATCGCAGCGACAGTGCCGCACCTGCTGGCGCGCGTGCACTGGCTGGACACCCTGCCCACGCACCTCGACGGGCTGGTGCTGGCCAATGAACTGCTCGATGCGATCCCTGCGCACCTCGTCCGCTGGCAGGACGACACCATCGCCGAACGCGGCGTCAGCCTTGGCGACGACGGCTTCGAATGGGAGGAGCGTCCGGCCACCGGCGCCGTGCTCGCACGGGCCCGGGAACTCTCCGGAAATGTCACCGCTGGCGAAGGCTATCTGTCGGAAATCGGGCTCGCCGCTGCGGCATGGACGGCATCCTGGGCAGCGATCCTTGGTCGCGGCGCCCTGCTGCTGATCGACTACGGTTTTCCGCGCCGTGAGTTCTATCACCCGCAGCGCAACGAAGGCACGCTGATGTGCCACTACCGCCACCATGCCCACCCCGATCCCTTCTTCCTGCCCGGGCTGCAGGACATCACCGTACATGTCGATTTCACCGCCATCGCGGAAGCCGGCACCGAAGCCGGGCTGGACTTCCTCGGCTACACGAATCAGGCGACTTTCCTGCTCAACTGCGGGCTGACCGACGTCCTGGCACGGACCCCGGCGACCGATGCAGCGCGTTACCTGCCGCTCGCCAACGCCGTGCACAAGCTGATCTCGCCCGCGGAGATGGGCGAACTGTTCAAGGTCATCGCGCTCGGACGAGGCATCGACGAGCCGCTTGTCGGCTTCGCCGCCGGGGACCAGAGCAGCAAGCTCTAGGGTCTGTTCACCTACCCAGGTGCGCAGCTTCATTGCGCTGCAACAATCGGATGGTGCAATGCGGGCTTCCATAACGAACCCCACGCTCCCCGATGAAAATGACGCTTTGCCTGCTGGCTCTTGCGCTGACAATGGCCACCTCCCCCGCAGCGGCTGCACCCTCCAACGAACCCGCCATGCCGGCCATCGCCCAGGATATCGTCAGCGCCGGCAAGCTGCGCGCCCAGTCACAGCGCCTGGCCAAGTTGTGGCTACAGGCCGGGCTGGGCATCCAGGCCGGCACGGCGACGGGGCAGCTGGCACGCGGCACCGCCCAGTTCGATGCCGCACTGGCGCACCTGAAGCCCTATGCCACCCAGCCGACGACCCGACGTGACTATGCGCGCGTCGCCGAACTGTGGCTGGAATACCGGATCGTGCTGGCGCTGCCCTACAACGACAGCAACATGCAGACCGTCGGTTATCTTGCCGACGATCTCATGCTGGCCACGGGGCGACTCGCGACGAGGATCGAGTCCGAGGCCGAAGGCGGCAGCGGGCGCCTGCTTGATCTCTCGATGCGCCAGAACATGCTGGCCCAGCGGCTCGCCCGCCTCTATCTGCTGGCGCAGGCCGGTGACCGTTCGAGCGGTCGCCTGGTCGATATCGACCAGGCGCGCAAGGAATTCGCGACAGCCATGCGCGAACTGAACGATGCCCGCGAGAACACTCCGGCCAGCCGGGAAGCACTCAACCTGGCCGCCATGCAATGGATGTTCTTCGACCGCGCGATCAGCGAAATGAAGAAAGGCAACGCAGCCGACTCACGCCCGCAGCATGTCGCCACGGCCAGCGAACGGATCACCGAAGTCCTCGATGCGGTCAGCCAGCAGTACGCGTCGGATGCGGGCAATCTGCGCTTCGTCGCGGCACCGGCCAACACCCGCCGCAACTGATCAGGCGCGGAACGGCCGTCATTCCTGCGCAGCGTACAGGCGCGCGAGGAAGCCTTCGACCTCGCCCTCGCTCGGTTCTCGGTGCGACACCGGAACCTCCTGCAGGCGGCGTTCCAGGCGCGGCACCTCGGCCCAGCCCGCATTGAGCACTTCGTCGTCGTAGGCGACGCGGCTGTCCTCGTGAATGTCCCTGCCTGAATCCAATTCCATGATGACCACCCCGATGCGCCTCCCCGTGAGGCGTCTGCATGTGGACTAACGGACGAGGCGGGAAAAGGTTGAGTCCGGATCGGGTCGGTACTGCTGATACATCGATGCGGGCTTTACTTCCGCGCCGCAGCGGCCATAATCAGTCTTCCAGCGGAGGATTCGATGATGGACGTCAATGCCGTTTCAGCAACAGCCGAACAAACCGGTACGGCCATCGGCATCGCCGTCCTGAAGAAGGTGCTCGACATTGAGATGCAGAACGCCCAACAACTGCTGGCGGCGCTGCCGGCGCCGGTGCAGTACAACAATCCGCCCAACCTCGGCCAGAACGTCGACACGCAGGCCTAGGGGCCAAGACCCTAGACAACCGACCCCAGCCAGTCGCGGATGGTTTCCGCGACGTGCTGCCACTCCTTCTCCAGCATCACGCCGTGGCCCATGCCGCGGAAGATTCTGTCCGGGACGCCATAGGTGCGGGCCGTCGATTGCACGAGGAAGGCCGGCATCAGCACATCCTTCTCGGCACCGAGTACCAGCAGCGGGGGTTTCGCCATCGCATTGAGATTCGGCAGGCTGAATACCGACATGTCCCAGATCGCCCGCTGCGACTCCGGCTGCATCATGCGGTAGTAGCGACGCAGCGTCTCGTCGCTGACTTCCTGCGCGAACAGCGCGTCACGCAGCACGTCGAGCGCCACGTCGCCGCCGCCGAGCAGACGGTTGATTTCCATCATCAGCCCCGGCTTCTCGAAGAGCAGCGAGAACTGCGCAGCCACCAGACCCTGCGGTGGCACCGAGCACATCAGTACGGCCGCCGGCACGCTGTGCCGCTCCAGATATTTCTGGACGACGAAGCCGCCCATCGAGTGGCCGATCAGGACGGGGGCGGCGGCGAGATCGGCGATGACCTCGGCAACGTCCTCGACATAGTCGTGGATGCTGTACCAGTCGATGCGTTCATGGCCGGCACTGCCGCCGTGGCCGCGCAGCGAGACGGCGTGGGCGCTGAAGCCCTGCGCCGCGAACCAGGGCAGGAAATGCTCATCCCAGACCCAGGCGCCGGCAAAGGCGCCGTGCACGAAGAGCAGCGGCGCCGCATGACGACGCTCCTTTGGCTCGCACGAGAGCACTTCAAGCTGATTGACCCGGCGCGCGATCATGCCGGTACCGCCATGCCACGCTGCACTGCAGGCCGGGCAGCGATCGCAGCGTACCAGCGACCGACATTCGTGAATTCGTTCAAATCAATCTCCTGCCATTTGTGCCGTGCCACCCAGGGATAGGTAGCCATGTCGGCAATGGAATAGTTGTCATCGCCGGCGAGATACTCCGCCTCGCCGAGTCGCCGGTTGAGCACGCCGTAGAGCCGTCTTGCTTCCTTGTCGAACCGCTCGATCGCATACGGCACGGGTGCCGGGGCGAAACGCCGGAAATGGTGCACCTGGCCGAACATCGGCCCGACACCGCCCATCTGGAACATCAGCCACTGCAGCGTAGCGTAACGCGCCGCCCCCGCCGCTGGCAGGAAACGGCCGGTCTTCTCCGCCAGATAGACGAGGATCGCCCCGGATTCGAAGACGCTGATCGGCACCTCGTCATCGACGATGGCCGGGATCTTCGCATTCGGATTGATGGCGACGAACGGGGCGGAAAACTGTTCATCCCGGGTGATGTCGATCGGTTTCACGACATAGGGCAGGCCGCACTCCTCGAGCATGATCGAGATCTTGCGGCCATTGGGCGTCGCCCATGTGTAGAGCGTGATCAAGGGAACCTGTTCGGTGGGATGGACTGCAGCCAGCGCAGTTTCCATGATTAAATGCGATTTCACCGTTCCTCGGCAAGTCTCTTCATGAAAGCAGCTTTCCTGACGCGCTGCATTTTCGCTGTCGCCGGACTCCTCAGCGGGCTCGCTGCTCGCGGCGTGTGCGCCGATGAGGCGCGAAGCGGCTTCTCCGACCTCACGGGCCCGCTCGAGATCGTCGTCGAGCGCGATCCATCACGCATCGCTGCGGCAAAGCGGCTGGCACGTTTCCATGCGGAAGCGCGCAACTGGGACGCGGCATGGCGCATCCTCGAACGCTCCCTGCCCTACGCACTGAAGGATGCGGAGTATCAGGGTTTCGCCGGTACGGTGCTGCGCGAGCTCAAGCGCCCCGTCGAAGCGGCGGATGCCTATCGGCGCGCGATCGCATTGGCGCCACAGGAGGGCCGCTGGTGGGTCGGGCTGGGCTTGTCGATGGAACAGGCCGGGCGCCCCCGGGAGGCCAGGCAGGCCTTTGCCGCCGCCCGCGAGCGCGAACAGACCTTGTCGCCGGTGCTGCTGAAGCTTGCCGAGCGGCGCGGCCGCTGATGCTGAAATGGCTGCTGACGATCGCCATCGTCGTCATCCTTCTCGGCCTGCTGACGCCGCGACTGCGCCAGGGCCCGGCGGCACGTCGCCTGCCGGGTGACATCGCGGTCCGCTGGCGCGGCCGCGACTATTTCTTTCCTTTCACGACAACGATCCTGCTCTCGCTGCTTTTCTTCGCGATCAGCCGGCTACTCTGACCGCCTCGACACGGGCGGCGTGAATGCGTTCCGGAATCTGTGCCGGATCGGCACATCCCCTGGCGATGTCACCCGCCGGCACGGCCTGGACCGCGACCAGCGCGCGACGCAGGCGGGCCGGTGCCGTATAGGTACGGTCTTCCCACCCCAGGCGGCCGTTGAAGTCTGCAGCGCAGGCCTGCAGCAGTTGCTCGAAGCGCTGTGGCCGGCGCAACGCGTCGGTCTTCTCGAACAGGCGAACGATGGTATCGGGGCGCAACTCCTCGGCACGATGGATGTCTCCGTGATAGCGCGCCGCCAGCACGGCCAGGTCGCGACAGTCGGCGGGGACCTTCAGTCGTGCACATACCGATTCCGCGAGCTTGACGCTGCGTACCTCGTGCGCGATATGGCGTGGCCATTCTTCCTTCGGCGTCGTGCCCTTGCCGAGATCGTGCAGCAGTGCGGCGAAGCGCACCGGCAGGTCGTGTCCGCAACGGGCGGCGGTGTCGACGACCATCATCACGTGCACCCCAGTGTCGATCTCGGGATGGTATTCGGCGCGCTGCGGCACCCCCCACAGGCGGTCAAGCTCGGGCAGCAGGCGCTTGAGGGCACCGCATTCGCGCAGCACCGCGAACATGCGCGATGGTTGTGCCGCCATCAACCCGCGTGCGATTTCCTGCCAGACCCGCTCCGGCACCAGCGCGTCGACCTCGCCGCTGGCCACCATCTCGCCCATCAGCGTCAGCGTTTCCGGAGCAACGGAAAATTCCGTGAAGCGCGCGGCGAAACGCGCGACGCGCAGAATGCGCACCGGATCCTCGACGAAGGCCGGGCCGACATGGCGGAAGACGCGCGCAGCGAGGTCAGCCTGACCGCCGTAGGGATCGATCAGAGTGCCGTCGTCGGCTTTCGCGATCGCGTTGATGCTGAGGTCGCGACGGGCGAGATCCTCTTCGAGCGTGACATCGGGCGCAGCATGGAAGGCGAAGCCGGCATAACCGGGCGCTGTCTTGCGCTCGGTGCGTGCGAGCGCATATTCCTCCTGCGTCTGCGGATGCAGGAAAACCGGGAAATCCTTGCCGACCGGCCGGAATCCCGCCGCCAGCATTTCCTCGGGCGTGGCGCCGACGACGACCCAGTCACGATCCTGAACCTGCAGGCTCAGGAGTTCATCGCGAACAGCGCCACCGACGACGTAGGTCTTCATGGAATCCCGACGCCGGCATCGGCGCTGCGCAACCTGCACACCGCATTCAGGCGCGGATGCTGCCTTGTGCCAACGCGGCGCGCTGCCGCTGACTGTGGGTCAAGATGCGGCAAGGCGGTGCGTCAACGCTGACGAAGCGGGACCGCCTAGCGGCCGGCGTGGTAGCGGAAGTCGTCGAGCTTGGACTTCGGCGAAAACTTGCCTAGGTAGGTCGGTGCAATCGACTCCAGCGGTGCCGGATTCCAGTCCGGGTAGGTCTGGCCGTCGGGGCTGGCGACATTGTCCTTGTCCATCGAGCGCAGATTGTCCGGCGACATCGGCGGGTTCGGCAGCAGCCAGAGGATACCGGCCTGCAGGTAGGCCCACAGGTCGGAGAGTTCCTTGACCTTCTTGTGCTGCTGGCCGGTCAGGTCGCGCACGTATTCGACCAGTTCACGCAGCGTGTAGACCTTCGGGCCGCACAGTTCGTAGCGCTGGCCGAAGGTGTCCCGGTTCTCGATGCAGGAGACGAAGGCGTCGGCAACGTTACCGATGTAGACCGGCTGGAACTTCGCCTGCATGCCGCCGCTGGCGAAGGACGGCGCCAGCTTCAGCACCTTGGCGAAGGTATTGAGGAAGTTGTCGCCAATGCCGAAGATCACCGACGGGCAGAACACGGTGACATCGAGATCCTTGGCGGCAGCCATGACGATGGCCTCGCCCTCGCCCTTCGAGCGGATGTATTCGGAGCAGCCACCCACTTCGGCGCCAAGCGCACTCATGTGCACGAGGCGACGGACACCGGCCTGCTTCATCGCCGAGACGATCTTCTTCGGCAGCTCGACGTGCGCTGCGCCGAAACCCTTGCCGTAGGGAATCTGCGAGTCGTGGTCATGCAGCACGCCGACCAGGTTGATCACCACGTCCTGATCGCGCATCAGTTCGACCAGTTGCGCTTCGTCGTTGATGTTGGCCTCGACCACTTCCACCTGCGGCAGCATGATGTTGGCCTTGTTGCGCTCGCGGCGGCGGGTCGGAATGGTGACATTGACGCCGGCCTTCGACAGGCGGTTGGCAATCCACGTACCGACGAAACCGCTTCCTCCCAGAAGCAATGCATTCTTGATCATGATCGAACCCGATTGGTTGGCTGCACAGAGAACTAAAGGGCCGTATTTTAAGGCATTTCCAGGCACAAGGCGCTAGAATCGCGGCCATTGCCCGGAGAATGCCATGCCACGGATTTTCACGCTCTTGCTCCCCGCTCTGCTGACGCTGGTTACCGCTTGTGCCAGCAAACCCGGACCGCTTCCTGCGCGCTCGAAGGATCCGACGATGATCACCGGCACGACCTGGCAATGGGAAGAAACACAGACGCCGGTCGAAAAGATCACCTCGCCGGCGCCGGACCGCTACACCCTGCTGCTGTTACCGGACGGGCGCGCCAACTCGCGCTTCGACTGCAATCGTGGCGGTGGCAGCTACCGGATCGTCGAGCCGGGTCGCATCAGTTTCGGCGCCATGGCAACGACCATGATGGCCTGTCCGCCCGGTTCGCTTGACCGCCGCTTCGCCAAGGATCTCGGCCAGGCGGGCAGCTATTTCGTCGAGGGCGGAAAGCTCTATCTCGAACTCCCGGCGGATGGCGGCACGATGCGCTTCCGGCCCGGTCAATAGGAACGAAGCGCACAGGGCAATCCCTTCGGGTATCATTAATATCATGACTTGATATTTTTTCGGGATCCGTCAAAATGCCGGTCCAACGCCTGCAACCGGCCCTGAACGGAACCCGCCCGTGTTTTTACCCGCCACCAGCCGCCTCTCCCGGCTGGCTCACCTTCTCGGCATCCCCGCTACGACGCCGCACCGCAGTGAACAATGGGCCGCCGCCATCGGCGCACTCATCGGTATCTCGACCGTCGTCATGGTCACCCATGCGCTGCTCGGGCGTCATGCGGCAGTCTTTCTCGTACCCTCGCTGGGCGCCACGGCGGTGCTCGTCTTTGCCGCCCCCCACAGCCTCTTCGCGCAGCCGTGGTCGGTGGTCGGTGGCAACGTCCTCTCGGGACTGGTCGGTGTTGCCTGCCAGCAGCTGATTCCGGAACCAACGTTCGCGGCGGCGGCGGCCGTCGGGCTTGCCATCGTTGCCATGCATGCGACCCGCTGCATCCACCCCCCCGGCGGTGCAACGGCGCTCGCCGCCGTCATCGGCGGGCCAGATATCCATCAGCTCGGCTTCACCTATGCCCTTGTGCCGGTCGGACTCAACTGCCTGCTGCTCATCGGCGTCGGCATTGTCTACAACTACCCGTTTGCATGGCGTCGCTACCCGGCCAGCCTGATGCGCTACGTTCACGACGACAGCGTCGATCACGGCATCCTGCCGGACGAACGCCAGATCCAGCAGGTACTGGAACACCTCAACGTCGTCGTCGATGTGAGTCCCGAAGAATTGCGTGAAGTGATCGAGCAGTCGCTGCTGCTGGCAAGGGAAACGGGTGGCGGATCGCGCACATCGACGCCGCTGGTGGTCGGCGGCTGCTATGGTAGCCGCCGGTCAGGCCGGCACTGGTCGGTGCGCGAGATCGTCGGGCTCAGCGGCGACGGCAACGACCGTCGCGGGACGATCACCTACCGGATTGTCGAAGGCAAGGGACGGCACCGGCAGGGGAGCTGCTCACGGGCCGAATTCGAACAATGGGTCGGCCGCCAGCTGCGGCCTCGCCGGCATGTGCGCCACCACTGATCAGGGCAGCTCCTCGCCCTTCGGTGCGTCAGCCCGCGGTCCGATGATTCCCAGGCGCGGCTTCAGCGTCTGCGGCTTGTCCTCGAACAGCGCCGAATAGTAGACCGAGTTGCTCATTACCTTCTTCACGTAATCCCGCGTTTCGCTGAAAGGAATCGTTTCGGCGTAGATGGCGCCTTCCAGCGGCCGGTCGGCGCGCCACTTGCGGGCGCGGCCGGGGCCGGCGTTGTAGGCGGCGGAGGCGAGCACCGGGTGGTTGTCCAGGCTTTCCATGACCATGCGCATGTAGGTCGTGCCGAGCAGCAGGTTCGTCTCGGTATCGTTCACGCGGCTGTGGCTGTAGTTGGCCAGGCCGATCTTGTTCGCCACCCACTTCGCCGTCGCCGGCATCAGCTGCATCAGGCCGGACGCCCCGACGGTCGATTTCGCATTGGTGATGAAGCGGCTTTCCTGCCGCATCAGGCCATAGACCCAGGCCTCATCGACCGACTGCTTCTGTGCTGCGGGACGCACCTGATCATCGAAGGGCGACAGGTAGCGCAGGCTGTAATCGTGTTCGTTCTTCGTGCGGTCGGCGGCAGCGATGGCGCGGTCGAACACGTCGTTGCGCTTGGCGAGTTCGGCCGCTGCCAGAAGCTCGCGGTCGCTCATGCCACGCAAGGTCCAGTTCCATTCGCGCACGCCTTCGACACGCATGTTGAGTCGGATCAGGGCCAGCGCGCGCTTGAGGCCCGGATTGGACGAGGCGGCAACGATCTCGTCACGCGTCAGTGCGGCGGCTTTCGGCGGCACCCGGATCGGGCGTTCAAGTTCATCGTCGGCGAGGTTGCCGTAGAAGTTCGGTTGCCCGGCAATCTTCTGGAACAGCGCATCGGCCTCGGTTGTCTGGCCACCGGCCTTGTAGGCGCGGCCAAGCCAGTACGTCCACTCGGGCAATGCCGCCAGCGCCGGCGGCATGCGCTCGATCGTCGCGCGAACCAGTCCCCAGTCCTGAGCGCGCAGCGCAGCGCGCACCTTCCATTGCGCCACTTCATCGGAGAGCGGGGCATTGCCGGTCTTCCTGTACCAGCCGACAGCTTCCGGCATATGGCGCAATGCCGCCTGCCAGCCAATCTGCCCCCAGGCCCAGGTCCGCTCGGACTCCTCCATCTTCGGCGCCAGTTTTTCGAGCTGTTCCGCGGCCATGCGGGGATCGCTCTTTGCGACACGCTGGATGGACAGCGTCGCCAGTTCACGTCCGAGGCGCTTTTCCGCCCAATTGGCCGGCAGCTTCGCCAGGCTGGGCATCGGCTTGTCGAGCGCGGCATCGAACTGCGCAGTCGTCGGCGTCTGTGACGGCGGCAGATAGTTGGTGCTGTAGCGGGCGGCGGCGATCTTGTTGGCCTCGACCTGTCGCCGCACGCGTACCCAGACTTCTTCGGCCAGTACCCGCTTCTCCCAGATCAGCGCTTCGAGTACCGGATAGCACGCCTCGGGCGGTTCCAGCAGCGTCGTCCACAGCGGCAGTGCATCATCGAGCATGGTCGCGTCGCCGCGCGCACGGCGGCTCTGCAGCGCGTAGCAGGCCAACTCCTGGTCGGGTGCGACGATCTTCGGATACTCGACGTCGAACTCGCTCCACTGCTGCTTCTTGCCGAGCACCTTCAGCCAGTCGCTGCGCAGCTTCTCGGCCAGGTATGTACGCTCGTGGCGGGCAATGAACTCCCGCGCAGCAGCCGGTTCAAGCTGATCCGGCAGGCGACCGACGAGCAGCCAGTAGTCGACATAGTCCTCGAGATCGTGGCCGCGCAGCTCACCGGCAAGCCGTTCGAGCTTGACGCGATCACCGGCCCGGTAGGCATCGCGGGCGGCGAGGAAGCGTTCATCCTTGCCGGAAGCGGGTGCGGCGATCGCCAGTGACGCGGCGATGGTGAACGAGGCCAGGGAGACGGTGCTGAGAAACAGGCGGAAACGAGTCATGTGATAAGCTGCAGCAAGTGCCGGAAGCCTTGTGGAATCAGGCTTCGGCAGGATCAACGATGGCCCCGAGCATAGCACAATGAACCCGCCTGATCGCGATACGGATGACCGCGAATTTCGTCTTGCCTTGCGGCGCGAGATGATTGCGTGTCGCATGGCGCTTTCGCCGGAGGAACATGCCGCGCGCTCGTCAGCATTGCGGGCGCGACTCGCCGGGGTCTTGCCATCGCTCGCGGGGCAGGTCTTCGCCTTCTGCTGGCCGGTCCAGAACGAACCGGACCTGCGGCCGCTGATGCAGACCCTTCATGCCGAAGGCAAACGCGTCGTGCTGCCGGTGGTCGTACGCCCCGGCGAACCACTGGCTTTCCGCGAATGGTGGCCGGAACAGCCGCTCGTTCCGGACCGCTACGACATTCCCACACCGACCGACGGCGACTTCCTGGTACCGCAGATCCTGTTGCTGCCGGTGAACGCGTTCGATGCGGCCGGATTCCGGATCGGCTACGGGGGCGGCTTTTTCGATCGTACGCTGGCAACGCTGTCGCCGCGACCGCTGGCGATCGGCGTCGGTTTCGATTTCCAGCAGGTGCCCTCGACACGCCCGCAGGCATACGACCTGCCGCTCGACATGATCGTTACCGATTCGGCGCTGATTCAGCCGCTTCGACCGCCGCACTGAAGCGGCGCAGGGCTTCCTGCAGGGTCGGCAGCGGGCAGCCGAAATTGAGACGCAGCCAGCCCGGCGCCCCGAAGTCGGCGCCATCCGAGAGTCCGAGGCCATGGGCCTCGAAGTGGCGCTGCGGGTTCTCAAGCCTCAGGCCGCGGGCATCGATCCACGCCAGATAGGTGGCCTCGACCGGCGTCATCGAGACGCCCGGCAAGGCATCGACCGTCGCCTGCACGAGATCGCGGTTGCGGCGCAATACGGCAAGCAGTTCCTGCCGCCAGGCGCCGCCGTCGCGCAGCGCCGCTTCGCAGGCGATCAGGCCGAGCAGGTTCACGTGGGGCACGATACCGGCCATCGCACGGGTGAACGTGCGGCGCAGCCCCTGATCCGCAATGATCGCGAAGGCACAGCCGAGGCCGGGAATGTTGAAGGTTTTCGACGGCGCCATCAGCGTGATGCTGCGCCGGGCGATGTCGTCGCCACCCATCGCCAGCGGCACATGGCACCGCTCCTCGAGCATCAGGTCGCAGTGGATCTCGTCGGAGCAGACGATCAGGTCGTGCCGCTTGCAGAAGTCGGCGATTTCGGCCAGTTCATCGGGCTGCCAGGCGCGGCCGACCGGGTTGTGGGGGTGGCAGAGCAGCAGCAGGCGGGTCTGCGGCGTCAGTGCCGCGGTCATTGCCGGCCAGTCCCAGTGCCAACGCCCGGCGACTTGTACCAGATCCACGGTCACCAGTCCGCGTCCCGACAAGCGTGGCGAGGACATGAACGGCGGGTAGACGGGCGTTGCCGTCAGGACATCGCCCGCGACCGCCCGGCAGGCGACATTGAGGCCGGTGACAAGGCCGGGCAGCCACACCAGCCAGTCGGCCTCGATCCGCCAGCCATAGGAATCCGCAAGGTGCTGGCGGACCGCTTCGGTCAGCCCGGGCCAGGTGTCGGCATAGCCGAAGACGCCATGTTCGACACGGCCATGCAGCGCGTCGACGACTGCCGGCGGCGCCGCAAAATCCATGTCGGCCACCCACAGCGGCAGGATGTCGGAACCGGCGTAGCGGTTCCATTTGACCGAATCCCCGCGAGAGCGGTCGATGACCCGGTCGAAATCGAAGCAGCCGCTCAAACTTCGAGGTGCGAGTAGAGCGCCGTCGACAGATAACGCTCGCCGAACGACGGGATGATGACGACCGTAAGCTTCCCGGCATTCTCCGGCCGACGCGCGACCTCGAGTGCGGCATGCACGGCCGCCCCGGAGGAGATGCCGACGAGCAGTCCCTCCTCGGTCGCCATGCGGCGTGCCATCGCGAAGGCATCTTCGTTCTTCACGCGGCAGACTTCATTGTAGATGCCGGTATTGAGCACCTTCGGCACAAAGCCGGCACCAATCCCCTGGATCGGATGCGGCCCCTTGGCGCCACCGGACAGGACCGGTGAGGCATCGGGTTCGACTGCGATGATCTTGACTCCGGGTTTGCGTTCCTTCAGCACTTCGCCGATGCCGGTGACCGTGCCGCCGGTGCCGACGCCCGAGACGACGATATCGACCGTACCGTCGGTATCGCGCCAGATTTCCTCGGCAGTGGTGCTGCGATGGACCGCCGGGTTGGCAGGATTCTCGAACTGCTGCGGAATGAAGTAACGGGCGTCCGTTGCAGCCAGTTCCTCGGCCTTGCGGATTGCGCCGCCCATGCCATCCGGACCCGGCGTCAGGATCAGCTCGGCACCGTAGGCCTTGAGCAGCAATCGGCGCTCGCGGCTCATCGTCTCCGGCATCACGAAGGCGCATTTGATGCCACGCGCGGCGCAGACCATGGCCAGTCCGATGCCCGTGTTGCCGGAGGTCGGTTCGAGCACGACCGTATCCGGACCGATTTTTCCGGCTGCCTGTGCGGCATCGATCATCGCGGCCGCGATGCGATCCTTGACGCTATGCGCCGGGTTGAAGAACTCCAGCTTGGCGACGACCGTCCCCCGGACTCCGTCAGTGACGCGGTTGAGCCTGACCAGTGGGGTATTGCCGATGAGGGCGGTGACATTGTCGGCGATCTTCATCTGTCTCTCTCCTTTGGATTCCTGTTCAGCCCAGGAACAACTTGTAAGCCGGATTGTTCGTCTCTTCCCAGTGGCGGTAACCGAGGTTCTTCAGGAATTCCCGGAAGGCGCCCTTCTCCTTCGCCGGCACCTGCATTCCGACCAGCACGCGGCCGTAGTCGGCGCCGTGGTTACGGTAGTGGAAAAGGCTGATGTTCCAGCCCGCACTCATGCTGTTGAGGAAGTTCATCAGCGCGCCGGGACGCTCCGGAAACTCGAAGCGGTAGAGGATCTCGTTCTCGATCCCCGGCGCATGGCCGCCGACGAGGTGGCGGATATGCAGCTTGGCCATTT
>WBZP01000795.1_pt1 | contig 41257 bp, 45 predicted proteins | sample 5204301 | NCBI WGS metagenome assembly WBZP01 (sample SAMN12412401, study PRJNA552823) | activated sludge metagenome | isolation source: activated sludge from nitrification reactor of wastewater treatment plant... | place: USA: Pennsylvania | collected 2017
TACATGGCGGCCAAGAAGGACAAGCGCGTGGTCTCGGCCACCTTCTTCGTCGCCCTGCTCGACTTCACGATTCCCGGCGAGCTCGGCACTTTCATCGACGAACAGCAGATTGCCTTCCTTGAAAAGAAGATGTCGGAGCGCGGCTTCATGGAAGGCTCGGAAATGGCCGGCACCTTCAACATGCTGCGCTCCAACGACCTGATCTGGACGTTCGTGATCAACAACTACCTGATGGGCAAGGAGCCCTTCCCCTTCGACCTGCTGTTCTGGAATTCCGATTCCACGCGCATGCCCTACGCGATGCACAGCTTCTACCTGCGCAACATGTACCTGAAGAACTTGCTGCGCCAACCGGGCGGCATCACCCTGCTCGACACGCCGATCGACCTGGCCAAGGTAAAAACGCCGAGCTATTTCATTTCCACCATCGAGGACCACATCGCCCCGTGGAAGGGCGTGTATCTCGGGTCGACGGCCTTGGGCGGCCCGGTGCGCTTCGTGCTTGGCGGCTCCGGACACATCGCCGGTATCGTCAATCCGCCCTCCGCCAACAAGTATGGTTACTGGACGAACGACGCCAGCCCGACCGAGCAGGATGCCGACGCGTGGTTCGCCGGCGCCAAGCAGAATCCGGGTTCCTGGTGGAACGACTGGCAGGCCTGGATAACCGGACTGGACGACGCCAAGGTGCCGGCCCGCGACCCCGCCAAGGGCAAGTACAAGCCGATTGAGGATGCCCCCGGCTCCTACGCCTCGCTCCGCCTGGACGCGCAGAAAAAGAAGAAGTGACCGGCGTTCCTTAGGGACGCAAAGCGGGCGCGGACGCGAAGGACTCCGTGCCCGTTTTTTCTTGGGAGTGCCCGGATTGAACCCGACACGGGCCCCCGCGACCGCGGAGGACAGCGAGACCGCGCCGGAACGCAGCGGACTTCGCTGCTGGCCGCTCCTGCGCCGGCGCGTGGTGCTGGATACCAATGTGCTGGTCTCGCTCTACGTCTTTGGCGACGTCCGTTTCCAGGCGTTGCGGGCAAGAATCGAATGCGGCGCATGGCAGGCGATCACCAATGACGCCTGCTTCAACGAATTCCGCCGCGTGCTGAGCTACCCGATGTTCGCGCTGGCGGACGAGCGGCGCAGTGGCGCGCTCGATGCCTATGCCGGGAGCGTCACGCGCATTGTCGGCTTGCCGGCGCCCGCCATCGCGCCCTTGCCGCGCTGCCGCGATCGGGACGATCAGAAGTTTCTCGAACTGGCCCGCGACGGCGCTGCCGACTGGCTGGTGACGGCCGACAAGGGCCTGTTGCGCCTGGCGCGGCGCGACAAGCTGCGCGGATTGTTTCGCATCCTGACCCCCGAGATGGCGCTGGCGCAAGACTGACGCCGTGCACCCCGGCACCCCCATCCGACCGGCTGCGGCGCAGCGCGGCCGACGGTCTTGCAGCCAAAAAAAACGGGCGCCAACATCTGGCGCCCGTTTGAAACCGCAGTGGAGGAGGAGGGGTTCCACGCGCGGTCGCCCCCCCCCGCGAGGGGAGGCTGGGGGAAGAATCACTCGTGGTAGGCCGTCTCGCCGTGCGAGGCAATGTCGAGACCCTCGCGCTCTTCGTCTTCGGGCACGCGCAGACCGATGAAGATATCGACGATCTTGTAGCAGATGAATGCCACGACACCCGACCAGACCAGGGTCAGGCCAACGCCGGTCGCCTGCACCAGCAGCTGATCCGCGATCGAGTAGTTGTCCGCCACCTTGTTCGCCACATAGTCGTAGACCCCGGTGCCGCCCAGGCTGGGCGAGGCGAATACGCCGGTCAGCAAGGCGCCGAGACTGCCGCCGACGCCATGCACGCCGAACACGTCAAGCGAATCGTCGGCGCCGAGCAGCTTCTTCAAGCCATTCACGCCCCACAGGCAAATCACGCCCGCCGCGAGACCGATGATCAGGGCACCCACGACGCCGACGAATCCCGCCGCCGGGGTGATCGCCACCAGACCCGCAACCGCACCAGACGCGGCGCCGAGCATTGAAGGCTTGCCCTTGATCAGCCATTCCGCAACCATCCAGGACGTCGCCGCCATCGCAGTGGCCAGCCAGGTATTGACGAAGGCCAGCGCCGCCGTGCCGTTGGCTTCGAGCGCGGACCCCGCGTTGAAGCCGAACCAGCCGAACCACAGAAGCGAGGCACCGATCATGGTCATGGTCAGCGAATGCGGCGCCATCGAATCCTTGCCGTAGCCGACCCGCTTGCCCAGCAGATAGGCGCCGACCAGACCGGCGATGGCGGCATTGATATGCACCACCGTGCCGCCGGCGAAGTCCAGGGCGCCCTTCTGGAACATATACCCTGCGGTAGCGTTGAGTTTGTCGGCCGCCTCGGCGCTGACATAGCCATCGGGACCCGCCCAGTACCAGACCATGTGGGTAATCGGCAGATAACTGAAGGTGAACCACAGCACCATGAACACCAGTACCGCGGAGAACTTGATGCGCTCGGCGAACGAACCGACGATCAGGCCGCAGGTAATGGCGGCGAAGGCGCCCTGGAAAGCCACGAAAATGAACTCCGAAATGCCAACACCCTTGCTGAACGTCGCGCCGATCGAATCCGGCGTAATGCCCTTAAGGAAGAGTTTGTCGAGGCTGCCGAAAAAGGCGTTGCCCTCGGTAAAGGCCACGCTATAGCCATAAATGGCCCACAGCACGCTGATTACCGAAAACGTAACGAACACCTGCATCAGCACCGACAGCATGTTCTTGCTGCGCACCAAGCCGCCGTAGAACAGCGCCAGCCCGGGAATGCTCATCAGGATCACGAAGGCCGTGGCGACGAAGAGCCAGGCGTTGTCACCTTTGTTGACAGTGGGTGCCGCGGGAGTGGCAGCCGCGGTCGCGGGCGTCGCGGCGGCAGCGGCGACAGCAGGCGCGTCTGTTGCCGCCGCTGGCTTGTCGTCCGCCAGTGCGCTGCCGGAAAGGCCGACCGCAATCGCGGTCAGCAGGATTGCTAGGAATTTTTTCATTTCTGGTCTCCCTTACAGAGCTTCCTCACCGGTTTCACCGGTGCGGATGCGGATGACTTGTTCGACGGAGACGACGAAAATCTTGCCGTCGCCGATCTTCCCGGTGCTGGCGGATTTCTCGAGGGTTTCGATGACCTGGTCAAGCATGTCGTCGCGGATGGCGACTTCGACCTTGACCTTGGGCAGAAAATCGACGACATATTCCGCGCCGCGATAGAGCTCTGTGTGACCTTTCTGCCGGCCGAACCCCTTGACCTCGGTAACGGTAATCCCCTGCACGCCGACGGCGGCAAGAGCCTCGCGTACCTCGTCAAGCTTGAACGGCTTGATGATGGCGGTGACGAGTTTCATGGCTGTTTCCTTTGATGAATTGGAGGATCTTGGGTGAGTTGTTCGCTATCCCGCCGACGCCGGCCGGGTCGCCGGCGGGAATTGATTCCGCGAATCAGAACGTCTTGTTGAATGTCAGAACCGCCGTAGACTTACCGGCGCTGTAGTTGACTGCGCCGGGAACAGCACCACCCCAGCAGTACGGCTCCTGCGTTGCCACCCGGGCGGCGCTGGCGATGGCGCCACAATCGTCCTTGGCATTGGTGCTGGACAGCGCAAGACCGAAGGTGCCGAAGCCTACGTCCTTGGTAGCACCGATCTTGTAGTCGGAGTAGGACGCATTGCCATAGCCCTTGACCTTCTGGTGCCCGGCATGCCCGGTCACGCCCCAGCCGTTGCCCAGGTCGAAGGCAAGGTTGGCTTCGAGGTAGCCGCTGCCGCTGGTCTTCTGGAAGGGGAACGGCGTCACACCGGCGTCATCGGTCTTGGCCCAGCCGAAGAGTGCGCCCAGCGAATGCGAGTATTTGACCGTCAGCCACTTCCAGCTCAGGGCGCCGTAGAGCTCCTGGGTGTCCTGTTTGATAATGCCGCCGGGGGTCTTGTTGTGGCCGGGATAGTTGTAGGTGAGCACCCCGACATCGAAGCCGAGATCGCCCATGACCGTACCCTTGTAGCCGCCATAGACGTCGATCTCCAGGCCGGCGCTGGTGGTCGTCAGGGCGCCAGGCACGTTCAGCCCGTCCTGAATCCAGCTTACGTTGGAGGCCCAGGTCCCGGCGTACAAGCCGCTGACGTGGGAATAGTCGAAACCGCCTTGCAGGGCGGGTTTGCCCGAAGTTTGCGAGATACCGCGATACAGATAGTCGGTGGCAAAGCCGACGTTGCCGGTAAAGGTGTGCGTTGGGGTCGGCGCCGCGTCGGCCGCGATTGCCAAGGCCGGAACGACGAAGACGCCAGCGATGGCGACACTGAGCAGGGTCTTGCGCATGGTGAGGGTCCTTTCGAGAATGGAAGAGTTACAGCCTCCCTTACGCGAAGACCGTGCCAGATTAGTTTTATTATTTACAATCAACGATATGCATGCAGTCCGTGGCAGCCAGTGGGGCGCGCTGCACCATGCGGTGCACCAAACGGAGCATTGCCGCACCACGGTGGTGCAATGTCGACGCTGGCGCCGGTCTCGGCAGGCGCCGTGCTAGACTTTCCGAAACATTGCAAAGTCATTAACGCCCATGCTCAATCCAAATTTGCTCGATGAGATGTCCTCGCGTGTGAGTTCCCTGTTGAAGGCGACTCCCGCCGGCGACGTCGAGAAGAACCTGCGGGCGGCGCTGGCCGGCCTGTTTGCCAAGCTGGATCTGGTGACCCGGGAGGAGTTCGACGTCCAGCGCGAGGTTCTGGCCCGCACCCGCGAAAAACTGGCGACCCTCGAGGCGCGCGTCGCCGAGCTGGAAGCCCGCAGCCAACCCGCCCAGCCAAACCCGGCACAGAACTAGATCAGTCGATGCCGCTCGCCGTTCTTCGTTCGCGAGCGCTGGCGGGCCTGGCGGCCCCGGAAGTGACGGTCGAGGTTCATCTTGCGGCGGGCCTCCCGGCCTTCGCCCTGGTCGGCCTGCCCGACACCGAGGTCAAGGAAGCGCGCGACCGGGTACGTGCGGCGATCCAGAACTGCGGCTTCGAATTTCCGCAACGGCGCATTACCGTTAATCTGGCCCCGGCCGACCTGCCGAAGGAGTCCGGCCGCTTCGACCTGCCGATAGCGCTGGGCATTCTGATCGCTTCCGGCCAGATCAGGGCCCCCGCACTGGAGGCCCATGAATTCGTCGGCGAACTGGCACTATCCGGCGAACTGCGCGCGGTGCGCGGCACGCTGGCGATGTGCGCCGCGATCAAGCAACAGGCCGGGGCGCTGGCCGACGCCGCACGGGCTTTCGTGCTGCCCCTGGAAAGCGCGCCGGAAGCCGCGCTGATCGAGGGCATGAGCATCCTGCCGGCGAAGAATCTGCTCCAGGTCTGCGCCCACCTCGCCGGCCGCGAGCCGCTGGCGGCCTTCGCCGCGGAGCCGGTGACGACGCCCGCGCACTATCCCGACCTGGCCGAGGTCAAGGGCCAGGCGCAAGCCAAACGCGCGCTCGAAGTCGCGGCCGCCGGGTCGCACAGCCTGTTGATGAACGGCCCACCGGGAGCCGGCAAGTCGATGCTGGCGCAGCGCCTGCCCGGCCTGCTGCCGCCGATGACACCCGCCGAGGCCCTGGAAAGCGCTGCCGTGCATTCGCTGGCAGGCGGCTTCACGCTGGCGCAATGGACCCGGCGCCCCTACCGCGCGCCACATCATTCGGCCTCCCAGGCGGCCTTGGTCGGCGGTGGCGGCACGCCCCGCCCCGGCGAAATTTCGCTGGCCCACAACGGCACGCTGTTTCTCGACGAACTGCCCGAATTTCAGCGCGGGGTCCTCGAAGCCCTGCGCGAACCGCTGGAAACCGGCCAGATCAACATCGCCCGCGCCGAGCGCCGCGCCGAGTTCCCGGCGCGCTTTCAACTGGTCGCCGCGATGAACCCCTGCCCCTGCGGCTGGCTTGGCCATCCCGCCGGCAAGTGCCGCTGCACGCCGGATCAGGTCGCGCGCTATCGCGGCAAGCTCTCGGGCCCGCTGCTCGACCGCATCGACCTGATGGTCGACGTTCCGGCGGTGGCCGAGGCCGATCTCTCGGCCCGCCGCGACGGCGAATCGTCGGCCACGGTGCGCGAGCGCGTGACGCAGGCGCGCGCCGTGCAGACCGCGCGTCAGGGCAAGCCCAACGCACAGCTCGGCCCCGACGAACTCGACCGCCACGCGCGGCCCGACGAGGCGGGCGCGCAACTCCTCAAACAGGCCATGGCGCGGTTGGCGCTGACCGCGCGGGCTTATCATCGCATCCTCAAGGTTGCTCGCAGCATCGCCGATCTGGCCGGCGCGCCGGGCGTCAATTCGGCGCACCTGGCGGAAGCCATACACTACCGGCGCGGACTCGCCGACTGACCACCCAAAGCGCTGCCGAACGGACGAGCAATAGACGCTCTCCTCGCCGCAGCCGACAGGAGCATCCTGATGGAATATCGCATCATCCCGGTAACACCTTTCGAACAGAACTGCACCCTGCTCTGGTGCCCCGAGACCATGCGCGGCACGTTTGTCGATCCGGGCGGCGACATCGAGCGCCTGCTGGCGGCGGCCGCGAAGTTCGGCGTCACCATCGAAAAGATTCTGCTGACCCACGGCCATATCGACCATGCCGGCGGCGCCGGTGAGCTGGCCGCACGCCTGGGTGTGCCGATCGAAGGCCCGCAGCGCGAAGAGAGCTTCTGGATCGACCAGCTGGTGGCGCAAAGCCGCAGCTTCGGGTTCCCGCCGGCCAAGCCCTTCACACCGGATCGCTGGCTCAATGACGGCGATACCGTCAGCGTCGGCAATCAGGAACTGCAAGTGTTCTACACGCCCGGCCACACTCCCGGCCATGTGGTGTTCTTCCACGCCCCGTCCAAACTGGCCATTGTCGGCGACGTGCTCTTCGCCGGGTCGATCGGACGTACCGATTTTCCGCGCGGCGATTACCAGACGCTGATCGACTCGATCCACGACAAACTCTGGCCGCTCGGCGACGATGTCAAATTCATTTCCGGTCACGGGCCGATGTCCACCTTCGGTAGGGAACGCCGCTACAATCCGTTTGTCGGTGACGGCGCCTGACGAGGTCGCGTACATACAGTTCGTTCATTTTGGGGAGAAGTCGCAATGAGCTTTGCATCCGAGTTCAAGGAATTCGCACTGAAGGGAAACGTCGTCGATCTTGCGGTCGGCGTCATCATCGGCGCCGCGTTCGGCAAGATCGTCGATTCGATCGTCAAGGATCTGATCATGCCGGTCATCGGCAAGATCATTGGCGGACTGAACTTCTCCGGTTATTTCATCATGCTGTCGAACCCGCCGGCGGACTACACGGGGCCGATGACCTACGACGCGCTGACCAAGGCCGGCGTGCCGCTGTTCGCCTACGGCAACTTCATAACCGTGGCGATCAACTTCGTGATCCTGGCGTTCATCATCTTCATCATGGTCCGGCAGATCAACCGCCTGAAGAGGGAGGCGCCGCCCGCCCCGCCGGCGCCACCGGCCGAGGACGTGCTGTTGCTGCGCGAGATTCGCGACGCGCTGAAGAAATAGGTCGAGGGGGAGGCCAGGCGGGCTCCGCTTGCCGTCCCGGATCTGCCGCCAACACACAGGTGCTGGGCTCGCGCCGGGGGCTTGCCGAATGGCAGCGAGCGGCGGGCGCGGCCGAGGGCTTCGAGGGCTTCGAGGATGTCGGGCAGGCGGGATTTCCAGGGGCCCTTGCCGGTGAAGCGCGCGGCGAGCTGGGCTTCGCTTTGCGCACTTGGGGAGTCGCTCAGGATTCGGGCGAGCGCGGCGTTGTGTGTTGAGGACGACCACGCGTGCAAGCCTGAAGATGACGCGGCGCTCGAAGACACAGGCATTTTCCGCGGCCTCGGCGCGCGCCCGATCGGGCTTGGGCAGGCCCGGCAGCTCGCTTAGTTCGGTGAGGAGCAGTTGGTAGTTGGCGCGCCCGGAACCTCCGGCGGACTGCCAGCGGGCAATGCAGGATTCGACGGCGGCATTGAGCATGATTGCGGCATTCTGGCCTTGTCGAGTTGATTGCGCCGGCGTGGACGGCGGTGCCGGCCGACGATCACGGTGGCCGGGCGCCAGACGAACCGAACACCGCGTCTGTCATAGCCTGAGCGCCGTGCCGCGACGCGACGCACGGCCCGTGTGGCACAATCGATGCGCTGCCGCGTTACGGCGACGCGACCTCGCCCGATACCGCCGCGATGGCGTCGCCCGTCCGGCGTCGGGGAGACAACAACAATGACTGTCCGCAATCTCGAATTCCTCTTCCATCCGAAATCCGTCGCCGTCATTACCGAGGTTGACGAACCGAGCCGCTACGCCGACCTGGCGCTGCGCAACCTCGCCGCCGGCGGATTTTCGGGGCCGGTGATTCCGGTGGTCGCGAAGAAGCGTTCGCTGTTCGGCATTGGCGGCCATCTCCATCTCGACGAGCTCGCGGTGGTACCCGATCTGGCGATCGTCTGCACGACCTTGCCCAAGGCCCCGCAAGTCATCGCCGAACTCGGCGCGCGCGGCACACGGGCGGTGATCATCGGACCCTCGATGCGCGACACGCTGAGCGCCGCCGAGACGGTGACGGTGCGCAAGGCCATTCTCGACGCGGCGCGGCCGCAACTGATGCGCGTGCTCGGCCCGGGCAGCGGCGGTCTCGTCGTCCCCGGCCGCGGGCTCAACGCCAGCGTGGCGCCGGCCAGCCCGACAGCGGGAAAAATTGCCCTGGTCGCGCGCTCTGCCGCGGTCGCCGCGGCGGTTCTGGAGCGCGCCTGCAGCAGGGGCTTCGGTTTTTCGTCGGTGCTGCACCTCGGCGCGGGGATCGACATCGATCTTGCCGACGTGCTCGACTGGCTCGCGGCGGACGCCGATACCGAGGCGATCCTGGTCCAGTTCGAGTCCGTCGACAACGGACGCAAGTTCATGTCCGCGGCCCGCGCCGCCGCGCGCAACAAACCGGTGGTGGCCATCCGCGGCGGGCGGGTTGCAGACCAATCCAGGGTCAGCGGCCCGTTCACCACGGATGATGCCTACGAGGCGGCCTTCCGCCGCGCCGGGTGGGTGCGGATCGACACGCTGGACGACCTGTTCGACGCCGCGGAAGCGATGGCACGGGTGCGGCCGATGCGCGGCGAGCGCCTGAGCATTCTCGCCAATGGCCACGGCCTCGGGCGGATCGCCGCCGATACGCTGCTGCGTTCCGGCGGTCGGCTGGCCACCTTGTCCAAGGACAGCGTAAAGCGGCTACAGGAACTGCTGCGCACCAGCGCGCGGCTGGGCAATCCACTGGTGCTGCCGGCGGACATCACGCCGGCGAACTGGGCGGCGTCGCTTGCCGCGGTGCTCCAGGACGGCGACACGGACGCCGTCCTGACGGTCTGTTCGCCATCTCCGTTCGCGGCGGCGGCGGACGTCGCGGCGGCGCTGGGCGAAGTGGCGCGGACCAGCCCGCGCAACGTGTTCACCTGCTGGGTCGGCGGCAATTCGATGCTCGCAGCGCAGCAGGTGGCGGCGGCGCATGGCGTCCTGAGCCACGACTCGCCGGAAACGGCCATCGCCATTTTTCTCGGGATCGTCAACTACGAGCGCAACCGGGAACTTCTGATCGAGATGCCGCCGTCGGTCGCCGAGGACTTCACGCCGGACCTCGCGGCCGCCCGGGGTGCGATCGCCGAGGCCCTCGGCGCGGGGGCGGAAACCCTGTCGGCGCGGCAGGCCAGGCGCCTGTTGCGGGCCTACGGGATCGAACTGGTCGAACACCCGATGGCGGGCAGCGTCAATGAGGCCATACGCACCGCCGATGAAATCGGCTATCCGGTGGATCTGGGCCTGGTCCTCGCCACGACCGCGGAGCCACAACCCATGACGACGGGCTTGCGTTCGCCGGCCGACATCCGCAGCGCAGCGCGGGTTCTGCGCGCCAGGGCGCGCACGCGGCACCCGGACATTCGCATCAGCGGCTACCGGCTGCGCCCCGGCGCGACGCGCAGCGGCGCCCTGGCCCTGTGCCTCGGCATTGCCAGCGACCCGGTGTTCGGTCCGCTGTTTTTTCTTGCGCCGACCTCCCCGGCGGGCCCCCGGCCGGAAGATTTCGTGGTGGCCCTGCCGCCGCTGAACCGGCCGCTGGCCGACGATCTGGTGGCGCGCAGCGGGTTTGCCGACGAGGCGGGCGACACCGAGCGCGAGGCACTGGAAACCGCCGTAAGTACCGCGCTGGTCCGTCTGTCGCATCTGCTCGCCGACATCGACGAGGTGGCGGCCGTGGAGTTCGACCCGTTGATGGTCGAGACCTCGGGCGCGATTGCGCTGGACGTGCGCATTCGCATCGAGAAGAGGGGGCGCAAGCATGGATTTCGGCGCTTTGCGATTCGCCCCTATCCGAAGGAACTCGAGCGACGCATCGATTGGCGCGGCCGCAGCCTGCTGATCCGGCCGATCCGGCCGGAGGACGAAACCGCGCTGGGCGATCTGCTCGGTTCCCTCGATCCCGAGGATTCGCGGATGCGCTTTTTCGGCGCCATGCGCGGTCTGCCGCGCTCGCAACTCGCCCGCTTCACCCAGATCGACTACGACCGCGAGATGGCGCTGGTGGCCATCGAGCGCGGCAGCGACGGCATCGAGCGCTCGTTGGGCGAGGTTCGCGCCGTGACGGATCCCGACAACGCCGCCGCGGACTTCGCCATCGTGGTGCGCTCCGATCTCAAGGGTGGGGGACTGGGACGCCTGCTGCTGCAGCGAATCATCGACTATTCCCGCAGCCGCGGCACCGGCGAGTTGCGCGGCGAAACTCTCGCGGGAAATTTGCGCATGCAGGGTCTCGCCACGAGTCTGGGCTTCAAACTGCAAGGCGGCGCCGACATGGGCAGCATCGACTTGCGCCTGCCGCTGCGTTAAGCGAGGAGGGGTTAGCGCCTACTTCTTCCGCGCGACAAGCTTCAAGTACGACTTGAGGCTCTTCACGCCGCTGATGGCGCGCACCTTGGACTGGGCCAGATCCGCTTCATGCGACGACTGCGCCACCCCCATCAGCACGACATGTCCGCCCGTCGCGCACCAGCGCATATTGACCGAGGAGACACCCGAGGCCGAAGTCAGCGCGACGTTGATTCGGGCTTCCAGCGCGGTGTCCCGGGCCAGACTGGCGACATCGCCCACCAGAATTTCATTGCTCAAGGATTTGACGCGCTTTCCCCGGCGCACCAGATCTTCGACCCGTTGCCTGACGGCCTGGGTCTTCACCGCGCCGGCAAGCACCACGTGGCGCTGAAACACCAGCGCGGTGACGCCCGCCCACTCCGCGCCCTTGTCTTCCAGCAACTGTTTCGAGATCGCCGCGGAAATCTCGCTGTCGGCCGCAACCTCGCTCTTGCTGCGCGCGTCGAGGGTGACGGAAACCGCCTTGCCCAGCGCGCTCAGCGGATTGAACTGCGCCACGGCCTGCGGCGCGGCGAGGACAAGCATGACGATCGCGGGCCAGGCGCGGGCCGCGCGCCGCGCGCCGGAAGGAATGAATGTTGGCAGGATGCAGGCTTTCAAGGTCTGAACGATCACGACAAGGCGTACGGGGGATAATACGCTCGCCGTCGCAACGCGACAGCCCGACCGCGCGCTTCGCTGCGCCAGCGCCCCTGCAACGACAGGACCGGCTTCGATTCGCCGCGGGCCGTGCAGACCAATGACCCTTCTGACCCTTCCGGGAGCATTCGCATGAATCGCCTGATCCCCTTCCTTGCCGCCGCCCTTGTTCCGGCCGGCATCTCCACGACCGCGCGCGCGGGCGGCCTTTCCAACCAGCTGCTGCTGTCGAGCACCTGGTGCAGTTTCTCCTACAACAAGATTTCAGGAACGACCAAGACCACGCGGGCACGTTTCTACGCCAACGGCACCTACAGCTTTGGCAATCAGCGTGAAAGCCAGTCGAGCGGGCAATATGGTTCCGTCTATGGCCAGAGCGGCGGCGGCGGCGGCGGGCGCTGGCAGGTCAAGGGCGGCGAACTGTACATGGGAGAAGGCGGCGGCCCGCTGGAACCGGTGGAGACGGAGTTGAAGCGAAACTCGAACAGCTACCCGATCATCGTCGCCGATGGCGTCGAGTACATGCAATGCGGCTAGCGATCCGGAATGCGCCTTGTGGCACCGCCGGGAACAGGCTATGATGAACGTGAGGCTTCGGGTCTACAAAAGGTGTTCCTGATGGCAAGTATCTCCTCCATATCCGGCGCCCAGGCCGCTGCCCAGTCCGGGCTGCAGCAGCTCAGGCTGCAGCAGGCGGAGCGGAACGCGCGGCAGGCGGAGCAGACCGCCCGGGCGTTGCAGGCGGAGGCCCGCGACGCGCAGCAGAAGTTGCGTGACGCCAAGGAAGAAGCGCGGCTCATCGGATCCCAGGCCGATCAGGCGCAGGCCAATGCCGGACAGGCGCGACAGGGTCTCGCCGCGCTCAGGAGCGTCGGCGAGTTGCAGAGCCGGCTGTCCAGTGCGCTTGGTCAGGTCACGGAGAAATCGAAGATCGCGCAGCCTGCGGCTCCGTCCCGAGGCTCGACGCCAGCGGTGCTCAACGCTCAAGGGCAAACCACCGGCTCGGTAATCAACACCACGGCTTAGCAACTCGGCAGGAGGCCATCATGCCCATTAGTTCAGTAAGCTCCACGCCTGCCGCCGCGGCGCAAGCGGTTCAGCCGCCCAAGGCGCGGCAGGACCAGACCCAGCAGACGGATTCGTCCCGGCCTGCCGATGAGACCGCCAAGGCGCGCCCCGCCGAGGATCGGCAGAAAGTCCCCGAGCAGCCGAAGCCGGTGGTCAATGCCGAGGGACAGATTACCGGGCAGGTGATCAACGTCACCGCTTGACGCATCACCGGGGCCGCCGGGCGTCAGGTTCAGCAGGAAGCGGATTCCCCCTTATGCCTTGACGGCGATGGCCGGCGCGCCGGTATGCATCTGGATCTGGCCGACAAAGACCATCGCGGTTAGCGTCGCGGCAATCGCCAGGTAGCCGACCATGCCGTAGCCGACGATCTGCCCGGTGGCATCGGCGGCGATCATCGCCCCCCCGACATAGGACGCGGCACCCGAAGCCAGTTGCTGCACGGCGCCGTTCATCGACATGAAGGTTCCGCGCAGGCGAGGCTGCACCGCGGAGGTGACGATGGCCATGGCCGGCACCATGCGTCCCGGCACGAAAATGAAGAACACCGTCGAACAGGCGATCATCAGCCACAGCGGCACCGGTCCCAGATGGGTCTGGATGAAAAGGGGCACTATCGAACACAAGGCGATCAGGCGGTAGACCCGGATCTTGCCGTGGGCATCGGCCAGCCGGCCGACCAGGCGCGAACTGAAGAAGGTGGCGCAACCGCCGGCCAAGTACATCAACGGAATGTCTTCCTGCCGGATGCCGACATTCGCGGTGACATAGATGGTGATGTAGGGGATCACCGTGAACCCGGAAAACATCAGCAACGCCATGAACACCAGGGCGCGCAAGTGGTTGGGCTCGCGCAGCACGGCCAGCATCGCCGACAAGGGATGTGCCCGCTCGGTCTCGCTCACGGTCGCGCCAGGCAGGTGGCCACGCAACGCCGGCAGCATCTTCCAGCCGAGCAGCAGAAAGACGCAGCACAGCAGCGCGATGAAAATGAAGGGAAAGCGCCAACCGAAGTGGTTGGCGAGATAAAGCGACACCGGAACGCCTGCCACGGTCGACAGCGAAAATGCCGACATGATGGTGCCGCTCGCCCGGCCCCGCCGCTCGAAGGGAATCAGGTCGCCGACCATGGTCTGCACCATCGAACCCAGTACGCCGCCAAAGGCGCCCGCGGTACCGCGCGCCAGCAACAGCGTGCCATAGCTCGACGCCAGCCCGCAGGCCAGGGTAGCCACCGCGAACAGGCCGAACATCGTCAGCAGCAGACCCTTGCGCTCGAAACGGTCCACGAAGGCCGACGCCAGAACTCCGGTAAATGCCGCGGAAAACGTATAGGCCGAGACCAGCAGGCCGAACTGGTGGGTGTCGACGCGGAGTTCCCGGATCAGGATCGGCCCCAGCGGCATCATGATCATGAAATCGAGAATATGGACGAACTGGATGCCGGCCAGCGTCAGCAGCAGGGCGCGCTCGCGCGGCAGATCCAGAACTTCGGGGTACGCGCGGCTGAGGTCCGGCGTAACGCTGGCGGAGTCCTCCCTCACGGCTGGCTCCGCGCCTGAAGCCGCTGTCGCCACCATTTCTGCGCCTCGCCTTCGCCCTCGGCCTTCCAAGCCAGCCACAGCGTTTCACTGGCGCGCGGCTCGCTAACTTCCTTGATGACGAGTTCGCCCGCCTTCAGGGCCGGGCCGATGCGACAGCGTGGCAGAAAGCCGTAGCCCAGCCCGGCGCTTTGCAGCGCAATCTTGGCCTCGATGTCGGCCACGGTGATGCGCGTCTGGCCCAGGAACAGGCCGATGTTGCGTGCCGGCAGCAGGCGGGCGCTGTCGGCGACGACGATCGCGGTATGCGGCAGCAGATCATCCTGGCTCAGCGGATGGCTGACGCGCGCCAGAGGATGCCGGGGCGCCACGCAAAACACGAAGTCGATGGCGCGCAAGCGCAAGCTCTGTTGGCAGAAGCCCGACGGCGGATCGCCAACCGCCAGCACCAGATCGGCCCGGCCTTCGCGCAGCGCCTCCCAGCTTCCGGTCATGACTTCGTTGCTGATGCGCAGGCGCGTGCCGCAACCCAGCGCTTCGAAGTCGCGAATATCGTCCACCAGTTCGGCCGTCGCCAGCAGCGAATCCAGCACCAGCCGCAATTCCGACTCGTAACCGACCGCGATGCGTCGCAGGCGCGATTCAAGATCCGCCGCGGAACGCAACAGCCAGCGCCCCTCGGTGAGCAACTCGGTTCCGGCCGCCGTCAGCGACACGCGCGGCCCACGCCGGACGAAGAGCGGAAAACCAAGCTGCTCCTCGAGCTTGGCCACCGTATAGGAAATCGTCGAGGGCACCTTGTGCAATGACTCGGCGGCGGCCGCGAACGAGCCGCCGCGCGCAATCGCGTCGATGATTCCGATGGCCTCCAGCGTCACTTTGAGCATCTGTGGTCGTATGTTCGAAAATTTCGATTATATGGCATGACAAGTCTCATGCCGACGTACCTTGCAATAGCTGATACTGCGGCATACCTGATGAGAACAGTCAACTTTGCCAAGCCAATATTCGGGGCAATGTCGAACGATATCATCAACCGCATCGAATCTGCCAACCCCAAGGAGCCTCCATGTCCCACACCGTCATCGTCTATCACAGCGGCTACGGCCACACCGAGAAACAGGCCGCCGCCGTACTGCAGGGCGCCGCCAGTGTGGCCGGCGCCAGCGCGGAACTTGTCGCGATCAGCGCCGACGGCGAACTGCCGGCCGCCGCCTGGCAAAAACTCGAGGCCGCCACGGCCATCGTGTTCGGCACGCCCACCTACATGGGCGGCCCGTCCTGGCAGTTCAAGCGCTTTGCCGATGCAAGTTCGAAACCCTGGTCCGTAGCCAAATGGAAGAACAAGATCGCCGCCGGGTTCACCAACTCGGCTTCGATGAACGGCGACAAGCTGTCGACGCTGCACTACCTGTTTACTCTGGCCATGCAACACGGCATGGTCTGGGTCGGTACCGGCATGATGCCGGCCAACTCGAAAGCCGCCCAGCGCAACGACGTGAACTGGCTGGGCTCCTATGCCGGCGCCATGGCGCAGTCGCCGTCCGATTCGAGTCCCGACGAAGGACCTTTGCCGGGCGATCTGGAAACCGCGCGCCTGTTCGGTCAGCGCGTCGCGGAAACCGCCTCGCGCTGGAAGAGCTGAACGAAGCGACGGACGAAGGAGGCCGGGATGCTCGAACCACGCAGGGCCGCCGAGCGCGGCGTCGCCAACTTCGGCTGGCTCGATTCGCGTCACACGTTTTCCTTCGGTGATTACCACGACCCGAAGCAGGCCGGCTTCTCCGACCTGCTGGTGATCAACGACGATCGCGTGCAACCCGGCATGGGCTTCGGCACCCACCCGCACCGCGACATGGAAATCATCTCCTACGTGCTGGAAGGCGCGCTGGAGCACAGGGACTCGATGGGCACCGGTTCGGTGATTCGCCCCGGCGATGTGCAGATCATGAGCGCCGGAACCGGCATCGCCCACAGCGAGTTCAACCATTCGCGGCAGGAAGTGGTGCATTTCCTGCAAATCTGGATCCTGCCCAGGCGTCCGGGGGTGGCGCCGCGCTACCAGCAAAAAACCTTCGCCAGCGCGGAAAAACGCGGACGCCTGCGCCTGATCGTCGCACCTGAGGCCGAGGACGGTGCGCTCGCGGTGCATCAGGATACGCGCGTGTATGCCGGCCTGTTCGATGGCGTCGAGCAGGCCCGCTTCGCCCTGCCGCCGCGGCGCTGCGCCTATCTCCAGGTTGCCCGCGGCGCGCTGCACGTCAATGGCGTCGTCATGCAGGCCGGCGACGGAGCGCGAATTCGCGACGAGCGGATGCTGAGCTTCGACCACGGCCAGGACGCCGAGATTTTGCTGTTCGACCTGCGTCCCGCGGATATGCCTTTGCGCTAGCAGCGCCGCGTGCACGGCGATGATGCGGATGTTTCCGCGACACGGTCCGGCCGTGAACCGCCGGCGCCGGCGGCATGGCGCGGAGGCGCTCCGGAATCCGCGGCAGGACCAATCGGACGCCGCGAATCGGCATCGGCCACGAAGCTTGCGGCGGCTTGCGCTGCGCGGTTGAATTTCCCACCCTTCCGGCGTACGATCTGAAGCAACAACCCATCCAACCTAAAAAGGGAGCATGCGTCATGTATCTATCGCTGCAAGACTGTATCGACATGTCCGATCTCACCGAGGAGGAAGTCCTCGCCATCGCCGAGCACGAGAAATTGCCGGAGTTGCTCGCCGTTGAACTCGGCAGCTACTTGGTGCATACACCCGGCGGCGAGAAGCGCATCAAGCGGATGATTCAGGACGACATCAAGCAATCGCAAGCCAAGGGTGACGTCAAGCACACGGCATTGCTCAAGAGCGTGCTCAAGCATTACCTGGAGCATCATGCCGGAGCGGGTAAATAGGATCCCGCGACGCGCGGGTTCGGAGGCCGTTGCCCGCACCAGCGCCGTAAGCGTGGCTGTTATTTCGGTTCCCCTGGGCCAGCGCCCGGGGTGAGCCGCAGCCGCAGGTCGGCCAGATAGCGCAAGCCGGCGATCGCACGGCTTCCATACCACGACAGCATTTCGCCGTCGACGCGGACAACCGGTCGCTGCGCCAGCGTGCCGACTTCGGCCATGTCGCGCGCGGTGAAGGCATAGGGTTCCGACGGCAGCAGTACGCGCCCGACATCCGCCAGCCACGGCTCATCCCATGTGAATTGCGGAAAGCGCGCCGCAGCATCGACCGGAAGCGTATCCCAACCGGCGGCACCGAGCATGGAAGCGATGTAGGTGTCGCGCCCAACGGTCATCCACGGCTCGCGCCAGATCGGATACAGCACGGCCTCGCGGGGCCGCGTCGCGACGAGTTCGGCAAGATCCCGGCCGGCCGCGACGAACTGCTCCGCCAGCAATGCCGCTTCGACTTCGCGGCCAAAGATTCCACCCAGCAATGCATACAGCGCGAGATTGTCATCCGCGTGGCGTGGATGCACGACCACCACCTGAGGCACAAATTCCATCATGGCTTCCACGGCCTCGCGCCGGTTCTCGTCGATGTCGGCGATCAGGTGGGTGGGTTTCAAGTCGCGCACCCGGTCGAGGTTGACGTCCTTGGTGCCGCCGACCTTGGGTACCTGGCGAAGGATTTCCCTGGGATGAACACAGAACCCGGTACGGCCGACCAGAAAGTCCGCCAAACCGAGATCGCAGACCAGTTCAGTCAAACTGGGAACCAGGCTGACAATGCGCGGCACGCCGTCACACCGCCGCTGCTCGCGCCCCAGCGCGTCGACGAGCATTACACGTCGAGGCCGCGCGGTTTCCGTCCGGCGCGAGCGGACAGGGCGTCGAACACCGGGTTCGGCAGCAGGCGCAACAGTTTGGCGACGACGCCCATCTGCCACGGAATCACCGTGTAGCTGGTGCCGCGCTCGATGGCACGGATGAAGCGGCGGGCCGCTGCGTCGACCGGCATCAGAAAGGGCATCGGATAGCGGTTCCGCGCGGTCATCGGCGTCGCGATGTAGCCGGGCGCAATGGTGACCACTTTGACGCCGCTGTCCCGCAACTCGACGCGCAGCGCCTCAAGATAGGTGATCGCAGCCGCCTTCGAGGCCGAGTACGCCCCTGCTCCGGGAATGCCCCGAATACCGGCCACCGAGGCAATGCCCACCAGCCGGCCGCTGCCACGCGCCTTCATCGCCGAAACAAATGGCTGGAAGGTGTGCACCATGCCCATGACATTGACCTCGAAGACGCGCCGAAAAGCAGGCAGGTCGCCGGTTTCCTCGGTCAGCGTGCCGACCGAAATACCCGCGTTGGCGATGACGACGTCCGGACAGCCCCAGTGCGCGATGAAATCCGCCGCCGCCACGCGCAGTGCCTCGGCGTCGGCGACATCGAGTGGGTAACGGGAATGCGCCGTGGGAAGTCCCTCCGCGACAAGGGCAAGCCGCTCCTGGCGACGGGCCGCGAGCCCCACCACGGCGCCTGCCGCCGAATATTGGCGGGCCAGCGCCGCGCCGATTCCGCTGGACGCGCCGGTCAGGAATACCCGCTGCACTGCTTTACGGTCCCGGCGCCGAGGCGTTCAGTCAATGGGCAGCACTCTTTCACAGCCACGGCGCGGATGGCGCGAGCCGGAACGAGGCCACTCGCGCTCGGGACTACTTGTGAAATTCGGCGCCGGACTCGCATGGCGGCCATTATTCCTTCTGCTTGATGACCGTTCCCTGGACCCCGTTCTGGGAAAGCAGCGTCCGCGCGCGGTTCATTTCCTCTGGATCGCGGAACGGACCGACGCGAACCCGATGCATGGTGCCCTTGTCGGCGACGGTAACTTCCTGCACGCTCGCTTCGAGACCGGTCAGCGCGAGCTTGGCCTTCAGGTTGTCGGCCTCGGCGGCCTTCTGGAAGGCGCCGACCTGGAGGAAGAATATTTCGTTGCTTGCCGGCTTGGCCTCGACCACTGGGGCGCCCGATGACGCCGGTGGCTCCGGTGCCGCCGGGGCGGACGCGGTGCCGCCGGCCGGCTGCTTGCCTTCGAGAATTCCATAGAACTCGAAGCGCTGGCGATCGGCCGCCTTGTCGCCGGGTTTGCCGGGCAATGGAGCCGGCGTCTGTGGCTCGCCGGTAGCGCCACCAGGCGGCACGGGATTTTCCTTGTCCGCTTTTGGCGCGCCCTCGTACTTGTTCTGGAACGGCAGTGGCGACTTGTTGAGGAACCAGACCACCCCGAAGGCCAGCAGCAGCCCGGCGACAAGGCCGATGAAGATACCGAGCACTGTGCCGCCTCGACTGCTCCGCTGCGGCGATCCGGCGCGGGATGCCGCACGCGACTTGTTGTTGAATTTTTTCTCGAATTTGCCCATGTCACATACTCACCGGTTGCGAAACACCCAGCAGGGAAAGGCCGGTTTGCAGCACCTGCCGCGTCGCCAGCGCCAGCGCCAGCCGTGCCCGGCGCGTCGCGTGGTCGTCGACCAGCATGCGCTCGGCGTTGTACCAGCCATGAAAATCACCAGCCAGATCCTTGAGGTAGAAAGCCAGCGCATGCGGCGCGTACTCGGCCGCCGCCTGCCGGATCAGTTCGGGGAACTCTGCCAGGCGCGAGCACAACGCATATTCGCGCTCATGTTGCAAAGGCGCCAGGTCCGTGCCGGCCAGCGTCGCCGGATCACCGTCCCACTGCGCCAGCACCGAGCAGATTCGGGCGTGGGCGTACTGGACGTAATACACGGGATTGTCATTGCTCTGCGACTTGGCCAGATCGAGATCGAAATCCAGGGCCTGATCGCCCTTGCGCAACATGTAGAAGAACCGGCAGGCGTCATTGCCGACTTCCGCGCGAAGCTGGCGCAAGGTGACATAGTCGCCGGAACGGGTGGACATCGACACCTTCTGTCCATCGCGAAACAGGCTTACAAACTGCACCAGCACCACGTCGAGCCGCTCGGCGTCAGCACCGGCGGCGCGCAGGGCGCCCTTGACGCGGGGGATGTAACCGTGATGATCGGCGCCCCAGACGTCGATCACCTTGCCGAAGCCGCGCTCGAACTTGTTCAGGTGGTAGGCGATGTCCGACGCAAAATAGGTGTACAGGCCATTGTCGCGCTGGACCACGCGGTCCTTCTCGTCACCGAAGGCGGTCGAGCTGAACCACCTGGCGCCGTCCTGCTGGTAGATGTACCCGGACTTTTCCAGCGCTGCAACCGCGCGCGCCACCATGCCCGTGTCGTAGAGGCTGCGCTCGGAGAACCAGGCATCGAAATGCACGCCGAATTCTTCGAGATCGGCCCGGCAATCCGCCAACTGCTCGCTCAGCACATGGCTGTGGATGTAGTTCCAGTCTTCGCCCAGCAAGTCCTTGCCGGCCAGGATCAGGCCATCGAGGCGCGCCTCGTCGTCACCCGAATCAGGCAGGCAGGTCAGCACGGCCTCGGCCGGATGCACGTAGCGGTCGCCGTGAGCCAGCTTGATCTGCTCCGCCATCTCGCGCACGTAACCGCCCTGATAGGCGTTGGGCGGAAAGGGCACGGGTTCGTCGTACAGTTCCAGATAGCGAAGCCAGGCCGAGACGGCGAGGATGTCCATTTGCCGGCCGGCGTCATTGACATAGTACTCGCGCGTCACCTTGTGCCCGGCGAAGGCCAGCAGCGAGGCCAAGCTGGCGCCATACGCCGCGCCGCGCCCGTGGCCGACGTGCAGCGGCCCGGTGGGATTGGCCGAGACAAATTCGACCTGCACTCCGGGACCGCTCGCGGCGCCACGACCAAAGCCGCGACCGGCGGCCAGTACGGCGCCCACCACCGCGGTCCTGGCGGCCGGCGTCAGCGTGAAGTTGATGAAACCGGCGCCGGCGACGTCCACCTTCGCCACCGCCGCCGAAGGGCGCAGTTCGCGCACCAGGCGCTCGGCGATCTGGCGCGGACTGGTTTTCAGTTCGCGTGCCAGTTGCATGGCCAGATTGCTGGCGAAGTCGCCGTGACTGGCCTGCTTGGGACGCTCCAGGGTGATTTCGGCATGGCCCTGTTCCGGCGCCACGCTGGCGAGGGCGGCGCGCAGCAAGTCGGCGAGATGCTGCCGGACATCTGGAGCAAAGCCGGCCGGTGCGCTGGATGAAGCCATGTCGGTGGTACACGGGGCCTTTCGATAGGCTGTGAATTATACTTCCCGTTTATCGTCCGTCCCAAGCCTCCGTGCGCCTCTTCCGCCTGATCCGTATCGCCCGCGTCGGCTACCTCTACGGGCTCGACAGCCTGATTCTCGATCACGAACTCGAGCGCGGATTCCGGGCACGCTTGTTGTTTGCCGCGCAGCGCCTGATGTTCTGGCGCGATCTGACGGCGCCGCGCGCGGTGCGCCTGCGACAGGCCCTCGAAGCCCTGGGGCCGATATTCGTCAAGTTCGGCCAGTTGCTGTCCACCCGACGCGACTTGTTGCCGCTGGACGTCGCCGACGAACTGGCGAAGCTGCAGGATCGCGTCCCGCCGTTTTCGTCGGACCTCGCCATCGCGGAACTGGAGAAAGCCTACGGGCGGCCCGTCGACCAGGTGTTCGCGCGCTTCGAGCGGGAACCGGTGGCCTCGGCCTCGGTAGCACAGGTGCATTTTGCCGTGTTGCATGAAAAGGATGGCGGCCGCGAGGTCGCGGTAAAGATCCTGCGGCCCGGCATCCTGCCGGTGATCGAGCATGACATCGCCTTGTTGCAGATTGCCGCCAGCCTGCTGGAAACGCTCTGGGCGGACGGCAGGCGGTTGAAGCCGCGGGAGGTCGTCGCCGAATTCGACAAGTACCTGCACTACGAACTGGACCTGATGCGGGAGGCCGCCAACTGCTCGCAGCTGCGCCGCAATTTCGCCGAGTCCGATCTGCTGTTGCTGCCCGAGGTGCATTGGGACTGGTGCACGCAAAGCGTGATGGTGATGGAACGGATGCATGGCACAACGATTTCGCGGGTCGAGGTGCTGCGCGAAAAAGGCGTGGACATTCCGCGCCTGGCCCGCGCCGGGGTCGAGATCTTCTTTACGCAAGTTTTCCGCGACGGCTTCTTCCATGCCGACATGCACCCCGGCAACATCTTCGTCGCCACCGAAGGCCCGCGCAAGGGATCCTACATCGCACTCGATTTCGGTATCGTCGGCACGCTCTCCGACAGCGACAAGAACTACCTGGCGCAGAACTTCCTAGCTTTCTTCCGCCGCGACTACAAGCGTGTCGCGGAGGTGCACATCGAATCCGGCTGGGCGCCGAAAGGCACCCGCGTCGATGAATTCGAGGCCGCGATCCGCTCGGTCTGCGAGCCCTTCTTCGATCGGCCGCTGAAGGATATTTCGCTCGGCCGCGTGCTGCTGCGGCTGTTCCAGACCTCCCGGCAGTTCAACGTCGAGGTTCAGCCGCAACTGGTCCTGCTGCAAAAGACCCTGCTCAACATCGAGGGCCTGGGCCGCGATCTCGATCCCGAACTCGATCTGTGGAAGACCGCCCTGCCCTATCTGGAACGCTGGATGAGCGAGCAACTGGGCTGGCTGGCCCTGGAAAACAACATCAAGCGCGAGGCCTCGAACTGGGCCAAGATGCTGCCCACCCTGCCGCGCCTGGTGCACCAGGCCTTGACCGCCACCGCGTCGCCGGCGCCGAACCTCGAACTCGAAAGCCTCGCGGCCGAGGTGCGCAGCTTGCGCCGACTGCTTTGGGTGGCGCTGGCGGTCGGCGCTGCCGCGTTCGGCTTCGCCGTTTTGTACTAGCGAAAACACGCTGCGGCGCCCCGCTATAATGCCCCGTCGGTTCGGGCGCCGCATCATTTCGCACGGCCGGCAGCGACTCTGCGCGATCAAGGCTGACAAGGATCGACCATGCTGCTCTGGTTCATCGTGCTCTATATTTTGCTGTCGGTCGGCGTCGGACTGCTGGCCTCGACCCGCGTCCATAACGCGAAGGATTTCGCCGTCGCCGGACGCCGCCTGCCGCTGCCGGTGGTGATGGCGACAGTGTTTGCCACCTGGTTCGGCGCCGAATCCATCTTCGGGATTTCCGGCACGTTTCTGAAGGAAGGCCTGGGCGGCGTGGTGGCCGACCCCTTCGGCTCGTCGATGTGCCTGATCCTCGCCGGCATTCTGTTTTCCCGCTACCTCTACAAGCTCAACATCATCACTTTGGGCGACTTCTACCGCATGCGCTACAACCGCAGCGTGGAGGTGCTGACCACCTTGTGCATCGTGGTTTCCTATCTCGGCTGGGTCGCCGCGCAGGTCAAGGCGCTGGGTCTGCTGTTTTTTGCCGTCACCGATGGCGCCGTCGGCGTCGAGATCGGGATGGTGCTGGGCACCGTGCTGGTATTGACCTACACCGTGTATGGCGGCATGTTTTCGGTCGCCATACTCGATTTCGTGCAAATGATCGTGATGCTCGGCGGCCTGCTGTTCATCGCATGGCTGGCCAGCGGCAAAGTCACCGGTGGCGCGGCGGCGGTTTTCGATCACGCCCGCGCCGCGGGAAAGTTCGGCTTCTTCCCGCCGGCCGATCCGTGGTTGTGGCTCACCTTCGTCGGCACCGGGATAACCATGATGTTCGGCTCGATTCCGCAGCAGGACGTGTTTCAACGGGTGACTTCGGCGAAGAGCGCGAATATCGCGCTGTGGGGCTCGGTGGCCGGTGCCTCGTTGTACTTCTGCTTCACCTTCGTGCCGATGTTCATCGCCTACTCGGCAACCATGATCGACCCGGCCGTCTTCGGCGAGCTGTTGCAGAACAACGCGGAACTGATCGTGCCGACGCTGGTCAAGAGCTACACGCCGGTTTTCGCCCAGGTGCTGTTCTACGGGGCGGTGCTGTCGGCGATCATGAGCACCGCGTCGGCGACGCTGCTGGCACCTTCGGTGACCTTCTCCGAGAACATCGTCCGCGGCATGGTTCCCGGACTCGGCGACAAGCAGTTCCTCAGGGTGATGCGCCTGTCCCTGCTGACCTTCGCCTGCATGGTGCTGGCATTTGCGCTGTACAGCGATGCCTCGATCTTCAAGATGGTCGAGAGTGCCTACAAGATCACCTTGGCCGGGGCCTTCGTGCCGCTGGTATTCGGCATTCTGTGGCGGCGGTCGACCACGCAGGGGGCTCTGGCGGCGATTTTCGGCGGCCTGACGGCCTGGATCCTGGTCGAATTGCTGATCGGCGACGGCAGCCCCGTGCCGCCACAACTCATCGGACTCGCGGTCTCCGTGGTCGGCATGCTGGCCGGCTCGCTGCTTCCGCAATGGGTCGGTCATCCGCTGCCAAGCCACGACCCGCACGCAATACTGCATCACCATGCCGCCGCGCAAACCCATCATGCCGAGCCGGAACACCGGCATTGAATTTTTCACTCGGCGCGCCAGCGTCGGCCCGCGGCACTTCGACAATCCGGCACCCGGGCGCTGCTAGCCGTGGCTGCAATGGCTGGGGCGCGGCGCTTGTCCCGCTGCCATGAAGCCGGCAGAATCGGAAACCGTGGACAACAGCGCGCGTACCCATCTTACTTTCTACCTGACCAGCGGCTATGTCCTGCTCATCATCTATGCGAGCCTGTATCCGCTGGCCGGCTGGCGCGACAGCGGCGCCAGTCCGCTGGCATTTCTCGGCGCGGCCTGGCCGCGCTACTGGACCGGATTCGATCTAGCGACCAACATCGTCGCCTACCTGCCCTTCGGCTTTTTCTGCGCCGCCGCGCTACGCCGCCGCCTGAGTCCGGTCGCGGCCTGGCTGCTGGCCGCGGCGCTGGGCAGTGGGCTCAGTTTCGGTATGGAATGGCTGCAAAACTACCTGCCGAGCCGGGTGCCGTCGAATCTGGATCTCGCCTGCAATACCATCGGCGCCCTGCTGGGGGGTTTGTTCGGTGCCGTCTCGGCCGCGCGCGCGCTGGACGACGGACGGGCCGCCCGCTGGCGCCGGAAGGTCATGGCGCGGGCCCATGGGGTGGACATCGGCCTGCTGTTGATTGCCGCCTGGTTGATGACCCAGTTGTCGCCCGAAACCCTGCTGTTCGGCAGTGGCAACGTGCGCCAGATGCTCGACCTGCCGCCCGTCCAGCCGTTTCTGCGGGAGCGCTTTGTCGGCCTCGAAGCGGCGATCGCCGGCACCGGCCTGCTGGCGGCGGGACTGATCTCCACGTTGCTGCTGCGCCGCCATGCCCGCCTGCTCACCGGCGGCCTGCTGCTCGCCGCCTTGCTGATCAAGACCCTCGCGCACGCGCTGCTGATGGGGCCTGCCGCCGCCGTCGCCTGGATCACGCCGGGCAACGGTTTCGGCCTGGCCATCGGCCTGGCGATCTGGTGGCTGGCGTCCTTCCTGGTCTTTCCGATGCGGCGCGCGGTCGCGGCGCTGGCCCTGCTGTTTGCCACCGTCATGGTGAATGTCGCGCCCGACAATCCCTATTTGCACAACACGCTGCAGATCTGGAATCCGGGACAGTTCCTGAACTTCAACGGCCTCACGCGATTGATCTGTTCCCTGTGGCCATTCCTCGCCCTGCCCTGGCTGATGATCTACCGTCCGGAGCAACACAATGCATTCGATTACCGACCTTGACACGCTGCGCGAGGCGCTGCGGCGGTTCTGCGCCGCGCGCGACTGGCATCGCTACCACACCCCGAAGAATCTCGTCATGGCGCTGAGCGTGGAGGCCGCCGAACTGGTCGAGCATTTCCAGTGGGCGACGCCCGACGAAAGCCTGAACCTCGCGCCGGAGAAACGCGCCGCGGTCGCCGACGAGATCGCCGACGTCCTGATCTACCTGACCGAACTGGCCGACGTGCTGGGCATCGACCCGATTGCCGCGGCACGGGCAAAGATCGTCAAGAACGCGGCCAAGTACCCGCCCCTATAATCCCCTTATTCGTCTTCCTGCCAACGCCCACCGCATGAGCCATTTCACGCATCACGTGTTCTTCTGCACCAACCAGCGCGCCGCGGGCGAAACCTGCTGCAACAACCATGACGCAAGCGACATGCGCGCGTATGCCAAGGACCGGGTCAAGGCCCTGGGCAAGAAGTTGCCGGGCAAGGTTCGCGTCAATACCGCCGGCTGCATGGACCGCTGCGAACAGGGCCCCGTGCTGGTGATCTACCCCGAGGCGATTTGGTACACCTACGTGGACAAGGACGACGTGGACGAAATCATCGACCGGCATCTGGTGCAGGGCCGTATCGTCGAGCGCCTGAAGATCTGAGACGTGTCGAGGCACGAACGAGTCCTGGTCGATGGGCCGGACGGCAACATTGAGGTATTCGTCGAGGGTCACGAGCAGCCGCAAGGCATTGCGCTGATCGCCCATCCGCATCCGCTGTTCGGCGGCACCGCCGACAACAAGGTGGTCACGACGCTGGCGCGCGCATTTCGCGAGCGTGGCTGCATCACGCTGCGGCCACATTTTCGCGGCGTCGGCGGCTCCGAAGGCGAGCACGACCATGGCGACGCCGAGACCGAGGACCTGCTGGCCCTGCATGCCTGGGCCCGCTCGCGCTATGCCGCCGTGTCGCCGGATTCAGGCGGGCCGCTGCCGGTCTATCTGGCCGGCTTTTCCTTTGGCGCCTACGTCGTCACGCGACTCGCCAAGCGGCTCGAAGCGCTCGGCGACCCGGCCCGCTGGCTGGTCCTGGTGGGCACCGCGGCCGGCTTCGTCGAAGGCGCGCGCCGCTACGAGACCGCGGCCGTGGCCCGCGATACGCTGGTCATCCATGGCTCCGCGGATCAGACGGTAGGCCTCGACGGCGTGTTGGCGTGGGCGCAACCGCTGGATCTCCCGGTGGTCGTCATACCCGGCGCCGATCATTTCTTCCACCGCCGCCTGCACCTGATCCGCGAAATCATCCAGCGCGCCTGGCGTTAGCTGCGTGTCGCGCTCGATCCGTGGGTGCGGATCAGGTCCGGGCTAGTGCGCCACCGCGCTCCAGGCCTTGCGAATCTGTTCGAGGCGATGATTGCCGGCATCGCGGACGCCGACAAAATTCAGGTAGCCCTGCATCCGGTTGTTCAGACGCTTGGAAGTGGCGGCATCCATTTTCAGCCGCCCGGCGGCAACATCTTCGAAGCATTTGACGATACAGGTGGCCGCGTTCAGATAGACCGCGACGTTCTTGTTGGTTTCGGCCAGGCGCGCGAATTCCTCGACCGCGTCCAGCAGGCGGCCATGCTTGGCCATGTTGGCCGCGGCGACGTTCAACTGCTTGAGGTTTTCGGACGCGCCTTCGGCAATCCGCGCGGCCTGCGCCTCCCAGCCGCCGCTGACCATCATCTGCTTGATGCGGCCCTCCATCGACTGATTGCCGACATGGTCGGAATACAGCGTCCGGGCCATCTCGCACGCGGTCGTCTCGTCGCCCATCTCGACGGCGGCCTCCAGCAGGGACATGGACTGCTCGCTATCGACTTCGATCTCGCCGGCCTTGGCCGAATCCAGCGCCTGGCGCATTTGCTGATAGGCCTCGGCCGCGGCCTTGCGATCCCCCGCCGTCATCGCGCTGGCATAGGAAACCGTCTTTACCGAAAGATTGAAGGCCGGATCGCCCTTGTGATAGTCGCGCAAATTGCTGTTCAGCGCGTCGAGTCTGTCCGCCGCCGCCTTGCTCCCGCTCTTCAGCAGCAAGCTGGCATAGCTGCAGAAGTCGCCGGGGCGCACGAAGCTCGAGCCGCGACCGTGCTGGTGCATCAGCGCCAGGGCATCGATGGCGGTTTGCAGGTCATCCGTCGCAACCGCGATGCGCGCGATGTCACGCTGCCGCGACAAGGACTTCGGATTCTTCTGCAACACCAGCTTGAGCAGTGCCTTGGTGGCTTCGAGATCGCCCCGGCGTTCATGAACCTTGGCGAGAAGGTCATGGGCGTGCAGGAAGTCGGGGTGGTCCTGGATCAGCTGGGCGATGATGGCCGCCGTTTCGTCATATCGATCGAGGTGGAAGAAGGCCTTGGCCTTGCCCAGTTTGGCCCAGGGCAGGTTCGGCTTCTGGTCCAGCACGGATCCAAAGAAGTCGTAGGCCTCCTGGAAATGCTCCATCTGGAGCAGGCAATCGCCGGCGATGCGCTGAAACCCCGAGGCATGACGCAGGTTGCTGGCCGCCTCGGCGCGGCAAAGCCCCAGCGCGTCCTCGAAGCGGCCGGCATCGAACAGATCGGTAGCGCCTTTCAAGGCCTGCCGATGATCCCAGGCCTTGCCGAGGCGATCGTGCAACAAATCAGGCGTGATCGGCTTGATCAGATAGTCGTCCGGCGCCAGTTCCACCGCGGAAAACACCTGCTGATATTTGCGTTCGCCGGTAATCATGATCCAGATGGTGGACTGCGGCAGCAGCTTTTGGCGCCTGACCTCTTCCAGCAGCTGCTGACCGTCGCGCGTGTCCGAAAGGATATAGTCGCACAGCACCACGTCGTAACCGCCGCGGGTACGGATGCGATACAGCGCATCGTTGTAACTGTCCGAGACGTCGATCTTCTTGCCGCCGGCGTTGGCGATCGTGGTGCTCAGCCACATCCGCATGGTCTGCGAGTCCTCGACCAGGAGATAGGACAGCTCGCCGTAGGGACAGGGAACAGGAGGCGCCACGGTCTTCCTCGCCGGCGCCTCGCCGGGCGCGACCGCCTTGATGCTGTCCATCAGATTCTGCAAGTCGTCGGCGCTGAAGATTTCAGGCATGGGGGGCTTGGGCGGATCGTGCCAGGAACGGGATATCGAGGGTCATGGGGCCTAGCTTGCCGCCGTTCCGGCTCCGGCGTTCAAGGAAGCGGCTGTTGGCCGCGCGGTCTTTTTTGATCGCCTGTGGGCAGGCCGTTTTGGCGCCGCCACCTTATCTTCCGGCACTACTTCGGGTCGCGGCAAGGAAGCGGCCTTCTCCGCTTCGATCGCCTCGCGCTGCTGAAGCGTGCGGACTTGCTCAAGGTGGGTACCGATCGCCTGCGGCACCATCGGCGCTCTCATCGGACCCTGCTGGGCAAGCGCCGGGCAGGAACTCATCAAACTCACCACGGCAACGACGGTGCAAATCGGGAATGATTTCATCACGAGACCCTGGAAAGTTCGCTAAAGCGCATTGTCACCCATCTTCCGCTCTTTTTTGTTCCCCGCGATTCCAGGATCCGGTCAGGATCAGGGACTTTCCGCCCGTGATTGACAAGATACTTCCCTGCTGCGGCTATGATGCCCCGTACAGCGCCCATCCCGAAAACCGCCTGACAGATACCTGCCATGTCCGACCGCGCATGCCCGAAAATCGCCTGCCGCGCCTTCGATCACCCCGTGGGCCACATGGCGGCCGACCGATGAGCCCCTTGCTGGTTTCGGGCCTGCGCAAGTCCTACGAAGGCCGCGAAGTCGTCGCCGGGCTCAGCTTCGAATTGCAGCGCGGCGCCTGCTATGGCCTGCTCGGCCCCAACGGTGCGGGCAAGACCACCACGCTGCGCTGTTGCCTGGGCTTGACAGTACCCGACTCGGGCCGCATCACGCTGGTGGGCGAGCCGGTGCCGGCGCGGGCGCGCGAAGCGCGCATGAGGATCGGCGTGGTGCCGCAGTTCGACAACCTCGATCCCGACTTCACCGTGGCCGAGAATCTGATCGTCTATGCACGCTACTTCGGTATCCGGGACGCCGCCATCCGCCCGCGAATTGGCGAACTGCTCGATTTCGCCGGACTGGCCGGCAAGCAAGACGCGAATATCCGCACGCTATCGGGCGGCATGAAGCGGCGCCTGACACTGGCCCGCGCGCTGGTCAACGACCCGGAACTGCTGCTGCTCGACGAACCCACCACCGGCCTCGACCCGCAGGCGCGCCACCTGATCTGGGAGCGGCTGAAACGCCTGCAGGCGCAAGGCAAGACCATCCTGCTGACGACGCACTTCATGGACGAGGCGGAGCGCCTCTGCCAGCGCCTGGCCATCATCGACGACGGCGGCATGGTCGCCGACGGCGCACCGCGCGAAATGATCCGCTCGCAGATCGAGGCGCAGGTGGTCGAGGTCTACGGCGAGGATGCGCCCGGTTGGGCGGAACGCGAGGCTCATGCCTTTTCGCGCCGGGTCGAAGTCAGCGGCGAGACCGCCTTCTGCTATGTCGAAGACGCCGCGCCGCTGCTGGCCCATCTCGCCGCCTGGCCCGCGCTGCGCACGCTGCACCGGCCGGCCAACCTGGAGGACGTGTTCCTCAAACTCACCGGCAGGGAGTTGCGCGACTGAGAGATCTGCGAGTCCGCAGGCCAGCGGGCCATTGCGGCCGATGCCAGCCTGCGGCTATGCCAGCACCGCGGGCTCAGCGCCGGCCGGTGGCTTCGAGGGCAGCAAGATTACGACGCGGCGATTACTCGCCAAAGCGCGGGGCGAAGGGCTTTCGCGCATCCCCCGTTGCCGGATGCCGGCTGCCTGAGCCGTCCGCGAAGATGGCGCGGCCGCTCTACCGGAAGTCATACTGCGAGTATAGTTCCCGTCTGTGGACCGACTTGAAGCGCTGGAACTCATCGTGGGGCAAGCCGCTCGGGGAGAGCTGATCTTCCCGACCAACGTCGCCGCGTCCATCAAGCTGCAGCACGCAGTGGCCGACCCGGCTTGCCACCTGGAAGCAGCGGCGGACCTGGTGATGGCCGAACCGCTGGTCGCCGCTCGACTGGTCGCGATCGCGAATTCGGTGGCCTATACCCGCTTTGGCGGGAAAGTGAGCAATGTACGCACGGCGGTGAGGCTCTTGGGGTTCAATGCCCTGCGGTCTCTGGTGGCGGCCATCGTGGTTCGCCAGTTCAGCGGAGCCATTTCCGACCCTTCATTGCGCGCTCAAGCGGAACTCCTCTGGCAGCACTGCGCGAATGTCGCCGCGTTGGCCAAGGTGTTGGCCCGCGAACTTACCGAAATCGATCCCGAGACAGCCTTGTTCGCCGGTATCGTGCACGATATCAGCGGGTTCTATTTGCTGTTCCGCGCGGAGGAACTTCCGGTCCTGTTGGAGGACGCCCCGGACAATTCGGGCACCGAAACCTGTCTTCTGTTGACTCACGGCGTCATGCAGGTGTTGAAGATTCCCAAACCGGTGGCATGGGCCGTGGAGTCGCTGTGCAATGGCGAGCACGCCAGTCCGCCGGTCACTCTGGCCGACGTCTTGGCGCTCGCCAACGAACTTGCTTCGATTCCTTCACCCTTGGCGGGAATCGACCCCCGAGCCCGTATGCCGTCGACGGCGAACCTGGATTTTCCGATTGGCGACAAGACGCTGCGCCAGGTACTGACGGAGTCGGAAGGGGAGATCAAATCGATGCTGGAGGCGCTGCTGATCTAGCCGCCCCGGCGCGGCGGTCGAGCGCTGTTCTCAGCGAGCGGCCAAGCGGCTCCGCCATGCAACGCAGAAAGGAAAGTGTCCGATGAAACTGAACGTCATCGCTGCCGGCGCATCGATTTTGCTGTATTGCGCCTCCGTCTCGGGTGCCCCGGCGAAGCTCTCCCCCGCCGACGAGGCGGCGGCATTCAAGGCGGCCGGTTTCAAGCTCAAGGGCAAACAGTGGCGGCTCTGCGACGACACCTCGCCGTCCTCCACGCCGGGATCAATCGAGGAAGTGCGCGACCTGAACGGGGACGGCCGCCCGGAGGCCATCATCATCGAAGGCGGCACGGCCTGCTACGGAAATACCGGTCAAGGCTACAGCCTCGTCAGCAAACAGGCCGACGGCAGTTGGAAGCTGATCACCGGCGGCACCGGCATGCTCGGCATCCTGCGCACCACGGGCGTTGGCCGCTGGCCGGACATCGAGATCGGCGGACCGGGCTTCTGCTTTCCGGTGCAACGCTGGAACGGCCGCAGATACGCGGTGCAGCGTTATCAGTACGAAGGCAAACCCTGCCGCCGCCGGTAGCGGGCATTGCCCGCAAGATGCTGCTGCCATGGCGCCGCGCCGTGGCCCGAACCGGAACTCCCTCCGACCGCCCAACCGAAAGGAAGACACCATGACCCCGCAAAGCCTGATGCCTCGATATCCGGTCCCCGCGCTCAACGTCCCGCTGGTTACGGGAGGACGTTTCGTTCTTGGCGCCGCGCCAGGCGAGCGCTTCGACCTGATCGTCTTCTATCGCGGCCTGCATTGTCCGATCTGCACCAAGTACCTCCTCGAACTTGAACGGCTGGCTCCGGAATTCGCGACGCGGGGAGTCGAGGTCGTCGCCGTCAGCAGTGACGACGAAGACCGAGGAAGACAGATGGCGGAGAAAGTCAAGGCCAGCGGGGTCAAATTCGGCTACGGACTTGGGCTGCGGTCCGCGCGTCAATGGGGGCTTTACATCAGCAGCTCGCGCGGCAAGACGTCGATCGGCATCGAGGAACCCGCGCTGTTCAGCGAACCGGGGGTCTTCCTGGTGCGACCGGACGGGACGCTGTACTACGGCGCGGTTCAGACCATGCCGTTCGCCCGCCCGCAATTCCAGGACCTGCTCGGCGCCATCGACTTCGCCATTGCCAAGGACTATCCGGCACGCGGCGAGTATACCGGCGAGGTTTGAGCCGGGCCGGCGAACAGGCGACGCCATGACGCCCTGCGCTGCGACGGGCCGCCGGCTTGCCTGGATTCGTCCCCGGCCGTGACGACCCAGCGCCTTCCCCTGCCGCAACTTTCCGTGCGCGCCTTCGCCGTCTGGCGGCGCAATTTCCTGGTCTGGAGAAAGCTGGCGATCCCCTCGCTGCTGGGCAATCTGGCCGACCCGATGATCTACCTGTTCGGCCTCGGCTACGGCTTGGGCGGCTTGCTCCCGCAGATTCACGGCGTGCCCTATATCGCCTTCCTGGCCAGCGGCACGGTGTGCGCCTCGACGATGAATGCCGCCTCGTTCGAAGCCTTGTACTCGGCATTCTCGCGAATGCATGTGCAGCGCACCTGGGAATCGATCATGAACGCGCCGGTCACGCTGGAGGATGTGATGGCCGGCGAACTGCTTTGGGCGGCGGCCAAGGCCACGCTGTCTGGCACGGCGATCCTGGTCGTCATCAGCGCGCTGGGCTTCGTGGCCTCGCCGCTGGCGCTGTGGGCGCTGCCGGTAATCTTCGTCACCGGGCTGACCTTTGCCGCGCTGGGCCTGATCGTCACCGCGCTGGCGCCCTCCTATGACTTTTTCATGTACTACTTCACACTGTTCATCACGCCGATGGTGCTGTTGTGCGGAGTGTTTTTCCCGCCCGATCAACTGCCGCCGCCGGTGCAGGCGGTGGCCGCCTGGCTCCCGCTGACCCATGCCGTCGCGCTGGTGCGGCCGCTGCTGTTCGGCGAGGTTCCCGGCGCCATCCTTGCCCACCTTGCGCCGCTGCTGGCAGTGGCGCTGATCGCCTTCTGGATCGCGCTGGCGCTGATCCGGCGCCGCCTGCTGAAGTAAAATCCGGCCATGGAAGTCATCATCAACGGCGAGCCCCAGCAACTGTCGTCGCCGGTCACCGTGGCCGCTCTGCTCGATGCGCGCGGGCTGGCCGGCAAGCGCGTCGCGGTGGAAAGAAACGGCGAGATCGTGGCCAGGAGCCGCCACGCGGAAACGCTGCTCGACGCCGGGGACCGCATCGAAATCGTCGTCGCCGTCGGCGGCGGCTGAACCGGGATTGTTCACCATGAACCCAGATTCTCTCGTCATCGCCGGCAAGGCCTATGCTTCGCGCCTGCTGGTCGGCACCGGCAAGTACCGCGATTTCGCGCAGACCCGCGAGGCCATCGACGCCTCGGGCGCCGAGATCGTCACGGTGGCCATTCGCCGTATCAACATCGGCCAGGAGCCGGGACAGCCGTCGCTGCTCGACGTCCTGCCGCCGGCGCAATTCACCATCCTGCCCAACACCGCCGGCTGCTACAACGCCGACGACGCGGTGCGCACGCTGCGCCTGGCCCGCGAACTGCTCGACGGCCATGCCCTGGCCAAGCTCGAGGTGTTGGGCGATCCGGAGACCCTGTTTCCCAACATGCCGGAGACCCTCAAGGCGGCCGCCACGCTGGTCAAGGATGGCTTCCAGGTGATGGTTTATTGCTCGGACGACCCGATCCAGGCGCGCATGCTGGAAGACCTCGGCTGCGTCGCGATCATGCCGCTGGCCTCGCTGATCGGCTCCGGCATGGGCATCCTGAATCCGTGGAACCTGAAGCTGATCATCGAGCAATCGAAGGTGCCGGTGCTGGTCGATGCCGGGGTCGGCACCGCCTCGGACGCGGCGATCGCGATGGAACTGGGTTGCGACGGCGTGTTGATGAACACCGCAATCGCCGGCGCCCGCGATCCGGTGGCGATGGCCGGCGCGATGAAGAAGGCGGTCGAAGCCGGGCGCGAAGCCTGGCGCGCCGGACGCATGCCGAAGAAATATTACGCGGCGACGCCCAGCTCGCCGGAGGACGGACTGATCGGCCGCGGGGACAAGTGAAACGCGCTTTCGCCGGCATCCTGACGGTGCTGCTGCTGGCTTCAGCCCAGGCCGAAGACGGAGCGCCGCGCGACAGGGCCGCGCTTGCGCCAGCCGCCCTGGAGATCCGGCCCGGTCATCTGGGCTACGCCTTCGACCAACCGGAGATTCTGCTGCGCCAGCGGCTGTTCGGCCTGGCGCACGGCTTGTCCCTGCTGGCGGCGTCCTGCCTCGATCTGCCCGGACAATCCGCGCCGATCCAGGACGCCTATGCCGCATGGCATGTGCGACAGGCGGCGACCATCGAAATTCTGGTGCACGATCTGGCCGCTTATTACTTCGGCCCTCGTGCGGCAGAAGCCCGCTGGCCGGATCTGGTCCGCGCGCTGAACCTGACCGACAGCATCCAGCCCGCGCTGGGCCCGGTCAGCCTGGAGGATGCCTGCGCCAGCCTGCCCGAGGCGATCGTCCGGCCGCGTTACGAACTCGACAAGCTGCTGGCGCCGGACGCGGCGCCGGCGCCCCCCGACACGGCGGCCGGTCCCACCGTACCACCGGCGCCGAACCCGCAAAGGGTGGACGAATGACGGCCAAGGAGAAGTCGGACGACCCCGGAGCGGACGGCCCCGCAGCAACCGTGTCCGCGCGCCGCCCGATCCGCAGCTTCGTGCTGCGTCAAGGGCGCATCTCGGATGCGCAGCGGCGCTTCCACGAGCAAGGCATGCCGCGCTGGGGCATTCCCTATCGGCCGGCGCCGCTCGACCTCGACGCGGTTTTCGGTCGCCGGGCGCCGCGAACTCTCGAAATCGGCTGCGGCATGGGCGAAACCACGGCGACGATTGCCGCCCAGCATCCGCAGAACGACTACCTCGGCATCGAAGTGCATACGCCCGGCGTCGGCAGCCTGCTCAAGGAAATTGCCACGCGCGAGCTGTCCAACCTTCGCGTGATCCAGCACGATGCCGTCGAGGTATTGCGCGACATGATCGTGCCGGAATCGCTGTCCGGGATTCATATCTTCTTTCCCGATCCCTGGCCGAAGAAGCGCCAGCAAAAACGCCGCCTGATCCAGCCCGAGTTCGTCGCGCTGCTGGCGACCCGCCTCGCGCCGCGCGGCTACCTGCATTGCGCAACCGACTGGGAAGACTATGCGCAGCAGATGCTGGCGGTGCTTTCCGCCGAACCCTCGCTGTCGAACCTGGCCAGGGACTTCATCCCGCGACCGCCCTATCGGCCGCAGACCCGCTTCGAGAGTCGCGGCCTGAAGCTGGGCCATCGCGTCTGGGATTTGTTGTTCCTGCGCCGGAAATGAGCGCTCCACACGGCCGCCCGAAGGAGCGCCAGCGAAGACCCGGAGCCGCGCCGCGGCGAGCCGCCGTCACCCCCTCCGATCGGAGGGGGCTGTGGGGGAGGGTCGTCAGGTGAGCGTAGTCGGCTCGACAAGGAGGCTCGCGGCCCATCCTGTCTGGCTGGTCGGCTTCCGGCCCTTCTTCGCGCTGGCCTGCCTCGCGGGGCTCAGCCTGCCCCTGCTGTGGGTGTCGATCTACCTCGGCATGCTGCCCGCCGCATCCTCCGTCGCCGCCGTTCAGTGGCACGCCCACGAGATGTTTTTCGGCTTCGGCTGGGCCGTGCTCGGCGGCTTCCTGCTGACGGCGACCAAGAACTGGGTCGGGGCTCGCGGCTATCACGGCGAGCCATTGATCTTCCTCGCCGCGGCGTGGTTGTTCGAGCGCATCGGCATGGGTTTCGGCGGCCACTGGCCCGGCTGGCTGTTCGAGCTGTCGAACAAGCTGTTTCTGGTTTCGATCGTCGCCATGCTGGCCTGGACGCTGATTGGCGGACGCCGGCGGGACAACTATCGCGACAACTATTTCTTCCTGTTGATCCTTCCGGCCTTTCTGGTGGCCAAGACCCTGATGCTCGACACCGAGCATTTCCAGGTCGGCATCGCGATGGCCATCGGCCTGTTCCGCGTGGCCTTCCTGGTCATGCTGGAGCGCACCCTGACCCAGTTCATGAAAAACGTCTTTCAGGTCGACATCCTGCGCCACCCCGTTCTGGACAACGCCATCAAGCTGCTTGGGCTGTTGCTGGTCGGTGGCGGCCTGATGCCGCCGCCGCTGGCCGGCTGGACCTCGCTGTTGCTGGCGCTGCTGCTGGGCGGCAGGTGGTTTTTCTGGAAGCCGCAACTCGCGCTGCGCCGCCTCGATCTGGGCATCATGTATCTGGGCTACGGCGGCATCGTGCTGCAACTGCTGGTCGAGTTTCTCGACCGCGTCGCGTCGCCGGCCTGGGTCGGCGCATTCTCGGTGCATATCTTCGGCCTGGGCGTGATGGGCCTGATCATTCCGGCGATGCTGATCAGGATATCGAAGGGCCACACGGGAAGAAAGGTCGTCTTCGAGGCGGCCGACAAACTGGTTCTCTGGATCATGATCGGCGCCTTGCTGGCGCGGGTCGTCGCGCCCCAGATCCTTCCCGGCGGCTACGCGCTGTGGATCGTGCTGGCCGCCGGCGGCTGGTTTTGCGCCTTCGCGATCCTGGCCTGGCGCCTGATTCCGCTGTTGACCCGCGCCCGGGTGGACGGCAAGGAGCATTAATTCGCCGGCGTGGCGGCAGCCCGGCGACGCCGCGAAAATTCTTGCATCCGGATTCCTCGCCGCCGCGTATCAATGGACAGGCGCCCTCACCGCGCCCCATGCCAAAGACCGAGCCCGGCCCGACGCGGCCCAACTGATTGAAGGAATCGCCATGCTGATCAAGATCACCCAAGCTCCCGATGTCTCGCGCCGCAGCTTCCTCGGCGCGACCGGCGGTATTGCCCTTTCCGGCGCCGCCCTGGCACTGCTCGCCGGCCACGCCGGCGTCGCCGCCGCCAGCGCCAATCCCGCCAGCGACGTGGGCATCCTAAACGTCGCCCTCGGCCTCGAGCACGAGGCCATCGCCGCCTACCAGGTCGGCGCCGAAAGCGGCCTGCTGCAAAAGCCGGTGCTGGAAACCGCCGTGCTGTTCCAGAGCCACCACAAGGGGCACCGCGATGCGCTGGTGGCCACGATCGAAAAGATGGGCGGCACCGCGGTGATGGCCAAGAGCAATGGCGACTATGCGACCGCGCTGGGCGCCGGCGGGATCAAGTCGCAGACCGATATCCTGAACCTGGCGGCGCGCCTGGAACTCGGCGCGGTCAATGCCTATCTCGGCGTCATTCCTGCCTTCGGCGACCGCGATCTGGCCAAGGTGGCGGCGCGCCTGGCCGCCGACGAGACCATGCACTGGTCGCTGCTGGCGAGTGCGCTGGGCAAGTCGGTGCCGGTAGCGGCCCTGAGCTTCGGCGCCTGAGGTGCGCGGGACCGCGCCCCGGCCGCGGCCGGCCGGCCCGTTGCTGGCGGCGGCGCTGGCCCTGGCCGGCCCGGCCGCCGCGCTTGCCGCGGGCGATGCCGAGCGCGGCGCCGCGCTGTACGAAGCCCGTTGCGGCGCCTGCCACAGCCTCGACGCCCACCGCGTCGGGCCCCTGCACCGTGGCGTCTTCGGCCGGCGGGCAGGTTCCGCGCCGGGATACGAGTACTCGCCAGCGCTGAAAGGCGCGCACCTGGTCTGGAGCGCCGCATCGCTCGATGCGTGGTTGAAGAACCCGGAGGCCCTGGTGCCCGGGCAACGCATGGGCTATTCGGTCGCCGACGCCTCGGACCGGATCGACCTGATCGCCTTTTTGCGCCGCGCGTCCGCCCCCTGAAATCCGCATCGGCCGATGACAAGAATGTGTCCCTGGAACGCCCGATCCGCCCTGACCCGCGGCAAGCGCCGGCCGCGCCAGGGCCATGCGACCCAGCGCCCGCTCCATGTCGCCTCGAATCGCGGATGACCCGCCGCGCCGCCGCATGGCGCCTTTCGCCTCAACGGATGCCGGCGAGCCATGCGCGACAGTCTCGGCCTATGCCGGCCCGCTGGCGCGCGGACGGCAGGGTACGCCGCATGGATTTGGCAGTGACGGCGGAATGGTGCAGGATGCGCGCATGGCAATGACCCATGACTCCGATCCCTGGCCCGCCGCCGACGCCGAAGACGCTGCCGGGCCCGACGCAGCGGACGGTGCCGCCGGCGCCGATGCCGGCGACATCCCCTGTGCGGCCGACCAGCGGCGCGCGGAGCGCGCCGAGGCCAGCGAGGCAAGCCTGCGCGGCTGGATCGCGCGCGTGGTGCACCAGGATCAGCAGGCCCTGGCCGAACTCTACGAAGCCATGGTGGGCCGGGTGTATGGCCTTGCGCTGCGCATCACCCGTCAGGTGCAGACCGCCGAGGAAGTGACCGAGGACTGCTTCTGGCAGGTCTGGCGTCAGGCGCCGCGCTTCGATGCGACGCGCGGCGCGGCGATCGCCTGGATCATGACCATCGCTCGCAGCCGCGCCCTCGACGCACTGCGCCGTGGCGACACGACGCAAGCGCTTGGCGACGAGGAACTGGCCGGCGTCGAGGCGGAGAGCGGGAGCGACCCCCACGACCTGCTGGACGCTGTCGAGAAGCAGCAGCGCTTGCATGCGGCCCTGAAGGATCTGGAGCCGCTGCCGCGACAGCTTGTGGCCCTGGCCTTCTTCCGCGGTCTGTCCCACGAGGAGATCGCCGGGCAGATGGGGCTGCCACTGGGCACCGTGAAATCCCATATCCGCCGGGCGCTGTTGCGCCTGCGCGACCTCCTGGACGGCGCGCCCGCCGCCGCCAACCCGAGCCCCCTGGTGATGCCATGAGTACCGAATCCAAGCTGCCCGCCGGCGGCGCCGCGGACCACGCGCCGGACGACGACCTCGACCAGACCGCGATCAATCGCCTGATCGGCGAGAACCTGGCGTCCATTGAAATTCCGGCCGCGCACCGCGCAAGCCTGCGCGGAAGACTGCTGTCGCGTGTCGCCGACAGCCGCCGCCGGCATGCGGCCCTGATTACCGTGCGTGCCGGCGATGGCGCCTGGGTACAGATCAAGTCCGGCGTGCGCGCCAAGACCCTGCACCAGGGCCCGGCAGGCAGCTCCGTGCTGATCGAATTGGCGGCGGGCGCGGCGCTGCCGGTGCACCGCCACAGGCACCTCGAAGAAGGCATCGTGCTGCGCGGCGGCCTGCAATTGGGCGATCTGGAACTTGGCCCCGGCGACTATCACGTATCGCCCGCGGGCAGCCGCCACGGCCGCATCGGTTCGCGCCAGGGAGGAATCGCCTACCTGCGTGGCACTTCATTGGGAGACACGGGAGCGCTCATGGGTGAGTTGATCGGCGGCCTGGTTCCGGGCGAAGGTCCGCCGATTCATACGGTGTTCGCCGCCGATGGCGTCTGGGAACCGATCGCCGAGGGCGTCGAGCAAAAGCTGCTCTGGCGCGACGCAGGCTTCGTTTCGCGACTCGTGCGCATGGCCCCGGGAACCCGCATGCCGCCCCACGGGCATGCCGCCGATGAGGAATGCATCATGCTGGCCGGCGAAGCCTTCTTCGGCGACATCCTGGTGCGGGCCGGCGAGTTTCATCTGGCGCCCGACGGCAGCCTGCATATGGAAACTGTCAGCGAGACGGGCGGGATGGCCTTCCTGCGCCACGGGGACTACCTGCCCGCGGTGGCGGCGTGAGCGTGCCGGGGTGAGCCCGCGCCTGGTTCTGGTCAGTCGCTGGCGCCTGGAAACGACGCGCGAGGCGCTCTGGGAACTGCTCAGCCACCCGACCGATTGGCCCGCCTGGTGGTCGCATCTGCAGCGCGTCGAGCCGCTCGCGGCCGGCAATGCGGCGGGAATCGACGCCCGGCACCGTTTCCACTGGCGCAGCGGGCTGGGTTACGGATTCTCCATCGTCATGACGACGACCCGTTCCGAACGGCTGCGCGAGATCGAAGGGGCGGCGGCCGGCGATCTGCGCGGCGTCGGACTCTGGGTGATCGAGGAAGACGGACCCGGCGCCGTGCGCCTGACCTACCGCTGGGACGTCGAACTCGAAAAGTCCTGGATGCGCCTGTCGGCACCTGTGTTGCGACCAATCTTCGCCTGGCGCCATTTCGCGGTGATGGCCAGCGGCGCCCGCGGCATGGCCCGGCGCCTGGGATGCCGGCTGGGAACCATGGAGGAATGGTCGGTCATCGCCTCACCGGCGCCGAACGCGGCAGCGGGGTAAGCAGCGGTCCGCCGTCTGCGCTTGCGACGTGGCACACGATGACATGCGAATTGGTTTGATTGGTGACCCAGCCGGGCGATCGCGGAACTCGCCGGTCGGCCATGCCGACATCCTGAAGCGTTTCCGCTAAACCTGGGCCAGCGTGACCCGGTTGCGTCCTTCTTTCTTCGATACGTACATCGCGGCGTCGGCGCGGGCGACGAAATCCGCCGCCGATTCTCCGGGCTTGAAGCTGGTTACGCCCAGCGAAATCCTGATGCTGCCAACCGCGCCATTGTCGTTGATGCGCTTGATCCGGCACCTCTCGACGATGCTACGGATGTTTTCGGCAAGTTGCAGTGCCCCATCGACCGGTGTGTCGGGCAACAATACGACGAATTCCTCGCCGCCGTAGCGCGCCGCCGTATCCTTGCCCTTCACGTTGTTGGTAAGAATCTGTGCTACGGCCTTGATCACCCGGTCGCCGAACAGGTGGCCATAGGTGTCGTTGACCTGTTTGAAGTGATCGATGTCGGCCATCAGCAAGCTCGGCGGGCATTCGCTGGTCTGCGACGCGTCGAGGCAGGCGGCAATGGTCTTGTCGAATCC
>WBZP01000796.1_pt1 | contig 41237 bp, 37 predicted proteins | sample 5204301 | NCBI WGS metagenome assembly WBZP01 (sample SAMN12412401, study PRJNA552823) | activated sludge metagenome | isolation source: activated sludge from nitrification reactor of wastewater treatment plant... | place: USA: Pennsylvania | collected 2017
AACAAGTACAAGCGAACCCTGACCCGCTGGGATCGTTGTCATGAGCGATTCACCGCTTTCGTTCATCTCGCGTTCTCTATGATCCTGATGCGCAGACTGCTGCGATTTATGAAATGAGTTCTAGCCAAATTTCCCGCGAAACTGGGTTCAGTGAGGAGCAAATCTTCGAAATTATTCGAAAGGCTCCTCATTCATACCGCGTGTATTCCATTCCTAAGCGGAATGGTGATGGGTTTCGACTGATTGAACATCCATCAAGGCAGCTAAAGACAATACAGCGCTGGTTGGCAGATCGATTGCTGGTGCGTCTTCCTATTCATGATGCTGTTTTTTCTTATCGCCCCAATTTGAACGTTAGAGATCATGCAAGCGTGCATGCCAGTTCAAACTATCTTCTACGAATCGACTTGCGAGATTTTTTTCCGTCGATAAAAAGACATGACGTGGAAGCGCTTCTTTCTCTACGTGCCGAATCTCTCCAATTTCAGCTCTCAGCGGAAGATTTGTCTATTGTGGCCAGGGTTGTATGTAAAGGAGATCGACTAACTATTGGCGCACCAAGTTCGCCAGTACTCTCAAATGCGGTCCTTTACGGTTTTGATGTTCGAGCTAGCCAAATTGCTGCAACCTACCAAGCTACGTACACCCGATATGCCGACGATTTGTATTTTTCGACAGATGCCCCGGATGTTCTATCTCGCGTGCTCGAAGAGGTTAGGAACGCCCTGAATGATCTTCCATTTCCTCAAGTTTTCATTAATGAGGAAAAGACTATTTTTACCTCTAGAAAAAGACGAAAAGTCGTTACCGGAATCGTTGTTACACCCGATAAGAAGCTGTCGTTAGGTCGGGAAAAGAAGCGCTACATTCGAAGCCTGCTCTTCCAATTTGCAAGCGGCTCTTTAGACGAAAAGAGCATTTCCTACCTAAAGGGGTACCTCGCATACTGCGCTGTTGTAGAGCCGGAATTCATAGATTCCTTGAAGAGGAAGTACGGCGAAGCGCAATTGGTTCAATTGAATGCAGCTCCAACGGTTATGCGCAAGGCGCCACCGTCGAAGAAAAAGTAATAATGGGTCAGCGTCATTTTCGGGGGAGAAATGGCCGTATTAATTCCATCCATCGGTAGCTGCACCTTCGACAGCGGCGGCGAGCGCCGCCTGGCCGAGCGGCTGGAGGCCAAGCTGGAGGACGACTACCTCTGCTGGTACAACGTAGCGCTCGGTCCGTCGGCACTGCATCCCGATTTCATCGTCTTCCACCCGCGGCGCGGGTTGCTGATTCTGGAGGTGAAGGATTGGCGAGCGCGCACGATCCTCGCCGCCGACCGCCAGAAATTCACCATCGAAACCGCGCGCGGACCGACGGTGGTCGAGAACCCGCTGGAGCAGGCACGGCATTACGCGCATGCCGCCACCGATGTACTGCAGCGTGACCCGCAACTGGTGTTCTCCAGCGGGCGCGAGGCGGGCAAGCTGATGTTCCCGTGGAGCTACGGCGTCGTGCTGCCGAACCTTTCGCGCAAGCAGTTCGAGGAAGGCGGGTTGGGCGAGGTAATCCCGCCGAACCGGGTGATCTGCCAGGACGAGATGCTCGAAGGCGTCGAGGCCGAGGCTTTCCAGCAGCGGCTGTGGGAGATGTTCTCGGTACGCTTTCAGGGTGCGCTGTCTCTGCCGCAGATCGACCGCGTGCGCTGGCATCTCTTTCCGGAAGTGCGCATCCAGTCGGCACAGGCCGACCTGTTCGCTGCCGACGAGCCACCACCGGACTTTGTGCGCGTCATGGACCTGCAGCAGGAGCAACTGGCGCGCAGCCTCGGCGAGGGGCATCGCGTCATCCACGGCGTTGCCGGTTCGGGAAAGACGCTGATCCTTGGCTACCGTGCTGAGCATCTGGCGCAGGTTTGCGCCAAGCCGATCCTGATCCTCTGCTACAACGAGTCGTTGGCGCGCCGCATCGGCAGCATGATGCGCGCCAAGGGGCTGGCGGAGAAGGTGCATGTCCATCACTTCCACCAGTGGTGCCGCGCGCAGTTGTCGGCCTTCAATGTCGGCCTGCCGAAAGCGAACGACGACAAGGAAGCTTTTTTCGCGGAGATGGTCGACTGCGTGATCCGTGCCGTCGAGCGCGGGCAGGTGCCGTCGGCGCAGTACGACGCGGTGCTGATCGACGAGGGCCACGACTTCCGGCCGGAGTGGTTCAAGCTGGTGGTGCAGATGGTCGATCCGAAGACCAACAGCCTGCTGGTGCTGTACGACGACGCGCAGTCGATCTATGGCGACGAGAAGCGAAAGAAATTCAGCTTCAAAAGCGTGGGCATCCAGGCCGCCGGTCGCACGACGATCCTCAAGGTGAATTACCGCAACACCGACGCCATCCTGCGCTTCGCACGTGACGTGGCGCAGAGCATCCTCACGCCAAGCGATGCGGATGACGACGGCGTGCCGCTGCTGTCGCCGCAGTCTGCCGGCCGTGCCGGTGCGGCGCCGCAGGTGATCAACCTGCCGAGCCTCAAGGAAGAGGCGGAATTTATCGTCAAGCGGCTGAAGGATGCGCACCGCGCTGGCACGCCGTGGCGCGAGATGGCTGTGATCTACCGGGAGTACTACCGAGACGCGAAGCTGATTAACAGTGTGCTTACTGCGCACGGCGTGCCGGTCGTGTATTTCAAACGAGCAACCCATTCCCCCGACGAAGACAAGGTGATGCTGATCACCATGCACTCATGCAAGGGGCTGGAGTTCCCGCTGGTGGTCATTCCCGGCGCCGACCGGATCAAGAGTACCGGCGAGCTGTCGCCGCACGAGGCAAAGCTTCTCTATGTGGCGATGACGCGGGCGACGAAGGAGTTGGTGGTTTGCGGAGTGGAAAAGCTTGAAACCAATTAATGTGATCTGGTGTTGAGAAGGCGGTCAGGGTGCATCAAACTTTTGTTCTTCATCATTGGAATTACTTCCTCTCGCTTGAGCAAGATGTCTCCAATCTATCCCGATATGTGGAGCCGACACCGGATAACTATTCTTGCTATTCGGTGGAGCTGGCCAGAATATTGTTTGCTGCTTCGTCAGAGGTTGACGTTGTCGCCAAGCAACTCTGTAAGAGATTCGATCCTGAAGGTAAAGCAGAAAATATTGCTACGTATAGGAAGGTGATCTTGGCGAACTTTCCGGAAATCGCTTTATGCCAGGTCGAAATTCCTCGATTCGGGATAACTCTGAAGCCTTGGGCGAAATGGGGTGAGGACGTTAATCCACCTTGGTGGTCGGCATACACCAATGTCAAACATCACCGACATACGCACTTCGCTGAAGCAAACCTAGAGCATGTTTTGCATGCAGTGGCTGGACTTTTTGCGCTGCTCCTGTTTTTCTATCCTGAAGAAGCCGAACACGGCAAACTCAGTCCTGACCCAGCCTTATTCCGGGTGCGTGATCCGTTTTATACAGATAGGTTGGCGTGGGGCGACAACGTAATGGTTTATAAGCGAATTGGTATCGGAGAGAACGCGCCGGAGTGAATTGTGTCTCTGGGTTCTCGCTTTTGCGACAGGGCTTTTGTGTCACGTTTGTGCTACATTGGCCATGTATTAAATCCCGCCCGGAGCTTTCCATGAGCACCACGACCATTCGTATCCCCGACGATCTCAAAACCCGCGTAGCCAAAGCCGCCGGGCGTGCTGGTACGACCCCGCACAATTTCATCCTCGAAGCCATTGCCGAGAAGGCCGAGCAGGCCGAGCGGCGGGCCGAGTTCGATGCCGTAGCGGAAAGGCGTTACGCCCGCATCGTCGAAACCGGCAAGACGATTCCGTGGAACGAGATGCGCAGCTACCTAGAGGGGCGCGTGGCCGGCAAGGCGGTGAAACATCCGGCAGCGCGCAAGCTGGCGAAGTAGCGGTGTCGCGCATCGAACTGGCGCCCGAGATTCGGGAGGACTTCGACCGGATTCTCGATCACCTCGATCAGTATCAGGTCGAGAACCCCGCCGTGCGGATACACGAGATCGTCGCGGCCATCGACGTGCTCGAAACGAACCCATTGATTGGCCGCCCTGCCGAGAGCGGCAAGCGGGAACTGGTGATCGGGCGCCGCTCGCATGGCTATGTGGCGTTGTACCGCTACGTTGCCGAGATCGATACCGTCTTCGTGCTGGCGATTCGTGCCCAGCGGGAAGCGGGTTTCGGGCGCGAGTGATTTAGCTGGTGCGATCCGCCCAGGCGTTTCGACTCTTTCTTGCAGCGCTGCTTGTCGGCCTTCTCCTAGCCGACCAACTCCTCCCGCCCCCGCTCCCCGGCAGCAGCAACCCCGCTCACCTCGCGCCTCACGCCCAGGTCGTCCTCGCCCGCGACGGCACGCCGCTGCGGGCCTTTCCCGATCGCGCGCACATCTGGCGGCACCCGGTGCGGGTGGCGGAGGTGTCGCCGCGCTATGTGGAGGCGGTGCTGGCCTATGAGGACCGCTTCTTCTACTGGCATCCCGGCGTGAATCCGTTCGCGCTGCTGCGCGCGGCGGGGCAGTGGCTGTGGCACGGGCATGTGGTCTCGGGCGGTTCCACGCTCACCATGCAGGTGGCGCGCATGCTGGAGCCCGAGTTTTACACATCGCGCACCCTGAGCGGCAAGCTGCGCCAGATGGTGCGGGCGGTGCAGCTGGAACTGCGCCTTTCCAAGGCCGAGATCCTCGAGCTGTACCTCACCTATGCGCCGATGGGCGGCGTGCTCGAAGGCGTGGAGTCGGCGAGCCGCGCCTATCTCGGCAAGCCTTCGCTCGCCCTCTCGCACGCCGAGGCGGCGCTGCTGGCGGTGCTGCCGCAATCACCCTCACGCCTGCGGCCGGACCGCTTTCCCGAGCGTGCTCGCGAGGCGCGCGACAAGGTTCTGGATCGCCTCGTGCCCGCATGGGGCGAGGCGACGGTGAGGGATGCCAAGCAGGAGCCGGTGATCGCGCAGACGCTGCGCGAGCCACTGCTGGCGCCGCTCTTCGCCGAGCGCGTGCGCAAGCTTTACCCCAAGGCGCAGCGGGTGGATACGACGCTCGATGCCGGCACGCAGGCGAGCGTGGAACAGCTCGTCGCGGCGCGACTGGCGGTGCTGCCGCCACGCGTGTCGATGGCGGCGCTGGTGGTCGACAACGCCACGCTGGAGGTGCGCGCCTACGCCGGCTCGGCCGATTTTTCCGACGCCGAGCGCTTCTCGCATGTCGACATGGTGCAGGGCCGGCGCTCGCCCGGTTCGGCGCTGAAGCCTTTCCTCTACGGCCTGGCGCTGGACGAGGGGCTGATCCATTCCGAATCGCTGCTCTCCGACGTGCCGCAGTCCTTCGCCGGCTACCAGCCGGGCAACTTCCAGGCGAGCTTTTCCGGCCCGGTGGGGGTGACCGAGGCGCTGCAGAAATCGCTCAACGTGCCGGCGGTGGAAGTGCTCGACCGCCTCGGGCCACAGCGCTTCGTCTCGCTGCTGCGGCGCGGCGGGCTGAAGCTCGATCTGCCGCGCGGCGCCGAGCCGAACCTCTCCGTCATTCTCGGCGGGGTGGCGGTGAACCTCGAAGGCATGGTCGGCGCCTACACCGCCTTCGCGCGCGGCGGTGTGGCCGGCAAGCCGCGCTACGTCGCCGATGCGCCGGTGGAGGAGGCGCGCCTGATGAGCGAGGGCGCGGCCTTCATCATCCGCGATGTGCTCGAATCCGGCGGCCCGGTGGCGCGGCAGGTGGAAGGCGGCGTCGGCGCGCGGCGCGGCATCATGTGGAAGACCGGCACCAGCTTTGGCTTCCGCGATGCGTGGGCGGTGGGCGTCAGCGACCGCTACACGGTGGGCGTGTGGGTCGGCCGCCCGGACGGCACGCCCAACCCCGGCTTCTTCGGCGCCAACGTCGCGGCGCCGATGCTGGTCGATGTGTTCTCGGCCATCGACGACTCGCGCCCGGCCAAGCGCACGCCGCCGGCGAGCGTGACGCAGGCCAAGGTGTGCTGGCCGCTCGGCCTGCGCGCGGACGCCGTACCCGCCGCGCTGTGCCATCAGGAGCGCACCGCGTGGCTCCTGAACGACGCGGCACCGCCGACCTTCCCCGACCGCCTGCGCGAAGGCGCGGCCCGCTACACCGACTACCGCGACGCCGCCACCGGCCAGCGCGTGCGTGCCGCCTGCGCGCCCGGCGAGATGAAGTCCGTGGACATGGCCCGCTGGCCCGCTGCGCTGGAACCCTGGCTCGACGGCGCCACGCGCCAACGCGCCCTGCCGCCGCCCTGGGCGCCGGCCTGTGCCAAGGCGCAGGCGCCGGAGGCGGGGCTGAAGATCGTCAGCATTACCAACGGCGAGACGATCCGCCGCGCGGGCAGCACCGGAGGCTCGGCCCCCTCGCTGCGCCTAGAAGCCCGCGGCGGCCAGCAGGAACTGATCTGGCTGGTCGACGGTCGCCAGGTCGGCCGCGCCCCCGCCGGCAAGTCACTGCACCACGCCTTCCCCGAGGCCGGGCGGCATACGGTGACGGTGATGGATGATTCGGGCACGTATGACAGGGTGGAGATCAGCGTGCGGTAGGTGGAGTGCCGTCATCCCTGCCTTTGGTTGTCATCCCGGCGGACGCCGGGATCCAGTACTGAGGCTGGTTTGGCCGCAGCGGCATAAGTGATGTACGAACTGGACCCCGGCTTCCGCCGGGGTGACGGGCGGGGGGCGAGTGGTTCGTCATTCCGGTCCTTCTACAAGCTTAGGATAAACCGGGCTTCGCCCGAGCCGGAATCCAGTTCGTCCCTCTGTTATCCTCAACCCATGAAACTCCCCTGCGTCTACATCCTCGCCAGCAAGCGCAATGGCACGCTATACGTGGGCGTCACCTCCAACCTCATCCAGCGTGTCTGGCAGCACAGGAATGACCAGGTCGAGGGTTTCACGAAGCGGTACAAAGTCCACACGCTCGTCTGGTACGAGCAGCACGAAACCATGGAATCGGCCATCGCCCGCGAGAAGGCGATCAAGGAATGGCAGCGGGCGTGGAAGCTGGAACTGATCGAAGCCGCGAATCCCGGCTGGCAGGATCTGGGCCCGCAGCTGGCCTGATTCCGCGCCGGGTGTTTGCCCTGCATTGCCGGCGGAGTTATCGTGTAGGGATGTCTTTCAGGGGGAGGGCGCGATGCGCCGCTTGACGCTTCATTCCTTGCTTGCCGGCTTGTGCCTGCTGCTTTCTGCCTGCGCGCTGCAGCCGCCGGGCCCGCGTTCGTTCACCGTCTCCGAGCAGCAGCTGGCGCAGGCGATCGCGACGCAGTTTCCTTTCGACAGCACGATGCTGGAGGTGCTCGATGTCGTCGTCAGCACGCCGCGCATCACGCTCGATCCGACGGGCAACCGCATCAATACGTCGCTCGACCTGACGGTGGCGCCGAACAGCCTGCTCGGGCTGCTCATCGACAAGACCTACAAGGGTGGCGTGGACATGAGCTACGGGCTGCGTTTCGAGCCTTCGGACAACAGTGTGCGCATGACCGACGTGCGCGTATCGCGCTTCAGTGTCGAGGGGACGCCGGCGGCGATGAAGCGCCCGATCGAGAAGCTGGGCCCGAGCCTCGCGCAACGGGTGCTGAAGGACTTCGCGGTCTATCGCCTGCGGCCGGAAGATCTGCAGGCGGTGGAGGGCTGGGGTTATGCGCCGGGCGTGTTCCGCGTGGTGCCGGGTGGCTTGTCGATCACGCTCGATCCGGTGGCGCGGTGAGGGGGTAGTTCCCGCTGGCGCGAAAATGCGCGATCGTCACCCCGGCGAAATCCGGGGTGATGGTGATGCAGAGCGGTACCGAATAGAACAACAGGGGAAAACATGAACGAACAATTGCAGACCATCGACCAGATCAAGGCGACGGCCATCGACATGCTGCTCAAGTTCGGCCCGAAGGTGCTGGTGGCGGCCTCGATCATGATTGCGGGGCATTTCGTCGGGCGCTGGCTGGGGCGGATGTTCGAGCAGCTGCTGATGCGCTTCAAGCTGGAGGCGCCGGTGCGTTCGCTGCTGGTGCGCGTGGCCTACCTGATCGTGCTGGTGCTGTTCGCGATCATGGCGCTGCAGAACCTCGGCGTCGAGTTGCTGCCGCTGATTGCCGGCCTCGGCGTGGCGGGCGCGGGCATCGCGCTGGCGATGCAGGGCCTGCTCGGCAATATCGTCGCCGGGCTGACGATCATCTTCACGCACCCCTTCCATGTCGGCGATTACATCTCGATCGGCAAGGAGGAGGGCGAGGTGCTGGACGTGACGCTGTTCAGCACGACGCTGGGGCATACCGACAAGTCGAAGGTGGTGATCCCGAACCGCAAGATCGTCGGCGAGATCCTGCACAACTACGGCAAGATCCGGCAGCTGCCGCTGGCTGTCGGTGTGGCCTACGACACGGACATCGCCGTGGCGCTGGCGACGATCGAGGGCGTCCTGCGTGCCAATCCGCGCGTGTTGCAGGAGCCGGCGCCGGTGGTCGGCGTTTCGCAGCTGGCCGATTCGAGCGTGAACATCGCCGTCATGCCGTGGGTGACGGTGCCTGATTTCGTGCCTGCCGGCGCCGAAATCAACCGGGCAATCCTGGAGGCCTTCCGCGCGCAGGGGATCGCGATCCCCTTCCCGCAGCGCGAGATCCGCATGCTGGGCGGGGCCTGAAGAGCCTTGCGCCCACCCTTTATCCGACGCAGACAAGGACACGCATGCCCCGCTGGATGCCTCATGCGATTACCGTAGTCGGCTACTTCCTGACCGGGGTGGCCGGCCTGCAACTCGGGATGCTGCAGGGCTATGCGAGCCCGCTCTTCCCGGCCGCCGGCTGGGCGCTGGCGGCGCTGCTCCTGTACGGCGCGCGCGTGCTGCCGGCCGTCTGGGTGGGCGCTTTCCTGACGAACCTGGTGGTCGAGGTCGGCAACGGGGCGGTGTGGACGGCTTCCTCGGGGGCTGTCGCTGCCCTGATCGCGCTCGGTGCCTGTGCCCAGGCCTGGCTGGGCAGCGTGCTGGTCCGCCGCCGTCTCGGCGAGGCCTGGCAGCGCCTCGAACAGGATGCCGAAATCCTGCAGTTCACCGTGCTCGGCGGGCCGCTCGCCTGCGTCGTTTCGGCGACGGTCGGGGTGTCGGCGCTGGTGGCATTCGGCATCGTTCCGCTGCTGGATTTCCCGTACTCGTGGTGGAACTGGTGGCTGGGCGATACGCTGGGCGTGCTGATTGCGGCACCGCTCAGCCTGCTGCTGCTGCAGCGTCGTACCGACATCTGGCGCCGGCGCCTGCTGCCGCTCGCGCTGCCGATCGTGATCACCCTGTCGCTGATCGTGGCGGCATTCTTCTATGCCGGCTTCTGGGAAAAGCGCCGGCTCGCGGACGACCTCGAGGGGCGCAGCGAGGAGATCGCCTTCCGCCTGCAGCACCATTTCGATGCCGTGGGCGATGTGCTGTCGTCCCTGCGCAGCCTGGTCGAGGTTGCGCCGGAAGTGGATCAGGGTACCTTCGAGCATTTCTCGCGGCAGGCACTGGCGGATCATCCCGAGATCTTCGCGCTCAGCTTCAACTACCACGTGACGGCGGGGCGGCGCACCGACTTCGAGGCGAAGCAGGGGAAGCGCAGCGACATGCCGGGCTTCTCCATCCGGGAGCTGGCAGCCGATGGCCAGCTCGTGCCGGCGGCGGTGCGCGACGATTATTTCCCGGTGAGCCTCGTCGCGCCGGTGACGGGGAATCGCCTGGCGCTCGGCTTCGACATCGCCTCGGAGGCGGTGCGCCGCGACGCGATCCAGCGTGCGGTCTCGACGCGGCGCCCGGCGGCAACGGCCGCGGTGCATCTGGTCCAGGACAACGAGCAACGGCCGGGCATCCTCATCCTCTACCCGACCTACCGACATGGGCTGCCGGATCGCGCTGGCGATTGGTCCCTGCTCGGGGTCGCCGTCGGGGCACTGAAGACGGAGGACTTGGTCACGCTGGCGCTGGGAACTTCCCCGGTGCCCGGTGTCCGTGTGGCGCTGCACGATGCGAATGACCGCACGTGGGGGAAGGAGGGGCGCCTGTTGTTCGGGGGGCTGCCGGACGGTATGCCGAAATGGCGCAAGACGCTGCGCCTGGCTGATCGCGAGTGGGTGCTGTCAGCGGCCCTGACACCGGAATATGTGCGCGAGCACCGCTCGCTGCTCTCGCCGGTGATCGGCATCGCCGGCATGCTTTTCGTCAGCGTGCTGCAGATGCTGCTGCTGTCGATGACGGGGCGGGCCGCCGTGGTTGGCAGGACGGTGCGCGAGCAGACGAAGCATCTGGAACAGCTCGACGACGAGCTGAAGAAGCGGATGCTGGAAATGCAGTCGATCCTCGACAACTCGAGCGTCGGCATCACCTTCGTGCGCAATCGCCTGCAGGTGTGGTCGAACCGTCGCATGGCGGAGATGTTCGGCTACGACCCCGACAGCATCGCGGAAATCTCGACGCGCCAGTTCTATCCTTCCGACGAAGACTACGAACGCTTCGGCAGCGAGGCCTACCCGGTGCTCCTGCGCGGCCTGCGCTTTGCCAGCGAGCGCCTGATGCGGCACGCCGACGGGCACTCGATCTGGATGCGCATGAACGGCAAGCTGATCGATGTCGCCAATCCGGAGGCCGGCAGCATCTGGGTGTTCGAGGACATCTCGGAACAGAAGGCGGTCGAGGGGGAGCTGATCCGCGCCAAGGAGGCGGCCGAGGCGGCGAGCGTGGCGAAGAGCCAGTTCCTGGCGACGATGAGCCACGAGATCCGCACGCCGATGAACGGTATCCTCGGCATGGCGCAACTGGCGATGATGCCGGAGCTGGCGCCGAATGACCGGGAGGAGTGCCTGCGTACGCTGCTCGATTCCGGCAAGGCGCTGCTGACGCTGCTCAACGACATCCTCGATCTTTCGCGTGTCGAGGCGGGCAAGGTGGCGCTGGAACATGTGGCTTTCGAGCCTGCTGCCGTGCTGGCGGATGTGGAGCGGCTGTTCCGCGGCCCGGCGGCGGAAAAGGGGCTGGCCGTCTCGTCGCGCTGGCTGGGGCCGGCCGGCCTGCATTACGAGGGCGACCCGCTGCGCATCCGGCAGATGCTGAGCAATCTTGTCGGCAATGCGGTGAAGTTCACGCACGACGGCGAAGTGCGCATCGAGGCATGCGTGGTGCCGGCGACGGTTGCGGGGGGCGGCGACGAGGTGGAATTCGCGGTCGTCGATACCGGGATCGGCATCGATCCGGACAAGATGGAGACGCTCTTCCAGCCCTTCTCGCAGGCGGACAGTTCGACGACGCGCCGCTATGGCGGCACGGGGCTCGGCCTCTCGATCGTGCGCGGCCTGGCGCAGGCCATGGGCGGCAGCGTCGGCATGAAGAGCGCGCCGAACGAGGGCTCGCGCTTCTGGTTCCGCGTGCCGCTCGGGCGCCTGGCGGACGGCATCGGGGGCGCGCCAGCTTCCGGCGCGGCGCCTGCGGAGGCGCCTGCGGCGGTGGCGCTCGATGTGCTGGTGGTCGAGGACAATGCGACGAACCGCAAGGTGATCGTGGCGATGCTCGAGCGCTGGGGATGTCATGTCGCGGTCGACGAGAACGGTCGCGAGGCGGTCGACCGGGTGACCGGCGGTGCACGTCCCGACCTCATCCTGATGGATGTGCAGATGCCGGTGATGGGCGGCATCGAGGCGACGCTGAATATCCGCGAATGGGAAGCGGCCGGGGCGCTCCCGGCCATCCCGATCGTGGCACTGACGGCGGGGGCCTACGAAGAGGATCGCCTGCGCTGCCTGGCGGCCGGCATGAACGATTACCTCGCGAAGCCGGTCGATTTCGAATTGCTCAAGCAGGTGGTCATGCAGGTGCTGTCCGGCGCCTCGCCGTCGGCTGCCGTTGCGGCACGTGTGCCGCAGCCGGTCGCTGCCAGCAGCGCGGTCTTCGACGCGGCGGGCATGATGGCGCGGCTCAGCGGCATCCGCCAGGACATCGATCTGGCGAAGTCGGTCGTCGACCTGATCCGTGTCGATGTGCCGGGGCGACTGAAGGAGCTGCGTGTGGCGCTGGCCGACGGCGACCGCAAGGCGGCGCATCGGCTCGCCCACTCGGTGAAGGGCATGGCCCTCGATGTCGATGGGCGCGAACTGGCGTCGCTGGCACGGGCGATGGAGGAGAAGTTGCAGGACGGTGAATCCGTTCCCGTCGATGCGGTTTCCCTGCTCGACGATGCCTTCGCCCGCCTGAGTGCGGCGCTGGATGCGTGGCTGGCGCAGCTGTCGTGATGGTGCTGCGCGGGCTCGGCTAGAATGGCGGTCCGCCCGGGTTGCCTGCATGCGCACCCGGGCCGGCTTTTCCCGTTTTCCGAAAGATTCCATCCATGCCGTTTTCCATTGCTCCGGTTTCCTTCAAGGGTGTCGATGCGCTGCGTCTCGATAGCGGGCGCGGCGCTGCCGTCGTCATCGGCCTGCGCGGCGGGCAGGTCCTGTCGTGGCAGACGGCCGACGGCCGCGAGCGGCTCTACCTCTCCGGGCAGGCCGTGTTCGACGGCAGCCGGCCGGTGCGTGGCGGCATTCCCGTCTGCTTTCCGCAATTCGCCGGGCTTGGTCCGCTGCCGAAGCATGGCTTCGTGCGCACGCGGCGCTGGGAAGTCGCGACGCAGCGCTGCGGCGACGACTACGCGCTGGTGACGCTGGAAACCGGCGATGACGAGGCGACGCGCGCCCTGTGGCCGCATCCCTTCCGGCTCGAACTGACACTGATGCTGGAGGCCGACCGCATCGACCTCGAGCTGTGCGTGGCGAACCCCGGTGACGCGCCATTGTCGTTTACCGGCGCCCTGCATTCCTACCTGCGCGTGACGCAGGTCGAGGATGCGGCGCTGGAAGGGCTGCGCGGCTATGACTACCGCGATGCGACGGCCGGTGACCGCATCGTGCGCGAAACGGGCACCGAACTGCTGGTCGAAGCCGAGACCGACCGCGCCTATTTCGGCGCCAGGCGGCCGCTGCTGCTGAAGGCGGCGAACCTCAGCCTGGGCATTGCGCAGGAAGGTTTCCCCGACGTGGTGGTGTGGAACCCGTGGGTGGAGAAATGTGCTGCCATCGAGGACATGCCGGACAACGACTGGCGGCACATGCTCTGCGTCGAGGCCGCCGTGGCGAAAACGCCGGTGACGGTGGCGCCCGGCGAGGAGTGGTACGGCCGGCAGACGCTGGTGGCGGTGTAGCGTATGGCCTACAGCGAAGCCTTTCTGGAAACGCCGCCGACGCGCGACGCCGTCGACGCATTGCGCGGCCCCGTCGTCGTCGAGTTCGGTACACCGTGGTGCGGGCATTGCAAGGCGGCCATGCCGCATGTGGCGGCGGCCTTCGCGGACTATCCGCAGGTGGCGCACCTCCGGATCGAGGACGGTCCCGGCCAGCGCCTCGGGCGCAGCTTCGGCGTCAAGCTGTGGCCGACGCTGGTCTTCCTGCGCGATGGCGTCGAGGTGGCGCGGCTGGTGCGTCCGACGGATGGCGACGCCATCGACGAGGCCCTGGCACGCATTGCATGACGCGCGTCGATTTTTCTGCACTCGATGCCGCCGGCCTCAACCTGCAGGCCGTGTTCGCGCTGGCCCAGCTGCCGGCGGAAATGCGAGCATCGCTTGACCCCGACGGCCGCTACCGGCGCCTGATCCTGATCGGCCATGGCGGCCGCACGCTGTGGGAGCGGGTCAAGGCAGCGGGTCTCGCATCGGATCACCCGATCGACGACTTCACGGTCGCGGCCGTGACCGACTGGTTCGCCGCGCAGTTTCCCGATAGCGCCTGTGCGCTGGTCTACCCGGGCCATGCGTCGGGCAATACGCCGGTGGGCCTGCAGGCCCTCGGCCGCCTGGCGGGCTGGCATCACGAGTCGCCGTTCCGCGTCGGCGTCAATGCCGAGTGGGGCTCCTGGTTCGCCTATCGCGCGGTGCTGCTGACCGATGCCGATCTGCCGCCGAGCGGGCCGCTCGCCGGCGACTCTCCCTGTGCCACCTGTGCCGAACCGCCCTGCGTCGCGGCCTGTCCTGCCGAGGCCCTCTCCGGCGACGAGTTTTCGCTGCAGCGGTGCATCGCCTATCGCCGCCTGGCTGACTCGCGCTGCCGCGTGACCTGCGTTGCGCGCACGAGTTGCCCGGTGCGCCCCGAGCATCGTTACGACGACGCGCAGATCGCGCACAGCTACGCGCGTTCGCTGGCGATGATCGAGCGCTGGGGCGGCTGAAGCACCGGGTCGGCTTCCGCCGGCGTTGCAGCGACGGGCCGGGGTGCCGGCTTCATCACTGCCAGCAGCACGCCGGTCGCGGCCAGCGCGATGCCGCCGAAGGCCGCGGCCTCGATCGATTGTCCGAACAGCAAATTGGCGGTGATCGCCGCGCTCACCGGCATCAGGTAGAAGATGCTGGCGACGCGGCTGACCTCGCCACGCTGGATCAGCAGGCCGAGCAGCGTGACGGCGCCGACCGAGACCGGTATCGCCATCCACAGCAGCGCAACGATGAATTCCCCGTTCCATGTCACTTCCCCGGTCTCGAACAGCGCTGCGCCGGCGAGCATCGGCAACGTGCACAGCGCGTGCTGCAGCGTGCTGCCGGTGAGCGGGTGCATGCCCGGGCAGCGCTTCTTCTGGTACAGGTTGCCGGCTGACATGCCGATCAGGCCGAGCACCGAGAGCAGCGCCGCGTCGAGATAGGCGGGGTCGACCTGCAGGCGGCCGTGCAGTACCAGATATACGCCGGCCAGCCCGAGCAGCAGGCCGAGCCACTGCCGTGGCGTGACGCGTTCGCCGAGCAACGGCCCGGCGCCGAGCGCGACGAGGATCGGGTGCAGCGCGATGATCAGCGCCGACACCGCGGGCGGCACACCGAGCGCGATGCTGTAGCAGACGCCGGCGGAGAAGAGGCCGATGCCGAGCAGGCCGGCGAGGCCGATGTGCATGGCCTCGCGCAGGTTGCGCGGCCACGGGGCGCGCACGGCGATGGCGATGCCGGCGAGGATGGCGGCCGCCAGTGCAAAGCGCAGGCCGAGGAATACGAAGGGTTCGGCGTGCGACAGGCCGAGGCGGGTGCCGACGAAGCCGGAGCCGGCGAGCACGACGAAGAGCAGCGGCAGCAGGCGGGAGAGCGCGGCGTCGTTCATGGCGCACCGCCCTGGCGCCGCGCCGCCTGCGTGCGGCCGTCGTAGCCCCAGTTGCCGGCCGGCAGTTCGCGGACCACGACGTAGGAGGCTTCCGGCACGCTGCCCGGAATCTCGCGCAGCAGCGACGAAGTCGCCGCGATCATGCGGGCGATTTCGGCCGGCGTGTTGCTGCCGGCGGTGATGGCGATCTCGCAGTGGCAGGGTGACCGCGGCGCCGGCTCGCCGCCGATCAGCCAGCTCGCGTCCGCAGCCGTCTCGACGAGCACGGCAGTGACCTCCCGGCGCTTGCCGAGGATGTCGACGATGAGGTCGGTGGCGCGCCGGGCGAGCGTGTTGCGCCGGTCCGGCGATAGTTCGGCGCCGAGCGTGATGCGGATGAAGGGCATGATCGTTCTCCTGTCGGGCTTGATTTCCGACCAATTTAGCGGCTACGATCACATTTAGAAAATTGATTATTGCCAGATCAAAATACTGGAATGCGATTATGAAGAGGCGGCATCTGGATATCGAGGCTTTGCGTGCGCTGGTCGCCATCGACGAGGCGTCGAGTTTCTCTGCCGCCGCGCAGCGACTCGGGCGCACGCAGTCGGCCGTGAGCCTGCAGATCCGCCGGCTCGAGGAGACGCTCGGCCAGACCCTGCTGAAACGCGTCCAGGGGCGGGTCGACGGTCCGACGGCCGAGGGCGTGCTGCTGATCGCCTATGCCCGCGAGATCCTGCGGCTGAATGACGAGGCCTACGCCAGCGTGGCGGAGAGCGCCGCCACCGGCTCGCTTCGTTTCGGCGTTCCGGAGGAGCTGATGGAGCACGTCTTTCCACCGGTGATGCGGCGTTTCCAGGCGCTTTTCCCGCGCATGCGCGTGACGCTGCGCACCGGGCCGTCGCCGGACTTGCGTCAGGCGCTTGCCGCCGGCGAGTTGGACCTGATCCTGTTCAAGCACTGCGATGCCGCGACACCGAAAGGCTGCGTACCGGTGTGGTCCGAGCCGCTGGCGTGGATGGCCGGCGAAGGTTTTGCCACCGGCCTGCCAACGCCATTACCGCTGGCGCTGTTCGGTGAGAACTGTGTGTTCCGCATTGCCGTGACTGCGGCGCTGGCAAAGGTGGGGGTCGCCTGGCAGTTGGCCTACACCGGCAGCAGCGTGACCGGCCTGCGTCAGGCGGTGATGTGCGGGCTCGGCGTCGGCGTCCTGCCGCGCAGCCTGCTGCTTCCGGGCATGGTGGAAATTGCGGCCGGGCTGCCGCATCTGCCGGATGCGCATCTCGCTGCTGCCTTTGCGCCCGGCCAGCCGCACCCGGCAGCGGAACGCTTCGTCGCGCTGATGGGCGAGGAACTGCGCACGCAGCGCGGCATGCGCGCCGCGGCCTGATCGTTCAGCGGGCCGGCGTCGTCGGTGCGCGACGCCATAGCGGCGCCAGCCCGACGAGGCCGAGCAGCGGCCCCGGCAGCAGCAGCCAGGCGATCGACAAGCCCCAGTCGTCGACGAGGCGCGTTGCCAGTGCGATCGAACCCATGGTGATGGCGAAGCCGAGCGAGTTCTGGATCGCCAGCGCGCTGCCGACGATCTGCGGCGGGCAGGCCCTGGCGGACATCGCCGAGAACTGCGGCGAATCGGCGACGACGCTCATGCCCCACAGCAGCATCAGTGCCAGCAGCAATGTGGCGGGCAAGTCGCCGGCGAGAGGGAAAACTAGGCAGCACGCGGCCGAGGTGGCGAGTGCGATGGCGGCGACGCGGGCGCTGCCGATGCGTGACGTGAAGTGCCCGCCGAGCACGCAACCCAGTGCGCCGATGCCGATGATGGCGAACGACAGCGCCGGGATGGAGAGGCCGAGCGCGGCGGCGAGCCCGCTCTTCGCGACCAGCATCGGTGTCAGCGTCCACATAGCGTAGAGCTCCCACTGGTGGCCGAAGTAGCCGAGCGCCGAGGCGCGGTATTCGGGAATCTGGAAGGCGCGGAAGACGCCGCCGAGCGTGATCGCCGGCGCACCGTGGCCGCGCTTGAGGTGCGGTCCGTCGCCAAGGCGCAGGATCAGTACGGCGGCGACGACGGCGAGTACCGATGCGGCAAGGATCGGGTATTGCCATGGCCATGCCGCGCCGAGTGCACGGATGCCCTGCGGTAGCGAAGTGCCGAGCGTGAGCATGCCGACCAGCCAGGCCAGTGCGGCACCGGCGCGTTCCGGCTCCCAGCTCACCACCAGCTTCATGCCGAGCGGGTAGACGCCGGCGAGCGAGAGGCCGACGGCGAAGCGCCACAGGATGCCGGCGTCGATGCCGCCGGCGAGGAAGGCAAAGCCGGCATTGGCGAGGGCGCCGAGCACGGCGCAGACGGCGAAGATGCGGCTGGCGGGAAAGCGGTCGGCCAGCCCGGTGACCGCGAAGCTGAGCGTGCCGAGGATGAAGCCGAGTTGCGTGGCGTTGGTCAGCGAACCGATGTCGGCGGGGCTGGCGCCCCATTGCCGCATCAGGTCATCGGCGGCGCTGTTGGCGGAGAACCAGAGCGAAGTGCCGAAGAGCTGGGCGATGACGATGATGGCGATGGGGTGGCGCATTGCTGCTCGCCCGTGTCAGCGAGTCAGTGCTGTCATCCCGGCGAACGCGCCCCGCAGGAAGTACCCTTGGGGTGCCGGGGTCCAGTTCGTGGACAGTTCTGGATTCCGGCTTTCGCCGGAATGACGAGCCGTTTGGTGCATGTTGCCTATTTGCCCGGCTTCGCCGCCCACGAATCCTTCAGCGTGACCGTGCGGTTGAAGACCGGTGCGCCCGCCTTCGAGTCGACGCGGTCGGCAACGAAGTAGCCATGGCGTTCGAACTGGAAGCAGTCCTCGGCCTTCGCGTCCTTCAGCGAGGGCTCGAGCTGGGCGGTGATCAGTTGCTTCGAATTCGGGTTGATGTCGTCGAGGTAGTCGCGCTCGAGCTCCGGCGCATCGCCTTCGCGGCGGGCACCCGGCGCCGGCACGGCGAACAGGCGGTCGTAGAGGCGCACTTCGGCGGTATAGCCGTGGGCGACCGACACCCAGTGCAGGTTGCCCTTGACCTTGACGCTGTCGGCGCCCGGCGTGCCCGACTTGGTTTCCGGCAGATACTCGCACAGCACGGCGGTGACCTTGCCCGACGCATCCTTCTCGCAGCCGGTGCACTTCACGATGTAGCCGTATTTCAGGCGCGCCATGTTGCCCGGGTAGAGGCGATGGAAGCCCTTGCTCGGCGCTTCCATGAAGTCTTCGGCCTCGATCCACAGCTCGCGCGAGAAGGGCATCGAGCGCTTGCCGAGTTCCGGCTTGAGCGGATGGTTCGGGGCGAAGGCTTCCTCGCTCTGGCCTTCCGGGTAGTTGGTGATGATCAGCTTGAGCGGATCGAGCACGGCGACACGGCGCTCGGCCGATTCGTTGAGCACTTCGCGGAAGCAGTCCTCGAAGGTGATGTAGTCGATCAGCGAGTCGTGCTTCGAGACGCCGATGCGCTCGGCGAAGAGGCGGAAGCCTTCCGGTGTGTAGCCACGGCGACGCGCGCCGACCAGCGTCGGCATGCGCGGATCGTCCCAGCCGTCGACGTGCTTTTCATCGACCAACTGGATCAGCTTGCGCTTTGAGAGCACGACGTAGGTCAGGTTCAGGCGCGAGAATTCGATCTGCTGCGGCAGCGGACGCTGCAGCAGGTTGCCTTCAGCCAGGCGCTCGAGCAGCCAGTCGTAGAACGGGCGCTGGTCCTCGAATTCGAGCGTGCAGATGGAGTGGGTGATGTTCTCCAGCGCGTCCTCGATCGGGTGGGCGAAGGTGTACATCGGATAAACGCACCACTTGTCGCCGGTGTTGTGGTGCGTGGCGTGGCGGATACGGTAGATGGCCGGGTCGCGCAGGTTGATGTTGGGCGAGGCCATGTCGATCTTCGCGCGCAGGATGTGGGCACCGTCCGGGAACTCGCCCTTCTGCATGCGCTTGAACAGATCCAGGCTCTCGGCCGCGCTGCGGTTGCGGTACGGCGAATCCTTGCCCGGTTCCTTCAGCGTGCCGCGGTTGGCGCGCATCTCGTCGGCGCTCTGGCTGTCGACGTAGGCGTGGCCGGCTTCGATCAGGTACTCGGCGAATTCGACCATCCAGTCGAAGTAGTTGGAGGCGTAGTAGAGGTTCTTCTCGCCTTCCTTCTCCCACGAGCAGCCGAGCCATTTCACGGCATCGACGATGGCGTCGACGTATTCCTGCTCTTCCTTCTCCGGGTTTGTGTCGTCGAAGCGCAGGTGGCAGCGGCCGCCGTACTGCTCGGCCAGCCCGAAGTTGAGCAGGATCGACTTGGCGTGGCCGAAGTGCAGGTAGCCGTTCGGCTCCGGCGGGAAGCGGGTGCGGATCTTGGCTGCGTCGAGCGGGGCCGCGGCATGGTCGGCCGCCGTGCCGGGCTGGCCGGCCCAGCGGCGCTGCGCGTGCTTGCCGGCGGCGAGGTCGGCCTCGACGATGTTCTTGATGAAGTTGGCGGCCGGTGCCGGCGCCGTGGCGTGGTTATCCTTGGACATTGGGGTCTCTGGACGCGGAAGGCGCCCTTGAAATTGCGGCAAAGCCGCATTCTAGCAGCCTGTCGTCGGCCGCTGCGTGGAATGGCGAGGGGGGCTACTGGTTGTCCAGGCAGCCGAGGAAGTGGTCGAGCAGGTAGGGGTCGTGCTTGCCGCCACGCTCCGCTTCGAGGATGGCGATGACTTCTTGGTGGTTGCGCGAGGCGTGGTAGGGGCGGGGCATGGCGATGGCGTCGTAGCTGTCGACGACGGACAGGATGCGCGCCATGACCGGAATTGATTCGCCGGCGATGTTGTCGGGGTAGCCGCTGCCGTTGAAGTGCTCGTGATGGTGGCGCACGATGCGGGCGACATCGGGCATGCCGTCGGCCTCGATGCTGAGGATGATGCGTTCGCCACGCACCGAATGTGTCTGCATGATCTCCCATTCATCCGCGGTGAGCCCCTCGGGCTTGAGCAGCACGCTGTCGGGGATGCCGATCTTGCCGATGTCGTGCATCAGGGCGGCAATGCCGAGTTGGCGGAGTTCTCCGGAATCGAGGCAGCAGCGACGCCCCAGTGCCACGGCGAGCATGGCGACGCGGTCGCTGTGCTTGCGCGTATGGCCGTCGCGTTCGTCGAGTGCGGCGACCAGCGTACGGGCAAAGCGCTCGGGGAACGGATCGTGCTCGGTGATCGGAGATGCGCTCATTCTGGACTGTCGGGCCTCGTTGAGGCTTTCTCGGAACGGTATGTCGGGAGAAGCGTTCCGTCGATCATGCCACGAATTCGTCATTCCGGATCAATATGAGCCTGAACGACATGTCGATGCACTGCGGGGACAGCACAAAAAAAGACCCCGGCCGGAGCCGGGGTTCTAAAGGCGGCAGGGGGGAAGCCGCCAGAGGGGTCACACTCGATACGGTCAGCGCGATTGCAGCGCGGCGATACGTTCCTCGATCGGCGGGTGGCTGGCGAACAGCGCACCCCACGAAGAACCTCCGCCGGCGATGCCCGAGGCGGCCATGTTCTGCGGCAGCGACTCGGTGTGCAGACCACCGAGGCGACGCAGCGCGTTCACCATCGGGGTCGGCGTGCCGACAAGACTTGCGGCGCCTGCATCGGCGCGGAACTCGCGCTGGCGCGAGAACCAGGCGACGATGATGCTGGCGAGGATGCCGAAGACGATTTCGCAGATCATGCTCGTCACCATGTAGCCGATGCCAGGGCCGGACGACGATTCGTCGTTGCGGCGCAGGAAGGAATCGACCAGGTAGCCGATGACGCGCGAGATGAAGACGACGAAGGTGTTCACCACACCCTGGATCAGCGTCAGCGTCACCATGTCGCCGTTGGCGACGTGGGCCACTTCGTGGGCGAGCACGGCTTCGACCTCTTCCTTCGACATGCTCTGCAACAGGCCGGTCGATACGGCGACCAGCGAGGCGTTCTTCGAGGCGCCGGTGGCGAAGGCATTCGGTTCGCCGTCGTAGATCGCGACTTCAGGCATGGCGATGCCGGCACGTTGCGACAGGCGCTCGACGGTCTGCACCAGCCAGAATTCGGTCGAGTTGCCCGGGCTCGTGATGACACGCGCGCCGGTACTCCACTTCGCCATCATCTTCGACATGAAGAGCGAGATGAAGGCGCCGCCGAAACCGATGAGCGCGGAAAAGGCGAGCAGCATGCCAAGGTTGAGGCCGTTGGCGGTCAGGAATCTATTAACGCCCAGCAGGCTGGCCGTGACGCCCAGGACGAGCATGACGGCGAGGTTGGTTGCCAGGAACAGGATGATGCGTTTCATAAGGTCCTCCGTGGGCTCCTATGGATTCGACAGTGCGAATATAAGGGTGTTGCGTTATTTGAAAAAGCGGATAAAAATGGACGAACAATTCGTAAAAATGGAATTAATAGCGGGTTCCCATGCGTGATCTGAACTACAAGCACCTCCATTACTTCTGGGTCGTTGCCAAGGAAGGTGGGGTCAATCGCGCCGCAAACAAGCTCGGGGTGGCGGCGCAGACGATCAGCGGGCAGCTTGCGCTGCTGGAACGGAGCCTGGGCGTGGCACTGTTCGCGCCGGCCGGACGCGGCCTGGCGCTGACCGAGGCCGGGCGCACGGCGCTCTCCTACGCCGACCGTATCTTCAACCTCGGCGAGCAGATGCTCGAGGCGCTGGAGGATCGTGCCGGCGAAGCCGTGTTGCGGCTGACCGTCGGTATCCTCGATGCACTGCCCAAGCTGGCGGCGCATCGCCTGCTGCAACCGCTGATGGGCATGGGCAAGCCGGTTCGCCTCGTCTGTTACGAGGGCGAGATCGATGAACTGATGTCGGATCTGGCGCTGCACCGGCTGGACGTGGTGCTGTCGGACCGGCCGGTGGCCAGTACCGGCAGCCTGCGCGTCTTCAGCCACCCGCTCGGCGAATATCCGGTGAGTTTTTATGGCGTGCCGGCCCTGGCGCGGCAGTATGTGAAGGGTTTTCCGGCCAGTCTGGCTGGCGCACCGCTGATGCTGCCGACGCGGACCAATGCACTGCGCGGCAAGCTGGAACAGTGGTTCGAGGCGAACGATCTGCGCCCGCAGGTCGTCGGTGAGTTCGAGGACAGCGCGCTGATGGATACCTTCGGTCGTCAGGGGATGGGGTTGTTCCCGGCGCTGACGATGCTCGGCTCGGAGGTTTTTGCACAGCTCGGCGCCGAGCCGGTTGGCGAACTGGACGGAGTGGTCGAGCAGGTTTTCGCGATCTCCGGCGAACGACGCATCCGCCACCCGGGGGTCGAAGCCATCCTGGCCGGCGCCGCAGGGTAAAATGCCGGCATGAATGGAATCGGATTCATCGCGGTGGGTGTCGGGGCAGCGCTGGGCGCGTGGGCGCGCTGGCTGCTCGGCCTGGCACTTAATCCGCTGCTGGTGATGCTGCCGCTGGGAACGCTGGCGGCCAACCTGATCGGCGGCTATCTGGTGGGCGTTGCCGTCGGCGTCTTCCATCTCAATTCCGGTTTGCCGCCGGCACTGAAGCTGTTCGTCATCACCGGTTTTCTTGGCGGCCTGACCACTTTCTCGACCTTCTCGGCCGAGGTCGTCGAGCGCCTGCTCGCACAGCAGTTCGGCTGGGCGCTCGGCCTCGCCGGCGTACATCTCGCCGGCTCGCTGCTGATGACCTACCTCGGGCTCCTCTCGGTCGGCGCGACCAAGATCTTTTCCTGATGCGCATCGAAATCGACGATTGCCTCGCCAGTGACCGGCGACGGCTGAAAGCCCTTTTGCGCGACCTGAAGTCGGCGCAGGGGGCGAAGAAGGACAAGGCGCGCGCCGACTTCACGGCGCTGGCGACGAAATCGAGCGAGATCGTGCAGAAGCGCCGTGCGCGCCTGCCGCAGCCGGAGTACGACGAGGACCTGCCGGTCAATACGCGGCGGGCCGAGATCGCGAAGCTGATTGCCGACCACCAGGTGGTGATCGTCTGCGGCGAGACCGGTTCCGGCAAGACGACGCAGCTACCGAAAATCTGCCTCGAACTCGGCCGCGGCGCCACCGGCCTGATCGGCCATACACAGCCACGCCGCATCGCCGCGCGCTCGACCGCCGCACGTATTGCGCAGGAGCTGAAGACCGAGCTGGGCAGCCTGGTCGGCTACAAGATCCGCTTCACCGAGCGCACGATCCCGGAAACCTTCGTCAAGCTGATGACCGACGGCATCCTGCTCGCCGAGACGCAGGGCGACCCGAGTCTGGCCCAGTACGACACGCTGATCATCGACGAGGCACACGAGCGCAGCCTCAACATCGACTTCCTGCTTGGCTACCTGAAGACGCTGCTGCCGAAGCGCCCGGACCTGAAGGTGATCGTCACGTCGGCAACGATCGACGCCGAGCGTTTCTCGAAGCACTTCCACGATGCTCCGGTGATCGAGGTGTCCGGCCGGCTGTTCCCGGTCGAGGTGCGCTACCGCCCGGTCGAGACCGAGGAAGCCGAGCGCGAGGACCAGCGCGACCTCTATGACGCACTGGTCGATGCCTGCGACGAACTGCACCGCGAGGGGCCAGGCGACGTGCTGGTCTTCCTGCCGGGCGAGCGGGAGATTCGCGATGCCGCCGAGGCGCTGAGGAAACATCACCCGCCGCACACGGAAATCCTGCCGCTGTTCGCCCGCCTGTCGGCCGAGGAGCAGTCGCGCATCTTCAAGCCGCACGGCGGCCGCCGCATCGTGCTGGCGACCAACGTCGCCGAGACCTCGCTGACCGTGCCGGGTATCCGCTATGTCGTCGATACCGGGCTGGCACGGGTCAAACGCTATTCGTACCGCAACAAGGTCGAGCAGCTGCAGGTCGAGAAGATCTCGCAGGCCGCCGCCAACCAGCGCGCCGGCCGCTGCGGCCGCGTCGCCGCCGGCATCTGCATCCGTCTCTACGATGAGGCAGGGTTCAAGGCGCGGCCGGCGTTCACCGATCCGGAAATCCTGCGTTCGTCGCTGGCCGGCGTCATCCTGCGCATGAAGTCGCTGCATCTCGGCGACATCGAGGAATTCCCGTTCCTCGAAGCGCCGTCGACGCGTGCCGTGGCCGATGGCTACCAGTTGCTGCAGGAGTTGAACGCGCTCGACAGCGACAATGGACTGACCAGCATTGGCCAGGGCCTTGCCAAGCTGCCGCTCGACCCGCGCATCGGCCGCATGATCGTCGCCGCACGCGACGGCGGCTGCCTGAAGGAGGTGCTGGTCATTGCCGCCGCGCTTTCCGTGCAGGACCCGCGCGAGCGGCCGCAGGAGAAGCAGGGCACGGCCGACGCTGCGCACGCCAAGTGGGCGGACGAGAAGTCGGAGTTCCTCTCCTGGCTGAAGCTGTGGAACTGGTACGGCAGCGAGATCGAGCACAAGAAGTCGCAGCGCAAGCTGGTCCAGATCTGCCATGCGAATTTCCTCTCGGCCAATCGCATGCGCGAGTGGCGTGACACGCATGGTCAGTTGCACGCGCTGATCGGTGAGCAGGGGTGGAAGGAAAACGAGATTCCTGCGACCTACGACGCCATCCACAAGGCGCTGCTTACCGGCCTCTTGGGCAACCTCGGCTGCCGTTCCGAGGATTCGATGTACTTCCTCGGCGCGCACGGCATCAAGTTCCTCGTCCATCCCTCGTCGCCGCTGCACAAGAAGGTCGGCCGCTGGCTGATGGCGAGCGAGATCACCGAGACGACGAAGCTCTATGCGCGCTGCGTGGCCCGCGTCGATCCGATGTGGCTGGAGGAAGTAGGCGCTCACCTGATCCGCCGCAGCTACTTCGATCCGCACTGGGAGCAGAAGGCGATGCAGGTGGCGGCGTGGGAGCGCTCGACGCTTTACGGCATCGTCGTCAATCCGAAGAAGCGTGTGAACTTCGGGCCGATGAACCCGGCCGAGGCGCGCGAGATTTTCATCCGGCAGGGCCTGGTCGGCGGCGAGATCAATGAGGACTTCGCGCGGCGCTGGCCGTTCTGGCAGCACAACAAGAAGCTGATGGCCGAGATCGAGTCGCTCGAACACAAGTCACGGCGGCCGGACGTGCTGGTCGACGACGAGCTGATCTACGCCTTCTACGACCATGTGATCCCCGAAGGCATCCACAACGGCGCCGACTTCGACAAGTGGCGCAAGGAAGCCGAGCGCGAAAACCAGAAGCTGCTCTTCCTCAAGCGCGAGGACCTGATGCGGCACGAGGCAGCCGGCGTCACCACCGATGCCTTCCCGTCGCAGATCAAGCTCGGCGGTGTCGAGTACGCGCTCACCTATCACTTCGAGCCGGGATCGCCGAAGGACGGCGTGACGCTGACGGTACCGCTGGCGCACCTCAACCAGGTGCCGGCGCTGCGCTGCGAGTGGCTGGTGCCGGGGTTGCTCAAGGAGAAGGTGCTGCAGCTGGTGAAGACGCTGCCGCAGAAGATCCGCGCCAAGCTGGTGCCGGTGCCGGAGTTCGCTGCCGAATTCGCCGAGAAGGTAGTGCCTTCCGACCGGGGCCTGGTGCCGGCGCTGATCGCCTTCATCATGGAAACGCGCGGGCTGAACGCGCGCGGCTGGGCCGTGACGCCGGATGCCTTCCGCCCCGGCGAGTTGCCGGCGCACCTGTCGATGAACTTCAAGCTGGTCGACGAACACGGCCGCCAGCTCGACATGCGCCGCAACCTGACCGAACTGCGCGCCGAATGGGGCGGGCAGGCGAAAGCCGAGTTCTCCGAGAAGCACGAGGCGCCGTCGGAATTCTCCGGTCTGACCGACTGGTCCTTCGGCGAACTGCCGGAGCTGATGGAAGTCGACGTCGGCGGGCAGATGCTGCTCGGCTATCCGGGCCTGACCGATGACGGCGAAAGCGTGTCGCTGAAGGTCTTCGATTCGCCCGAGGAAGCGCGTGCTGCCCATGAAAAGGGTCTGGTGCGACTGTTCAAGATCCAGTTCAAGGAGCAGCTCAAGTACTTCGAGAAGAACCTGCCCGGCCTGCCGCAGATGGGCATCCAGGCGATGGGGCTGATGACGGTGGACGAACTGAAGCAGCAACTGATCGACATCGTCTTCGCCCGCGCCTGCCTGACGGCGCCGCTGCCGCAGACCGAAGCGCAGTTCCGTACGCGCTGTACGGAGGCCAAGTCGCGGCTCGGCCTGCTGTCGCAGGAGATCTGCCGCCTCGTCAGCCTCGTGCTCACCGAATGGCAGGCGTTGATGAAGAAGCTGCCGGCGTTCAGGACGCATGCGGCGGCCGTCAAGGACATCGAGGCGCAGGTGGTGCGCCTGATGGGCAAGCGCTTCGTCGCCGCGACGCCTTTCGAGCGCCTGCAGCACTATCCGCGCTACCTGAAGGCGGCAGCACTGCGCCTCGACAAGCTCAAGGCCGACCCGGCACGCGATTCCCGCCTGATGGCCGAATACGCGCCGCTGTGGACGAACTACGAACGGCGTACTGCGCAACTCGCCAAGCAGGGCGTGGTAGACGAGAATCTCGAGCAGTTCCGCTGGTTGCTGGAGGAACTGCGCGTGTCGCTGTTCGCGCAGGAACTGAAGACGCCGACGCCGGTGTCGACGAAACGTTTGCAAAAGACCTGGGAAGGATTGAGCCGTGTTTGAAGTCTTCAACGCCTTGGTGCGCAGTCTCAACAACCTGCAGGACAGCCGTATCTGGTCGCGCCTGATCGGCCCGGCAGTGGTCGCGCTTCTGGTCTGGCTGCTGCTCGCCTTCTTCGCGCTCGACTGGTTCGTGGCGCAGATGCTGGATTTCCCGCCGCTCACCTGGCTCTCGGGCTGGGGCGCATTGTGGCTGGCCAAGGTGCTGGCGTGGGTCGGCGGTTGGCTGGCGGTGTTCGCGCTGGCTTACATGACGGCGATGCTGCTGGCAGCCATCTTCGTGGTGCCGATGCTGGCGACTGAGATCGGTGAGCGTGAATATCCGGACGTGGCACGCAAGGGCGACGACAGCATTGTCGCCTCCACTGCGAACAGCCTGATCGCGGCGACCGGCTTCATCATCGGCTGGATCGGGACGCTGCCGCTGTGGCTGATCCCGGGGATGGGGCTGGTGCTGCCGATCTACTGGCTGGCCTGGCTGAACCGTCGCACCTTCGCCTACGATGCGCTGGCGCTGCATGCGACGAAAGACGAGTGGAAGGCGATCTTCGCCACGCATCGTGGCAAGCTGCTGTTGCTCGGGGTGCTGCTCGGTCTGCTGGCGCACGTGCCTTTCGTTGGTCTGCTGGCGCCGGCATTCGGCGCGCTGGCGTATGTGCACTATGGCCTGGAGGCGCTGCGTCGCGAACGCGACGGGGCAGCCGTGATCATCGAAGGGGAGGCAAGAAGGGTATGAACTTTGGCGCGATCATCATTGGCGACGAGATTCTTTCCGGCAAGCGGCAGGACAAGCACTTCGCGAAGATCGCGGAGATGCTCGGCGCCCGTGGCCTGCGCCTGTCGTGGGTCGAGTATCTCGGCGATGACCGGATGCACCTGACCGAAACCTTCCAGCGCACGCTGGCTTCGGGCGACGTGGTGTTCTCCTGCGGCGGCATCGGCAATACGCCGGACGACCATACGCGGCAGGCGGTGGCGGCCGCGCTCGGCGTCGGCCTTGAGATCAGCCCGGAAGGCGTCGAGGAGGCGAAGATCCGCTTCGGCAACGACATGACGGCGGAACGCCTGCAACTGGTCACCTTTCCGGCCGGTACGCGCATCGTGCCGAACCCGTTCAACCGCATCCCCGGTTTCATGGTGCCCGGCAGGCATCATTACTTCGTGCCGGGCTTCCCGCAGATGGCGCACCCGATGATCGAGTGGGCACTGGAAACGTTCTACCGCGACGAGTTCCGGGCGGCGAAAGTCGAGAAGGCTTTCCTGCTCACCGGCGAGAAGGCCTACGAGAGCGCGCTGCTCGGCCTGATGGAACGCATCGTCGCCGACTATCCGACGCTGCGTCTGTTCTCGCTGCCGTCGCTGGTCGGCAAGGAGCGACGGCACCTCGAACTCGGCGTCGAGGGCGAGCCGGTGCTCGTCGACAAGGCGATGGAAGAGATTCGTGTCGAGGTGGAAAAGCGCGGCATCACCTGGACGTGGCGCGACTGAGCGACGCATTCCGGCAACGGCCATGGCGCGCTCCGGGCAACAAAAAACCCGGCGCATGGCCGGGTTTTTCGAGGGCAGCTGAGCCGCTTACTTCTTTTTGGTCGCGCCGACAGCCTTGGCCGTGACGCTCGATGCAGCCTGCAGGTTGGCATCGGCGATTTCGGTCATCTGCTTGGCCATGTTCTGCATGTTGCCGAAGGCCTGGTTGGTGGCATCCAGCATCGACTTCATCGCCGCGGCAAAGACGTCGCCGCCGACCGGGGCCTGAGCCGAGGTCTGCGCGATCGTGGCAGATGCCTTCTTCGAGAAGTTGTTGTACTGCGAATCCATCACCGCCGTGACCTGTTGCTGGAGCTGGGTGACCAGGTCGTAGACGCTGCGCGAGTAGTCCATCAGCTTCTGCACGTTCGGCTGGCTGATCTCGGTGTTGATCTTGGCCAGTTCCTGCGCATCCTTGGCAGCCATCATCTGCTGCGCGCTGGAAACGCTGGCATTGAAGAATTCGCGGCTGGCAGCCATGTTCAGGGCGGCCAGCTTTTCCATGCCTTCGAAGGCGGTGCGCATGAGGGCCGTCATCACTTCGGCGTTGGCTTTCTGGGCGGCGGCGAGTTGGTCGAGATTGTTGTTGCTCATCACATTCCTCCGGTAGCGGTGGGGGGCTTTGTCGTTTAGCGGAATTGTTCAGTATAGGCCATTCGTTCGGCATGTCCACGAACGTGGATGCCTGGGGCAAAAAAAACCCCCGAACACGTCGGGGGTCTTCTTCAGTCGGTCGCTGATTAGGCGGCCTTCTTCTTGCCGGCAGCGGCGGTCGCGCCGACAGCCTTCACCGTGGCGTTGGTCGCAGCAGCGACGTTCGCTTCGGCGATTTCGGCGACTTGCTTGGCAGCCTTGTTCATGCTGTCGAAAGCCGAGTTGGCGGCGGCGATGGCCGACTTGACGGCAGCGACGGCGACGTCCGAACCGGCCGGAGCCGACTTGGCAGCCTTGTCCAGCAGGCCGGCGACCGACTTCTGGAATTCGGCGAACTGCGATTCCAGAACCTTGGCGAACTCTTCCTGGGTCTGGGCCGAGATTTCGTAGACGCTACGCGAGTAGGCAACAGCCTTCTCGACGTTCGGCTGGGCCAGCGTGGCCTGGACCGAGATGGCTTCCTGCACGTCCTTGACGCCGAGCAGAGCCTTGGTGTTCGAGACGCCGTCTTCCAGCACCGAGCGGGCGGTGTTCAGGTTCAGGGCGGCAACGCGCTCGGCCGAAGCCAGGGCGGTGTTGGCAAGGGTCAGCAGGGACTCAACGGCGGCCTTGTTGGCAGCGGCGAACTGTTCCGGGGTAGCAAACATGGTCAATCTCCTATAAGTGGGTGAAATTTATGCAGCACCGCTTTGAGAGCGTTTCAAACATGTTGCGCTGCAGCATGCACTCAATTATAGGGACGATTTTTCCGATGTCAAGCACTTTTTGTGCGGCGCACAAAAATATTTTGTCGTTCCGAAACAGCGTATTACAAAAATGTTGCCGGCTTGACGGCATCGCGGCGGCTGCGGGGCAGCAATGGCTGCCCCGGGCACGTTTCAGCGGTGCTTGAAATCCGGCTTGCGCTTCTCGGCGAAGGCGGCCATGCCTTCCTTCTGGTCTTCCAGGGCGAAGGAGGCGTGGAAGACGCGGCGCTCGAAGAGCAGGCCTTCCTGCAGCGAGGATTCGAAGGCACGGTTGACCGATTCCTTTACCATCATGACGGCCGGCAGCGAGAAGGCGGCGATCTTCGTGGCGGCATCCATGGCTTCGTCGATGAGCTTGTCTGCCGGCACGATGCGCGAGACGAGGCCGGCTCGCTCGGCTTCCTCGGCATTCATCATGCGGGCGGTCAGGCACATGTCCATCGCCTTGGCCTTGCCGACAGCGCGCGGCAGGCGCTGGCTGCCACCGGCGCCGGGCAGCGTGCCGAGCTTGATCTCGGGCTGGCCGAACTGCGCGGTGTCGGCAGCGATGATGAAGTCGCACATCATCGCGAGTTCGCAACCACCTCCCAGCGCGTAGCCGGCGACCGCGGCGATGACCGGCTTGCGGCAGGTCTTCACGCGCTCCCAGTTGCGCGTGATGTAGTCGCTCTTGTAGGCGTCCATGTAGGAGAAATCCTTCATCGCCGTGATGTCGGCACCTGCGGCGAAAGCTTTCTCCGAACCGGTGATGACGATGCAGCCGATGCCTTCGTCGGCCTCGAAATCGTCGAGCGCCGACTTCATCTCCTCGACCAGCTGGTCACACAGCGCGTTGAGCTGCTTCGGGCGGTTGAGCGTTATCAGGCCGACGCGGCCGCGTTGCTCGGCGAGGATCAGTTCGTAGGCCATGGTGCTCACTCCTTGTTGGGCAGGGTTGCAGACGGTTTCAGGGTCAGCGGGTCGCTCTTCGAGGGTTCGCCGCTGTTCTTGCCCTTGGGCTGGATGATGGCGCGGACGCGGCCGCCTTCGGTCCTTGCCGGGCCCTTGCCGTCGGCCGAAACCCCGGAGGTGACCTGGTATTTTTCGTGCAGGCCGTCGTAGGAAATGTAGTTGCCCTTGACCTCGTCGAGGCCGCTGCGCACCCAGGCGCGGACGAAGAATTCGGTGATTTCGCTGCGCGCGTCGTGCTCGATGCGCTCGCCTTCGCCCTCGATGAACTCATCCTTGCCTTCGCGCTTCTGCTTGAAGCGCGCCAGGCCGCCGGGGCCGCCGTAGGCGACACCCTTCTGGAAGCCATCGGCGTCCTGGGTGACGACGAGCTTGTCGGAGCGGATGACCAGCGTTCCCTGCGAGAGCACGACGTTGCCCTCGTAGATCTGGACTTTCTTGACGTCATCGACGCTGATGCGATTCGCTTCCAGGCTGATCGGCTTCTCGCGGTCGGCCCGCTCGGCGAAGGCGGAGGTGGCAGCGATCAGCAGCAGCGATGCAAAAATTGATTTCTTCATTTCCTGGCCTGGGCCTTTCTGCTTTCAAATTCACCACGTGCCCGCGACTGCAGGACGTAGGTCTGGGTCTTGTTGTCGATATTCATGCCGACGCCCGTCAGCCAGGAGTTGCCTTGCGTGAAGCGGACGGCGCTGGCGGTTTCCGCCGTTTCTTCCTCTGTCTGGATCGTCAGATCCGGCATGTAGCCGAACAGCGCCGGGCGGGTAGCCGTTGCGTCACGCTTGATGCGGACATCGTCCTTCATGAAGACCGTTTCGCCTTCGCTGGTGATGTGCGCCGTCATGGAGCTCATCGTCAGTGTCGGCTTGCTCGGGCTGAGGTAGACGAGGTGCGGCAGCGTGACATCGGTCGAGTCGTCGTCAGGGAAGTGCACGACCTGCTTCGCTGTCAGCGTGTATTGCAGGCGCCCGGTCTTGTCGAGCTTGTTGAGGCGCATGCCGTTGATCATGTAATCGGGGTCGTGGCGGTCCTTGCCGTCGCGCTTGGGTTCGTCCAGCGATGTTGCGTGGAGCAGCCAGAAGCTCAATCCGGCCAGCGTCGTCAGCACGGCGATTGGGAAGACGGCGGTCGACCAGGCCTTCATTGCGGCAACCAGGGCAGGATCATGTCGTCGAGGCGACCTTGCGCCGCAAGAACGAAGTCGCAGGCCTCGCGTACGGCGCCGTGGCCGCCGTGCTTGCGGGTGACCAGATGGGCGCGTTGCAGTACAGCATCGTGTGCATTGGCCGGTGCGACGGCGAAACCGCAGAGCCCCATGGCGCCGAGATCCATCACGTCATCCCCCATGTAGCCGGCGGCCGTGGCGTCGAGGCCGAGATCGGCGAGCATGGTCTGCAGGCAGGCGACCTTGTCGTGGACGCCCTGGTGCAAGCGCTCGATGCCGAGGTTGCGCGCCCGCTGCTCGACGCAGGCGGCCTGACGCCCGGTGATGATGGCCACAGTGATGCCGGCCTTTTCCAGCATCTTGAGACCCGCGCCGTCGAGGGCGTTGAAGGCTTTCAGTTCGGTGCCTGCGTCGGTGTAATAGATGCTGCCGTCGGTCATCACGCCGTCGACGTCGAAGGCCATCAGCCGGAGCTTGCGCGCGCGTGCGGCGGCTTCCATCAGATCACCTTGGCGCGGAACAGGTCGTGCATGTTGAGGGCGCCGATCAGCTGGCTGTCCGTGTCGGTGACCGGCAGTGCGTTGATCTTGAACTGTTCCATCATTTCGACGGCTTCGACCGCGAGCTTGTCCGGGCCGATGGTGCGGGGTTTCGCCGTCATGACGTCGGCGACAGTCAGTGCCCGCAGGTCGATGTTCTTCTCGAACGCCCGGCGCAGGTCGCCGTCGGTGAAGATGCCGAGTACCCGTCGTCGCTCGTCGACGACGGCCGTCATGCCGATGCCGCCGCGGGAAATCTCTAGAATGGCGGTGGCAACCGGGGCGTCCGGTGCGACGAAGGGCGGGTTCTGGTTCATGACGTCCCGCACATGGGTCAGCAGGCGGCGACCAAGGCTGCCGCCGGGGTGGGAGCGGGCGAAATCGTCGGCGCCGAAGCCGCGCGCATCGAGCAGCGCGACGGCCAGCGCATCGCCGAGGGCGAGGGCGGCGGTCGTGCTCGCCGTCGGGGCGAGGTTGTGCGGGCAGGCTTCTTCGGCGACGGCGGCATCGAGATGGGCGTCAGCTTCCGCGGCGAGCGCCGAGGCGGGGTTGCCGGTGATCGCGATGACCTTGCCGCCCTGGCGCTTGATGATGGGGATGATCGCCATCAGCTCGGCGCTCTCTCCCGAGTTCGAGAGCGCAATGAGGACATCGTCGCGCGTGATCATGCCGAGGTCGCCATGGCTCGCTTCCGCCGGATGTACGAAGTAGGCCGGCGTGCCGGTGCTGGCGAATGTCGCAGCGATCTTGCGCGCGATGTGCCCGGACTTGCCGATGCCGCTGACGATGACGCGGCCGTGGCAGTTCAGGATGAGTCCGAGTGCCGCCAGGAAGGCGCCGTCGATGCGGTCGACCAGGGCGGCGACGGCATTCGCCTCGATGCGCAGGACCCTTCGGGCCAGTTCGAGCGCTTTCGGCGAGGGCGTGATTTGGTTCATGGAATTGATGCGGTTATGATTCGGTGGAGTATAGCAGATCACCCCTGACCGCCTGATTCCATGCCGCTTTCAATGCCGCCGCCCATGCCCCCTTCCAGCGAACGAAGCCGATGACCACGCTGCAGCTCTCCCTGCTTCTGCTTGGCGCGTCCGTGCTGGCGGTGATCGCCTTTCGCCGCCTGAACATGCCGCCCTTGCTGGGCTACCTGCTGGTCGGCACGGCGATCGGCCCGCATGCGCTCAATCTGATGGAGGACTCGGCCGGGGCGTCGCATCTCGCGGAATTCGGTGTCGTCTTCCTGATGTTCTCGATCGGCCTAGAGTTTTCGCTGACCAAGCTCTATGCGATGAAGCGCATCGTTTTCGGGCTTGGCGCCCTGCAGGTCGTGGTCACGCTGTTGCTGTCGGCGTTGATCTGCATGCTCTTCGACATGCGCTGGCAGGGCGGCGTAGCGCTCGGCGGGGTGTTGGCCATGTCCTCGACGGCGGTGCTGACGAAGTTGCTGACCGAGCGGCTCGAACTCGATTCGAAGCACGGGCGTGAGGTCATGGGGGTGCTGCTGTTCCAGGATCTTGCCGTGGTGCCGCTGCTCATCCTGATCCCGTCCTTCGGGCAGTCGCCGGAGCGGATGGCGGTGACGATGGCCCTGGCGGTCCTCAAGGCCTTCGTCATCCTGTCGCTGGTCCTCTACCTCGGACAGCGCCTGATGCGGAAGTGGTTCTTCATCGTTGCCCGCGGCAAGTCGGCCGAGCTGTTCATGCTCAACGTCCTGCTGATCACGCTGGGGCTCGCGTATCTGACCGAAATCGCCGGCCTGTCACTTGCGCTGGGCGCCTTCGTCGCCGGCATGCTGATTTCGGAAACCGAATACCGGTATCAGGTGGAAGAGGACATCAAGCCGTTCCGCGATGTGCTCATGGGGCTGTTCTTCGTGACCATCGGCATGCTGCTCGACATGCATCTGGTCCTCGCTAATTTCCTGCTGGTGCTGGCGGTGCTGGCGGCGATGCTGCTGCTCAAGTTCGCCGTTGCCGGTGGTTTGTCGCGCCTGCTCGGGACTGCACCGGGGACCGCGATCCGGACCGGTCTTTGGCTGTGCGCCGGCGGGGAGTTCGGCTTCGTACTGCTCGCGGAGATCAAGCCGCTCGGTTTGGTGCCGTCGTTTGTGTCGCAGGCGGTGCTGGCGGCACTGGTGCTGTCGATGCTGATTGCGCCGCTGATCGTGCATTACAGCGACCGCATCGCACTGCGCTTCGCGAGAAGCGAATGGCTGCTGCGCTCGATGGAGCTGACCAATATCTTCGCCCAGTCAATGGGTAACGAGAAACACGCGATCATCTGCGGCTTCGGGCGCAGCGGACAGACGCTGGCGCGCTTCATGGCCCAGGAAGAGGTGTCGTATGTCGCGCTGGATCTCGACCCCGAGCGCGTCCGTGAAGCCGGTGCCGCGGGCGAGAACGTCGTGTTTGGCGACGCAACAAGGCGCGAGGCGCTTGTCGCGGCTGGCGTCACGCGGGCCAGCGTACTGATCGTGACCTTTGCCGATGCGCGTGCTGCGGAGCGCATCCTGCATCTGGTGCATGAACTGAAGCCGGATCTCCCGGTCGTCGTGCGTACCTATGACGACACCGACATGGAACGCCTGCGCAGTGCCGGCGCTGCCGAAGTCGTACCGGAATCGCTGGAGGCCAGCATGATGCTCGCCTCGCACGCGCTGGTGCTGATCGGGGTGCCGATCAATCGTGTCCTCAAGCGGGTGCGCGAGATGCGCAGTGGCCGCTATCAGCTGTTGCGCGGTTTCTTCCATGGACAGAGCGACCGCGAGGAGGATGTGCATGAATCCGAGGCTGTCCGCCTGCATTCCGTGACGATGGCGCCTGGTGCGAGCGCCATCGGGCGCGCGCTCGGTGAAATCGGTTGTGCCGGCTTCGGCGTCACGGTGAGTTCCGTGCGTCGGCGCAACATCCGGGCACTGGAACCGTCGGATGAGCTTCGCTTCCAGGAGGGGGATGTGGTCGTCCTGCTCGGTAGGCCGGACGGGCTGGCTGTCGTCGAGGAACGGCTGCTGAAAGGCTAGAAAAAGAAAAACCCGCCGGAGCGGGTTTTTTGCAGGGCTGACTACAGGTCAATAGCCGACGCAGACGATATAGACGCCTGAATCTGACGGAGCGGCTTCGATGGTTCCGGCCCCGGCTGCTGTGATGGCGCTGAATACCCTGAGGGTTCCGGTATCGGCCTTGCCATCGTCCATTGTCGTGTCGAGCTGCTTCGCAAAGCGACCCGTAATCTGGCCGGAGCATGCGAAGAAGGTGGCGTTCCATGCCGTGCCGCCGATCGTGATGGTGCCGGTGACGCCAATCCGGCCGCCTTCGGCATTTCGGGGAATGAAAGCCGCTGCATCCGCTCCGCTATAAGACGTCGGTCCGACCGCGAGGTTGGCGAGTCGGACATGCTGCCAGAACAGGAACGATTCATCCCCAGCATTTTCCGAGTCCCAGGCCCCCTCGATGACACCGTTGCCGCGGGTGCCGTTGGTGGCATTGGTTCCCCCAACGCGAGTCGCGTCACGATCATCTCCCGGCAGCGAACGGAACCTGTCCTGATAGCCGTAGATGAAGGTTGGAATGGCGCGGAATTCGCTCGCCAGACTTTTTACCTTGGCGCTGTTGATCAATTCCTGGCCCTTCAGCACGCCGCCGAGCAGCAGGCCGATGATGACCAGTACAATGGCAATCTCGACCAGCGTGAAACCGGATTGTTGGTTTTTCATTTTGTTTACCTGCTATGGTGGGTTGTGACAACCTAGCTCACGCATGATCCGTGCCAGGGAAATATGACCAAAGTAATGCAGATTGACGGGTGTTTTGTCACCAGGAAGACACCTGCTTCCGATAGTTGTCGGATTTTCGACATGTATTGGTGTAGGGGGGCGGGATGAACCTGCTCGCGCGGACGGGGGGATTGTTGGTCCGGCGGCAGCGTGGATTGCTGGTCCTGCTGTTGGCCGTGCTGCATTTTTCCCTGCTTGCAGGCCCCGGACGGGGCTTCGGCATGGTCTGGTGGCTTGTCGACGTCGGCCTGTTCATGCTCTGGCAGCCGTTTGTCCATGCCGAGAGGCGCCTGGGTTTCTCTTCCCTGTCCAGCTTTCTGCTGATTCTCGCAGCGGGAATCTGGGGTTATGGCGACTGGCTGCTTTTGCTATGGACGGCCTTTGTGGCAGCCCTGGTGGGCGGGCGTGTGCTGTTCGTGTCGCATCGCGCGACCCGCATCTTCTATCTGCTGGCCTTTGCCTATCTTCTGGTTGCCGTACTCTTTCATCTTGTGCCGCGCGTGGTACCCAATCCCGGCGCCGCGGGCGAGTTGCTGGAAACCCTCTTTGTTTGGGGAGGGCCGGTCCTGATTGCCATGATGCCGCTGATGCCGCTGACGTCGACGGTCGGGCGCAAGGCGGTGGGGCCCGTCGATTTCGTCTACAGCCTGTTCGTCTTTCTGCTGATCGCTGTGCTGGTACTGGGCAGCCTGGCCTTCATGGTCATCCAGGGAGTGGGTTATGTCGAGGCCTTGCTCGGTACGCTTGCCGTCATGGGCGGCATGCTCCTGTTGCTCGGGTGGGCCTGGAATCCCCGGCCGGGTTTTGGCGGCGTAGGCATCTTCTTCTCGCGCTATCTGCTGACGGTCGGCCTGCCGTTCGAGGAGTGGTTGCATCGTCTGACCGAGATCGCAGAAGAGGTCCGCGACCCCGGCCCCTTTCTTGATCGTGCCCTGGCGCAGATGCGTGAGCTGCCTTGGGTCGAGGGCGGCGAATGGCATGCTGGTGGCGATGTCGGTCGCTTCGGTGCGCGGGGTGCGTTCGAACAGGAATTCGAGATCCTGTCGCTGCGCCTGGTGCTGTTTACGCGCTATCGCCTGAGTCCTGCGCTGGTCTGGCATTTTCGTCTGCTGACGCAACTGGTGGCCGAGTACCACGTGGCGAAATTGCGGGAACGGGAACTGGAGCAGGTCGGCTATCTGCGTGCCGTCTATGAGACCGGTGCGCGGCTGACGCATGACGTCAAGAACCTGCTGCAGTCGCTGAACAACCTTTGCTATGTGGCGCAATCCCTCGAAGGCGAGCGCGCCTCGGAAATCCAGCCGCTGATGCAGCGGCAATTGCCCTTGATCGTGCAGCGACTCGAACAGACACTCGAAAAACTGCGCCGCCCGCGTGGCGGTAGCGGGACGCTGCAGGGGGCGGAAGCCTGGTGGTCCGGCGTCCGACAGCGCTACGAACCGGAGGGAGTCTGTTTTGCATCCGATCGTTGCCTGTCGGAAGCGACGGTGCCGACAGCGTTGTTCGACAGTGTGGTCGACAACCTCCTGCAGAATGCGCTTGAGAAGCGCAAGCGTGAGCCCGGCGTCGAGATTCTGGTGCAGATGGATGAGGGAGGGCGCTCCCTGTCCGTTTCGGATACCGGCTCCCCCGTGCCGGAGCATGTGGCCGGCGCTTTGTTTTCAGCGCCTGTGGCGTCAGAGGATGGCCTGGGGATCGGCCTCTACCATGCAGCGCTGCAGGCCGCCGAGTCCGGCTACATGTTGCGCCTGGTGGCCAATGTGGCAGGCAACGTGCGATTCGAGTTGAGCCGGACGGCGGTGAAGGTCGTCGCTCAAGCGCACGTCTGATCGACAGCGCCGCCTGCGGCGGCGGGAGTCTTCGGGCCGATCAGGCGATAAACCACCATATTGCCCTTGCCCTTCAGGTAGATCGTCTGCGGTTCGTGGAAAGCGTAGCGATCCTGCAGGCGGCGATAGGTCGTCTCGTCGACCTGGATCATCCCCGGGACGCCTTCGCTGGTGATGCGGCTGGCGATATTGACGGTATCTCCCCAGAGGTCGTAGATGAACTTCTTCTTGCCGACGACACCGGCGACTACCGGCCCGGTTCCGATCCCGATGCGGACTTCAAGGTGCATCTGGTTGACGTTGAAGTCGCGGTGCAGGAGATCGCGCATGTCGGCAGCCATGTCTGCGATGGCGGCGGTGTAGTCGCTGAACTCGCTGTTGAGGCCGCCGGCGACCATATAGGCGTCACCGATGGTCTTGATCTTCTCCATGCCGTATTTCTCGGCCAGTTCGTCGAAGGACGAGAAGATGCGGTTCAGCATCGCGAATACTTGCTGCGGGGTCAGCCCTTCGGCAACACGGGTGAAGTTGACGATATCGGCAAACATCACGGTCACGTCGGCAAAGCCGTCGGCGATCGTTTGCGAACTGTTCTTCAGGCGCTCCGCGATTGATCCGGGGAGAATGTTGAGCAGCAGCTTCTCCGACCGTTCCTGCTCGATCTGGAGCAACCGGTGGGCTTCGTCGAGGCGAAGCGCTGCTTTCTCCTTCTCCAGCGTCGAAAAGCGCAACAGCAGGTAGACAATGCTCGATACGGCGATGAAATTAAGCACGAAGAAGAAGACACTGGTGCGAATGGGAACGGCGTTCGCGGAAGATTTCAGCATCGTGTCGGCGAGGTAGAAGTCGAAGAAACCCGACAGGGCCGTCATGAAGATGTAGGCGGCGAACCAGGCGATCGATTCGCGTACGCCGCAGAAGAGAATGGCGCCGATCGGGGCCAGCAGGCCCCACAGGCTGACGCCGCTGGCCGTGATGAAATTGCCGATGCTCCACTGTGCCACGAAGGGCATGAACAGGAAGAGGCCCAGCTGGGTGTGGCGGAAAAGGTCGAAGTTCCTCGTCTTCAGGTAGATCGCCATGTTGCCGGCGAGCAGCAGCTGGAAGGCGAAGGGAACGGTCGTCGAGAACTGCGGGCCCAGTTGCCAGTATATGAACAGCCACAGCATCGACATCACGCAGACGAGGCCGGTGGCCAGCATCAGCAGCGATTTCTTGAGCTGCAATTCCGCGGAGTCGTCTGGGGATATGCCCGCGCTGCGGAACGGGGAAAGAAGGGCGTCGCTCACGTTGGGTCTGCCGGATAGTACATGCGCATCGTTCAACTATGGCAGTCGGGGGCAGGGCGGTCAAGCGCAACAGCGGCCTTGCTTGACGGGGGATGGGGGGGCGCCTAAGATGCGCCGGTTTGCCAAACGAAGCCCGCCGCAGTGAATCTCGAACAGCTCTATGCCTTGATCGGCCAGGACATGAAGGCCGTCGACGCCGTCATCCGGCAGCGCCTCCATTCCGATGTGGTGTTGGTCCGCCAGGTTGCGGAATACATCATCCAGAGCGGCGGCAAGCGGCTGCGGCCGGCGCTGGTGCTGCTGTCCGCCGGAGCGCTTGGATACTCCGGGCGCTTTCATCATGATCTTGCCGCCGTGGTCGAGTTCATCCATACCGCGACGCTGCTGCACGACGATGTCGTCGACGAGTCAGCGCTACGCCGGGGGCGGGACACCGCCAACGCGATGTTCGGCAATGCGGCCAGCGTTCTCGTCGGCGACTTCCTGTATTCGAGGGCCTTCCAGATGATGGTGGCCGTTGACGACATGCGTGTCATGCGCGTTTTGTCGGATGCCACCAATGTCATCGCCGAGGGCGAAGTCCTGCAGCTGATGAACTGTCACGATGCCGATGTCGACGAGGCGCGTTATCTGCAGGTTATCCGCTACAAGACCGCCAAGCTCTTCGAGGCCGCCGCGCAGCTGGGGGCGATCCTCGGCAAGGCCACGTCAGAGGTCGAGACCGGGTTGGCTGCCTATGGCATGCATCTCGGTACGGCTTTCCAGATCATCGACGACGTGCTCGACTACTCGGGTGCCGAAGCGGAAACGGGCAAGCATCTTGGCGACGATCTCGCCGAGGGCAAACCGACGCTGCCGCTGATTCATGTCATGCAGCACGGTGCGCCCGAGGACGCAGCGCTGGTGAGGCAGGCGATCGAGCAGGGCGGGCGCGACGCATTTTCCGACGTGCTGGCCGCAGTGCGGCGCAGCGGGTCGCTGGCGCATGCCCGTCACGTCGCGGAGGGAGAGGCGGCGCGTGCGGCTGATGCAATTTCCGGACTTCCCGCTTCACAGTACAAGGATTCGCTGCTACAATTATCGGCTTTCGCGGTATCCCGAAGCTTCTGACACCGCGAAGCCCTCGGTCGGGGTGTAGCTCAGCCTGGTAGAGTACTGCGTTCGGGACGCAGGAGTCGGAGGTTCGAATCCTCTCACCCCGACCAACAAATTTCGAGAAGGCCCTGATTCGTCAGGGCCTTTTTTATTTTCTGTTTTTCTATCTGCTATGCTTGGCCCCCGATATTGGGGAGTGTTCATGGGCAAGGTGTTGCTGTTTCTGGCCGTGGGGGCCGTCGTCTGGTGGTTCTGGCGCAAGGCGCGCGCGCGGCCGGAGGCCGCACCATCGATCCCGAAACCCGCAGAACTGATGGTTGTTTGCGCCCATTGCGGTGTCAATCAACCGCGTAGCGAGTGCATCGAAAGCGGCGGGCGACTCTACTGCTCGGATGCCCATCGCCTGGCCGCCGAGCAGGCGGGGGGCGGGCGTGACTGAGTCTGCGGTTGGCGCCGATGCGCAGTTCTCGGAAACGCAGTGGCGATCGCTGCGTTACCTGAATCTCTATCGGTTCCTGCTCGCCAGCCTGCTGTTTCTTGCCTCGGCCGGCCTCTCGTCCGACTTCTCGCCTTTCCTTTACGAATATTCGCGCCTGCACGTATCGGTCACGGCGTTCTATCTTCTCGCGACAGTGCTGGCGGTGATGCCATTGCATCGCTGGCGTACGCTTTTCAATTTGCAGTTGTCGCTGCACGTCGCCGTCGATATCGTCGTCCTGACCATATTGATGTACGCGAGCGGCGGATTGCGAAGCGGTTTCGGTGTGCTGCTCCTGGTCTCACTGGCGGGGGCCGGGCTCGTCGGGCAGGGGCGCCTCGTCCTTTCATACGCTGCCCTGGCGACACTCGCGGTCCTGGGGGCAGAAACCTATCTGGCGTTAGGCGGTGAAATCGAGCCGCACCAGTTTGTGCAGGCGGGCCTGCTGTCGGCAGGTTTCTTTGCGATGGCCATCTCCGCCCGTCTGTTGGCAAAGCGCGTGCTGGCCAATG
>WBZP01000797.1_pt1 | contig 41191 bp, 43 predicted proteins | sample 5204301 | NCBI WGS metagenome assembly WBZP01 (sample SAMN12412401, study PRJNA552823) | activated sludge metagenome | isolation source: activated sludge from nitrification reactor of wastewater treatment plant... | place: USA: Pennsylvania | collected 2017
ATCCGCCGACCAGGATGCTCGTGAACCGGGCGGCGAGATCGCCCGCGCGCGCCGAGGACAGCAGGCGCAGTACTTGGGTGGGTACCAGCGACAGGTAGGCCGTGCGGCCTTCGGCGGCGGCCTTTTGCAGGAACGGGTCGGCGACAGCCATGAACGATTCGGGGGTGAACGACCCTGCGCCCGCGAGTCCCGGCCAGGCCACGGGAACGGCGTCGGCGCGCAGAGTGCGCAGCACCGTCAACAGCCCGCCCACGCCCGTCACGGGAACCGCTGTCAGCCAGGGTCCGGGAGGACCCAGGGCCGCTGCCCCCAGATCGGCGGACTCCAGCAGTGCCCGGATGGGGAGGATCACCCCGCGGGGAGTGCCGGTAGAGCCGGACGTTGTGACCACGACGGAGTCGGTGGTGTCGACTCTGGGATTGTCGTCGGCCCGTCCAGAGGAGGTCGCCATCCCGTTAGTGAGCAGGCGAAAACCGCTTCCAGTGCCGGCCAGCAGGGCGCGCAGCGCTCGGGTGACCACAACGACGCCTTGGTCCCCCGGGGGGACGGTCAGATGCGGGAAAGCGGACGGGTTCATCGCCGTCTAGCCTAGGAACAGTTGCCGACAAGGAGTAATTGATGGATTCGCGCGCCAAATACACGCTGCCCCCGGTCGTGGCCGAGGACAGCCCTGCGCAGCAGGATCCTGCCTTTTCCAGCATCGTGCCCGCCGCCGACTGGCAGACGGAAGGCGATTTCGGGGACATCAGGTACGAGACCGCCGAGGGCATCGCCAAGATCACGATCAACCGCCCTCACAAGCGCAACGCTTTCCGACCGCAGACTCTGTTCGAACTCGAGGACGCGTTCCGGCGCGCCCGCGACGATGATCAGGTCGGTGTGATCGTCCTGACAGGTCAGGGGGACTGGGCATTCTGCTCCGGCGGTGACCAGGTCATCCGCGGCAATGACGGTTACATCGGCGACGACCAGATCGCGGCCAAGGGGATCGGCCGGCTCAACGTCCTGGATCTGCAGGTGCAGATCCGGCGCTGTCCCAAGCCGGTCGTCGCCATGATCGCCGGGTATGCGATCGGCGGTGGCCACGTGCTGCACATCGTGTGCGACCTGTCGATCGCCGCGGACAATGCCCGGTTCGGACAGACCGGCCCCAAGGTCGGATCGTTCGACGGCGGATACGGCTCCGGGTTGCTGGCCCGCCAGATCGGGCAGAAGCGTTCACGTGAGGTCTGGTACCTGTGTCGGCAGTACGGCGCCGAGCAGGCCTACGACTGGGGATTGGTCAACTCCGTGGTGCCGTTGGCGGATCTTGAGGCCGAAACCGTGCAGTGGTGCCGCGAGATGCTATCCATGTCCCCCTTGGCGCTACGTATGCTCAAGGCTTCGCACAACGCGGCCGACGATGGTCTTGCCGGGGTCCAGCAGTTGGCCGGCGACGCGACGCTGCTTTTCTACATGACGGAAGAGGCCCAAGAGGGGCGCGACGCCTACAAGGAGAAGCGACGCCCTGACTTCGCTCAGTTCCCGAAGCGGCCATGACGCTGCCGCCCTTCCCGTTGGAGGCCAGGGCCTTCGCGCTGCCGTTGGCGGCACCGTTCCGAGGGCTTTCGCAGCGGCAAGGCGTGGTGTTCCGAGGAACCGGTGGGTGGGGGGAGTTCTCGCCGTTCGCCGACTACAGCGCCGAGCAGGATGCCCGTTGGCTCGCTGCCGCGCTCGAGGCGGCCGTGGATCCCGACCAAGGCGACGGATCCACGGTGCCGGTCAACGCGATCCTGGCCGACGTCGCCGATGGCGAACTGGAACCCGCCGTGGTCGAGCTGATGACCCGCACCGGATGCAGCACCCTCAAGGTCAAGGTGGGTGGCCGCGCGACGGGCATCGAACTGGCCCGTGTCGCACGGATCCACGCCTGCGCCGCCGACGTGGTCGATAGCCCCCGACTCAGGCTGGACGGCAACGGGCGCTTCGACCTCGCGGCGGCCCAGGAGTTCCTGGCTGCTCTGACCTGGTCGGATCTCGGCGTCGAGTACGTCGAACAGCCGTGTGACTCTGCGGGTGAACTGAGGTTGCTCAAGCAGCAGTTCCCCCAGGTCCCGCTGGCCGCCGACGAGGCCCTGCGCCGCGAGCGGAAGTTCGACGACGTATCGGATTTCGCCGATGTGGCCATCGTCAAGGTCGCCCCACTCGGTGGCGCTCGCTTCGTGCGTGAACTGGTGGCGACACTCGATGTGCCGGCGGTCGTCAGCGGCGCTGCGGAGTCGTCGGTGGGACTGGGCCGCGACGTCGTGCTGGCCGCGGGGCTGGACACGCCGGAACGAGCACAGGGGCTCGGCACGGGGACATTGCTCGCCGATGATCTGGTCGCCCGATCCCTGGTGCCGCACAACGGCGGGGTGACGGCCCGCCGGATGCCGGTCGCCGACGATGCCGTGGAGCGCGCCACAGCGCGGCTGTCGGCCGCCGAACGCGGGCGGTGGCAGGACCGACTGGAGTCAGCGTGGAGCTTGGCCCTGGCGCGGGATCTGGTCGCCGTCGCCGACCTGGAGGCGCTGGGGGTGGGGGCGTGACCGAGCCCAGCGTTTCCGCCGGTGTGGCAATCGTCGAGGCATTGCTGTCGTGCGGTGTTCGCCACGTGGTCCTGTCGCCCGGATCCCGATCGGCGCCCCTGGCCATTGCCGTCGCGGCGGCCGAGGCCGCCGGCGACGTGGATCTGCATGTGCGGGTGGACGAACGTAGCGCGGGGTATCTGGCCCTGGGTCTGGCCGCGGTCACCGGCGACCCGGTGGCCGTGCTGTGCACCTCGGGCACGGCGGTCGCCAATCTTGTGCCCGCTGTTGTCGAAGCCCGGTACTCAGGCGTTCCCCTGGTGGTCATCACTGCCGACCGGCCGCCGGAGATGCGGGGTCGTGGGGCCAGCCAGACGATCGACCAGGTCGACGTGTTCGGTCGTTTCCCGTTGGCCTCCCGCGACCTGCCGGCGCCGCAGGGCGACGACTGGTCGGCCGATCCCGTGATCCAGTTGACCGAGCTGGCGCGCCGCGGCCGGGGGCCGGTCCATCTGAATGTCCCGCTGCGCCCACCGCTGGTGGGAACCCTCCCAGCCGCCCGGGACGCGCCAGTTCGTGGTCGGTCTTCAGGGTCTGGAGTGGACAACACCGACGGACGTGTTACCCGTTGCGACATCGGGGAGGTGCCGGCGCGTGGGGCGATCCTGGCAGGCGACATCGATGTGTGGGATCACTCCGCCCGTGGCATGGTGCTCGACCTGGCGCAGCAGTGCGGTTGGCCGGTCATCGCCGAGGCGTCGTCCGGACTCCTGGGTGCCCCCGGAGTCGTTCCCGGCGGCACTGCCGGGCTCGCGGACGCCCGTGTGCGCCAGCGGTTGCGGCCGGACTTCGTGCTCAGTGTCGGACCCTTCGGGCTGGACCGCGGCGTCATGGCCTGGCTACGGACGGCGGGCCGACACGTGGCGGTGCGGCTGCGGCCCCGGACGGACCCACCGGATCCCTTGGCCGGCGCTGAGGCGGTCCTCGATTCGATTCCCGAGCTTCATGTGTCCGACCCAGACCCGGAATGGTCGGCCGCATGGCGCAGCCTCCTACCCGAAGGCCCGGGGGAGTGGTCGATGGATGCGGTGGCAGCCGCTGTGTGGCAGTCGCTGCGCCCCGAGGATCTGCTGTTCGTGGCGTCGTCCACAGCGATCCGGTCGCTGGCCGCCCAGGCCCGCGGTCCGGGGCCGAGCGTGCTGGCCAACCGGGGCGCCAACGGCATCGATGGGCTGGTCAGCACAGCGTGGGGGGCGGCTACGGCGTGGCCGGGCCGCACGGTGGCGCTGCTCGGTGACCTTGCTCTGCTGCACGACACCAACGGTTTGCTGGTGCCGCAGGCCGAGTCGCGCCCCGACCTGACTCTTGTCGTGGCGGACAACAACGGAGGCGGCATTTTCGGAACCTTGGAGCAGGGCGCCCCCGAGTACGCCGGCACCTTCGAGCGGGTGTTCGGCACGCCCCACGACCGGGACCTGGCGGCGATCCTGACGGCGCACCAGGTGCCGGTCGAGGTGGTGTGCGACACCGCCGGACTTTCCGGGGTGCTGGCGGCTGGCTCCGGGGTCCGCGCCGTCGTGGCAGCGCTGCCCGGACGGTGACCCGTTCTCCCGAGATGCGGCCGCCCGCGGCCACCATCACACTGAGGGCCGGAGGAACGATGAGCATTTACGATTTCACCGTCACGGCCACGGACGGATCCGACGTGGACCTGTCCCAGTACCGGGGGCAGGTGCTGCTTGTGGTGAATACCGCCAGCAAGTGCGGATTCACGCCGCAGTTCGGCGGGCTCGAGACCTTGTCACAGCAGTTTCGAGACCAGGGACTCACCGTTCTCGGATTCCCCTGCAACCAGTTCGCGTCTCAGGACCCGGGAAGTGACGCCGAGATCGTAGAATTCTGCCAGGTCAACTACGGCGTGACCTTTCCCATGATGGCCAAGGTCGACGTCAATGGTAGTTACGCGTCGCCACTGTTCCGGTGGTTGACCGCGCAGGCCCCCGGATTCATGGGCAGCAAACGCATCAAGTGGAACTTCACCAAGTTCCTGGTGGGCCGCGACGGCCAGGTCATCAAGCGGTACGGCCCCAACGACGAGCCGTCGGCGATCGCCGACGACATCGAGCAGGCGCTGTCCGAGAGCAACGCAGTCGCCTGACCACACTGCGGGCGGTAGTCCGCAGCGCCGGGTGATGATCAGGACGACAGCGCGGAGCGCATGGCGACCAGTTTGACGTCGGACTCCGCCAGTTCCGCGTTGCTGTCGGAGTCGGCCACAAGGCCACATCCCGCGAACAGGCGGGCTCGCACCAGTTGCTCGTCGAACTGCGCGCACCGCAGCGCGATCGCAAACTCGCCGTCGCCGTTGCCGTCGAACCACCCCACCGGTCCGCTGTAACGGCCGCGGTCCATGTCCTCGAGTTCGTCGATGACCGCCATCGCGCGCTCCGTGGGGGTGCCGCAGATCGCCGCCGTCGGATGCAGGCTGGCGGCGAGCGCGAGGGCGCTGGCACCGTCGGCAAGGCTTCCGGTCACGTCGGTGGCCAGGTGCTGCACATTGGCCAGCCGCAGTACCGACGGCTGGGCCGGGACCTCGAGGTCGGTGCAGTGGATCGCCAAGGCATGGGCCACGGACCGCACCGCGTATTCGTGCTCGTCGAGGTCCTTGCTGCTGGCCTGCAGCGCCGCAGCCGCCCGGTCGTTCGACCGTGTCGAGTCCCGTGATGCCACGGATCCCGCCAGGACCCGTGACGTGACCCGGTCGCGCGAGCGGCGCACGAGCAGTTCAGGGGTCGCCCCGACGAGCCCCTGCACGTGGAACGTCCAACACGCGGGGTAGCGCTGCGCGAGCCTCTGCAAGACCGCCGTCAACGGTACGGGCCCGTCGAAGTGCGCGACGACCTCGCGGGCGAGCACCACCTTGTCCAATTCTCCGGTCGCGATCCGTTTGACGGCCTCGTCCACGGCAGCCGCCCAGGCTGCCGACGAGGCGGTGTCGTCCTCCCAGCGGACCGTCGGCAAAGACGCCTGGGTAGCGGGTCCGGTCAGGTCGCCGAGTCCGGTCGGTGTCGCCACGAACGGCGGCTCATCGTCGGAGCCGGACCACACGTCGGTCCGCCACGAGACCCCGTCCTTGGTGCCCACGAGGGTCCGGGGGATGACCACGACCGACCCGTCGGCGCGGTCGTCGTACGTGAACGATGCGAACGCGACCGGGCCGGCCCCGGTGATCCCGGACGAGTCGTGGATCTGGGCCTGGCCCAGCCAGTCGGTGACCCAACGCTGCGCGCGGCTGAACCGCTCGGCACCCCGGAACTGCACCTCGGCCGCGACCCCGAAACCGACCATGCCCTCACCACCCCTGACCCAGGCCACCGAGGGCGCCTCGCGCCAATCGGTCTCCAACAGATCCACCCGGCCCGGCAGAGCGCGGGTGCGGATGGGTCTGGAGCGGGAGGACACGAGACGATCCTACGGGGGTCGCCGGGGACCCACCCGTCGTTGGGTGGCGCCCGGCCGCCCCGAACTGCCGCGCGGCGGGAGCGCTGCCCGGATGGGAGAATGGGGCGGTGACCCGAGCCGACCTGGGCAAGGACCCCCGCGCCGTCGCGGCGATGTTCGACGACGTTGCCCGCCGCTATGACATCACCAACGATGTCCTGTCCCTCGGCCAGACCGCACGGTGGCGCAAACAGGTCGCGGCCGCACTTCAGCCCTTGGCTGGCGCCCGGGTCCTCGACCTCGCCGCCGGCACCGGCACCAGCAGCACGCCCCTGATCAGGCAGGGCGCAACGGTGGTCTCATGTGATTTCTCGATCGGGATGCTGCGCCAGGGCCAGGCGCAGTACCCGACTCAGTTGTTCGTCGCCGGTGATGCCCTGGCCCTGCCATTCGCTGACGCATCGTTCGACGCGGTCACCATCTCGTTCGGTCTTCGCAACATCACCGACCACCAAGCCGGCCTGCGCGAAATGGCTCGCGTCACCCGGCCGGGCGGCCTGTTGCTGGTGTGCGAGTTCTCGACTCCGACCTGGGCTCTGTTTGGCACGGTCTACAAGGAGTACCTGATGAAGGCGTTACCCGGGGTGGCGCAGCGGGTCTCGTCCAACCCTGACGCCTATGTGTACCTGGCCGAGTCGATCCGCGCCTGGCCCGACCAGGGGCAACTTGCCGGGACCATCGCCGCAAGCGGGTGGCGCGACGTGCGCCACCGCAACCTGACCGGCGGCATCGTGGCACTGCATCGGGCCGTCCGGTAACCGTCCTCGCCAGAATCATTCCCACCCCCAAACGCTGGGTCCGGACCACCGGGGTCGGCGGGCCGGGCAGCCCGGCCCGACCCGCCGGAAACCGCCCAAACCGGGTACCGATACGTGCGTCCGTGAGGAAGTCACTAGACTCGCGCTCGTGAAACGTTTCACAAGCCAGGATTCAGGCTTGGTCACGCAGCATCGGAAGTCCTGTCTCCCTAGGATGATCGCGTCCACAACTCAGCGGAGGAGCGCGTGAACGTCTACATCCCCTTGCTGACGCTCGCCGGACTGGCGGCTCTGTTCGCGATCTTCTCGGTCTCCATGGCGACCCTCACCGGGCCCAAGCGATACAACAGGGCCAAGGTCGACGCCTACGAGTGCGGCATCGAGCCCACTCCACAGCCGATCGGTGGCGGCAAGTTCCCCGTCAAGTACTACCTGACAGCGATGATGTTCATCATCTTCGACATCGAGATCGTGTTCCTGTATCCGTGGGCGGTGTACTTCGACCAGTTGGGCATGTTCGGATTCCTCGCCATGCTCCTGTTCCTGATCAACCTCACGATCCCCTACGTGTACGAGTGGCGCCGCGGCGGATTGGACTGGGAGTGACACAACCATGGGTCTAGAAGAGAAACTGCCGTCCGGCTTCCTGCTGACCACGGTCGAGGGCGTTGCCGGCTATGCACGTAAGAGCTCCCTGTGGCCGGCCACCTTCGGGCTCGCATGCTGCGCGATCGAGATGATGGCAACCGGAGCCGGCCGCTACGATCTGGCGCGCTTCGGCATGGAGGTGTTCCGTCCGTCACCTCGCCAGGCCGATCTGATGATCGTCGCCGGCCGTGTCAGCCAGAAGATGGCTCCGGTACTGCGTCAGGTGTACGACCAGATGCCCAACCCCAAGTGGGTCATTGCCATGGGCGCCTGCGCCTCGAGCGGTGGGATGTTCAACAACTACGCGGTGGTGCAGGGCGTGGATCACATCGTGCCGGTCGACATCTACCTGCCCGGCTGCCCGCCCCGCCCAGAGATGCTGCAGGACGCGATCATCAAACTCCATGATCAGATCCAGCACACCAAGATCGGCGCCCACCGCGAGGTCGAGGTCAAGGAACTCGAGGCTGCCGCGATGGCGGCCACCCCGGTCGAGGACATGAAGGGTCTGCTGCGGTGAGCGACACGCCTGACACACCCGAGATGGATCCGCTCGAAGACGTGCAGCCGGCGACGGGCTCCGACGTCACCGCGGCCGCCGATGTGACCCCCGATGTCATCGGGGTGCGGACCGGGTCGTTCGGCGTCAGCGGTTCCGGTGACACCAGCGGCTTCGGTGGGCTCGTCGAGCCGATCGTGTGGCCGGGTGCGGCGACCCGCCCCTTTGGCGAGCCCTTCGACGAGATGACCGACGAGATGGAACTCGCGCTTCTCGACCGAGGGCTGCCGGCCACGGATGCCATCGAACGCATTGTCATCGACCGCGGCGAGATCACCTACTACGTACGTCGGGCGCACCTGGTGCCGTTCGCCACGATGCTTCGAGACGAGCCGGCGCTGCGCTTCGAGTTCTGCTCGGGCGTCTCGGGTGTCCACTACCCCGAACAGGCGGGGCGCGAGTTGCACGCCGTGTACCACTTTCTGTCGATCACCCACAACCGCCGCATCCGCGTCGAAGTCACATGCCCGGATGCAGATGCTCACATCCCGTCGATCGTTTCGGTGTATCCCACCAACGACTGGCACGAGCGCGAGACCTACGACTTCTTCGGGATCGAGTTCGACGGCCATCCCGCACTGACGCGCATCGAGATGCCCGACGACTGGGTGGGTCACCCGCAGCGCAAGGACTACCCCCTCAACGGCATTCCGGTGGAGTACAAGGGCGCGACCATCCCTCCGCCCGACCAGCGGAGGAGTTACAACTGATGAGCGACACAGCCGACGTCGAGACCGAGATTCCGGAGAGGGTCGTCACCGTCACCGGTGGTGGCGACTGGCAGACCGTCCTGCCGGCTCCCGAAGGGGAGACCGAGCGTGTAGTGATCAACATGGGGCCGCAGCACCCATCGACCCATGGTGTGCTCCGCCTGATCCTGGAACTCGAGGGGGAGAGCGTCACCCAGGCCCGCTGCGGCATCGGCTATCTGCACACCGGGATCGAGAAGAACCTGGAGTTCCGCAGTTGGGTGCAGGGCGTCACGTTCGTGACCCGCATGGACTACCTGAGCAACATGTTCAACGAGACGGCCTACTGCTTGGGCGTCGAGAAACTGCTCGGCATCACCGACGAGATCCCCGAGCGCGCCACGATCATCCGCGTCCTGCTCATGGAACTGAACCGGATCTCGTCGCACTTCGTGTGCCTGGCGACAGGTGGCCTCGAGTTGGGCGCGCTCACCGCCATGACGGTCGGATTCCGCGATCGCGAACTCGTCCTGGACCTGCTGGAACTCGTCACTGGTCTGCGCATGAACCAGGCCTTTGTCCGCCCGGGCGGACTCGCTCAGGATCTGCCCGATGGTGCCGAGCAGAAGATCGCCGAGACCGTCAAGCTGTTGCGCAAGCGGTACAAGGACACTCATGCCCTGTTGGTCGACAACGCGATCTGGATGGGTCGCACGGTCGGCGTCGGCTACATGGACCTGGCAGCGTGCATGGCATTGGGCATGTCGGGGCCCATCCTGCGTGCGACCGGACTGCCCCATGACCTGCGCAAGTCGCAGCCCTACTGCGGGTACGAGAACTACGAGTTCGAGGTCGCCACGGCGACGACGAGCGATGCTTATGGCCGGTTCCTGATCCGGTTGAAGGAGATGGAGGAGTCGCTCAACATCGTCGAGCAGTGTCTGGACAAATTGAAGCCCGGCCCGGTCATGGTGGCAGACAAGAAGATCGCCTGGCCCAGCCAACTCGCCATCGGTGCCGATGGCATGGGCAACTCGCTGGAGCACATCCGCCACATCATGGGTGAGTCCATGGAGGCGCTGATCCATCACTTCAAGCTGGTCACCGAGGGTTTCCGTGTGCCCGTCGGCCAGGTGTATTCGGCGGTGGAGTCACCGCGAGGCGAACTGGGTGTACACATGGTCAGCGACGGGGGCACCCGTCCCTACCGGGTCCACTTCAGGGACCCCTCGTTCACCAACTTGCAGGCTGTGCCGATCATGAGCGAAGGCGGCATGATCTCCGACGTCGTGGCCGCAGTTGCGAGCATCGACCCCGTCATGGGCGGTTGCGACCGATGAGCACGAAAGAGGGCGACTCATGCCGTTGACCGACCAGACTGCCATCGAGTGCCGCGAGTTGGCCGCTCGCTACCCGCAGGGCCGCTCGGCTCTGTTGCCGATGCTGCACCTGGTGCAGTCCGAAGAGGGCCGGATCACCGGCGAGGGCATCGAGTTGTGCGCGCAGGTGCTCGGTCTCACGACGGCCGAGGTGACTGCGGTCGCGACGTTCTACACCATGTACCGGCAGAAGAGCCTCGGCGGTACCCACCACATCGGCGTGTGCACCAACACCTTGTGCGCTCTGCTCGGCGGCGACGCCGTCTACGCGGCGTTGACCCAGCGGCTCGGGGTCGGGCACAACGAGACCACAACGGACGGCGCATTCACGCTCGAGCGGATCGAGTGTCAAGCCGCGTGCACCCACGCACCCGTGATGACAGTCGACTGGGAGTTCTTCGACCGGACCACGATCGACGACGCCATGAGGGTGATCGATGCGCTCGAAGCCGGTGACGAAGTCATCCCGACCCGCGGCCCGGCAGTCCGTGGCTGGCTCGCGACCGAACGCACCGTCGCCTGCATCGACGATGGTCTGGCCGACGAGGGCGGGGGCGCCGACGAACTCATGCTCGCCGGTCTGACAGTCGCCAAGGAACTGGGAATGACCGCACCGGCACCAGGAAAGGCGGACTGATGCCACTCACCCCCGTCATCACCGCGCATTGGGACGAGCCGGATTCGTTCACGCTGGACGCCTACAAGCGCCACGGCGGGTACACGGCCTTGGCGCAGGCGCTCAAGACCGACCCCGACGAGGTCATCGCGACTGTCAAGGACTCCGGCCTGCGCGGCCGAGGCGGCGCCGGATTCCCCACCGGCCTCAAGTGGAGTTTCGTTCCGCAGAACGACGGCAAACCGCACTATCTGGTCGTCAACGCCGATGAGTCGGAACCGGGTGCATGCAAGGACATCCCGATCATGCTGGCCAACCCGCACGCGCTGATCGAGGGCATTGTCATCACGTGCTGGGCGATCCGCGCGAGCCACGCCTTCGTGTACATCCGTGGCGAGGTCCCACACCCGATCCGTCGAGTCATCAAGGCGGTGGCGGAGGCCAAGGCCGCCGGGTATGTCGGAAAGAACATCCAGGGCTCCGGCCTCGACCTCGACATCGTGGTGCACGGAGGCGCCGGCGCCTACATCTGCGGCGAAGAGACGGCGCTGCTGGACTCCTTGGAGGGCCGTCGCGGCCAACCCCGGCTCAAGCCGCCGTTCCCCGCTGTCGCCGGACTCTACGCATCGCCCACGGTTGTCAACAACGTCGAGACCATCTCGTCGGTGCCCTACATCGTCAAAAATGGGTCGTCGTGGTTCCGCCAGTTCGGAACCGAGAAGTCGCCGGGCTTCAAGGTGTGGGCGGTCGCCGGCCATGTCAACCGACCGGGTATCTATGAGGCGCCACTCGGCATCACCATGCGCGAACTGCTGGAATACGCCGGCGGCATGAGAGAAGACCGCAGGGTCAAGTTCTGGCTACCGGGCGGATCGTCGGTCCCCATGCTGATCGAAGAGCATCTGGACACACCACTGACCTACGAGGCCATGGCCGAGGCCGGCAGCATGCTCGGTACCGGCACCCCCATGCTGTTCGACGAGACCACGAGCGTCGTCAGGGCCATCACGCGTTGGCTGGAGTTCTACAAGCACGAGTCGTGCGGAAAATGCACGCCGTGCCGCGAGGGCACCTTCTGGATCACCGGCACTCTGAAGAAGTTCGAGGCCGGTCGGGGCGAGCAGTCCGAGGTCGACGAACTCGTCACGCTGTGCAATCAGATCATGGGCCGGTCGTTCTGCGCCCTGGGTGATGCCGCCGCCACGCCCTACCCGGCCGCCCTCAAGTATTTCCGCGACGAGTTCGAGGCCGCGCTGACGCAACCGCCCGACGAGGCTTTCGACCCCACCAGAACGATGATCATTCCCAGCCTGAGTGGAGTGACCGCATGACCACCACGTCGAACGAAGCCGGGGATACGCAGGCCGAGCAGGCCATCCCCATGGTCACAGCCACGATCGACGGGCACGAAGTCCAGGTGCCCAAGGGCACCATGATCATCCGAGCCGCCGAACTGATCGGTGTGGAGGTCCCGAGATTCTGCGACCACCCACTGCTCGACCCTGTGGCTGCCTGTCGTGCCTGCCTGGTCGAGATCGAGGGCATGCCCAAGCCGCAGCCCTCGTGCGCGATTCCGCTGGGCGACGGCATGGCTGTCAGGACCCAGGTCACCAGCGAGGTCGCCGAGAAGGCCCAGCAAGGGGTCATGGAGTTCCTGCTGATCAACCATCCGCTCGACTGCCCGGTGTGTGACAAGGGCGGCGAATGCCCCCTGCAGAACCAAGCCATGTCCACGGGTCGCGGAGAGTCGCGGTTCACCTTGGACAAGCGGACGTTCCCCAAGCCGATCAACATCAGCACCGAGATCCTGCTCGACCGCGAGCGTTGCGTCATGTGCCAGCGGTGCACCCGGTTCGCCGACGAGATCGCCGGCGACCCGTTCATCGAACTGGTTCAGCGCGGCGCTCAGCAGCAGATCGGGATCGGCGAGGAGCCCTTCAACTCCTACTTCTCCGGCAACACGATTCAGATCTGCCCCGTCGGCGCGCTCACCAGCGCCGAGTACAGGTTCCGGTCCAGGCCCTTCGATCTGGTCAGCGTGCCCACCAGTTGTGAGCACTGCGCGTCCGGCTGCGCGCTACGCACCGACTACCGCCACGAGGCCGTCATGCGTCGCCAGGCCTGGGACGACCCCGAGGTCAACGAGGATTGGAACTGCGACAAGGGGCGCTTCGCCTTCCCGTACCTGTCGGACAACCGGCTTGAGCAACCCTTGGTGCGCGAGAACGGTGCGCTGCGTCCTGCGTCCTGGCCCGAAGCCCTGCGGATCGCGGCTCAAGGGCTGGCCGCGGCGCGTGGGCGTGCAGCCGTCCTGACCGGTGGCCGCCTGACGCTCGAGGACTCCTACGGCTATGCCCGCTTCGCCCGCGTGGCGCTGGGCACCGATGACGTCGACATGAGGGCCCGCCCCGTCGGGTCGGACGAGGTCGGCTTCCTGGGCGCCCGCATCGCCGGCACTGCCGGACCGACCTACGCAGAGCTCGAGGCTGCTCCCGTCGTGGTGCTGGTGGCGTTCGAGCCCGAAGAGGAGTCGCCGATCGTGTTCCTGCGGTTGCGCAAGGCAGTCCGCAAACGAGGACTCAAGGTCGTTGCGGTCGCCCCGTTCGGCACGGACTCCCTGGCCAAGTTGTCTGGCGCCCTGATCCCGACGGTGCCCGGTGCCGAGGCTCATTCGCTGGCAAACCTGCCCGACGAGGTCCAGCAACTGCTGGGGCAGCCGGGTTCGGTGATCATGGTCGGCGAGCGCGCCGCCACGGCTCCGGGAACGCTCCACGCTGTGGCCGAACTGGCCGACAGCACCGGTGCCCGACTGGCGTGGGTCCCTCGGCGAGCAGGTGAACGCGGGGCCGTGGATACAGGTTGTCTGCCGGGGCTCCTGCCCGGCGGCCGGCCCTTGGCCGACCCGACTGCTCGCCGCGAAGTTGCCAGCGCCTGGGGGGTTGCGGCCGACGATCTGCCGCGGACCCCGGGCCGCACGCTGGCCGAGGTCGTGTCCGCCATCACCAACGACGTCGCCATGCGTCGAGGTGCCGCAGACACCGGCGAGGACTACGACAGCGCCATCGAGGCGTTGCTGGTGGCGGGGGTCGAGGCCTCCGACGTCCCGGACCCCGACGAGTTCCTGCAGGCGCTGCGGGATGTGCCCTTCCTGGTGTCGCTCGAGACCCGGCCGTCCGAGGTCACCAACCTGGCCGACGTGATCCTCCCAGTGGCGGTGGTGACAGAGAAGCAGGGCACCTTCGTCGACTGGGAGGGACGCCGCCGCCCGTTCGGGCGGGCGTTCCCCGATGTTGCCACCTACCCCGACGCCGAGGTCCTGGCCCTGCTCACCGACTACATGGACCTCGACCCCGCGCCGCGGGCCGTGTCCGACCTCCGCGTCGAGATCGACTCCTTGGGGGCTTGGTCCGGAGAGCGCACCTGGCAGCCGCTCGAGTCGGCGGGTGCCCCGGCCGCAACGCCTGCCCCGAACGAGGCTGTTCTGGCCAGCTGGCGCCTGCTGCTCGACCTGGGACTGATGCAAGAGGGCGAGCCGCATCTGGCGGGCACCCGCAAGCCCAGCGTGGCGCGGGTCAGCCAGGCGACGGCTGCCGGCGTCGGAGTTTCGGACGGGGAACCGCTCACGGTCTCGACCGACCACGGATCGATCACCCTGCCCGTGGTCGTCACCGATATGGCTGACGGAATTGTCTGGTTGCCCACCAATTCACCGGACTCGCGCGTGAGTGTCACACTTCGCGCCACCCCGGGCGATACCGTGCGGCTCGGAAGGGAGTGAGGCCGGATGCCTGAACTGAGCGCCTTCGGCAACGACCCCTTCTGGCTCGTCTGCCTGAAGACCCTGGGGGTCTTCGTCATCCTTGTCGTGCTTGTGCTGTTCACCATCTGGGCCGAGCGTCGCGTCGTGGCGCGCATGCAGATGCGCCTGGGCCCCAACCGCACGGGTCCTTTCGGGCTGCTGCAGTCGCTCATGGACGGGTTCAAACTCGCCCTGAAGGAGGAGATCATTCCGATCACCGCCCACAAGGCGGTGTACTGGCTGGCTCCTCTGATCAGCGCCATCACGGCGTTCGCGGCCTTCGCGGTCATCCCCTTCGGCCCCGAAGTATCGATCTTCGGTGTCATGACGCCTCTGCAGTTGACCGATTTCCCGCAGTCGGTCCTGTACGTGCTGGCTGTGGCGTCGATCGGTATCTACGGTCTCGTGCTGGCCGGATGGTCGTCGGGGTCGACCTACCCGCTGCTGGGCGGTCTGCGCTCGAGCGCACAGATGATCTCGTACGAGATCTCGATGGGACTGTCTTTCGTCGCAGTGTTCCTCTATGCCGGCACCATGTCGACGTCCCAGATCGTGTCGTCGCAACAGTCGCTGTGGTTCGCGGTGCTGCTGGCTCCGTCGTTCGTCATCTACGTCACCGCCATGGTCGGTGAGACCAACCGGGCGCCGTTCGACCTCCCGGAGGCCGAGAGTGAACTCGTGGGTGGTTTCCACACCGAGTACTCGTCACTGAAGTTCGCCATGTTCTTCCTGGCCGAATACATCAACATGGTGACCGTCTCGAGCATCGCCACAACGTTGTTCCTGGGCGGTTGGATGGCGCCCTGGCCTTTGTCGTTGCTGGCGTGGACCAACTCCGGCTGGGTGCCGATGTTGTGGTGGCTGTGCAAGACCTTCCTGTTCATCTACATGTTCATCTGGCTGCGGGGAACCCTGCCCCGACTGCGCTACGACCAGTTCATGGCATTCGGCTGGCGGGTTCTGATTCCCGTGTCGCTGCTGTGGATCGTTCTGGTCTCGGGTCTGAAGGCCGTGCGGTCGGAGTACGCCGACAGCACCAACGCGATGCTGACCGGTGGAGCGATCGTGCTCGCTGTGGTGTTGGCAGTGGGCTTCTACGGCTCAGTGCGCAACAGTCGCAACAAACGGGACTCCGACCAACCTGAGCCGCCCACCGGGCCTATGGACATTCAGGGTGAGGTGTTCCCGGTCCCGCCGTTGCCCGGCCAGGTTTTCGACTACACGCCGCGAAGCCAGCGACCCGTCACCGGTACGGCAACGGAAGCCACACCGGCGCCTGCGGTCGCCACGACAGCCACCGCGATGGAGGAGGGGTCCGATGGCTGAGTTGCCAACGGCGCTTCGGGGATTCTGGGTCACCTTCAGGACCCAGTTCCAGAAGGTCAACACCGAGCAGTACCCCGAGCAGAAGGACAAGTTCCCGCCCAAGCCGCGCTTCCACGGCCGGCACCAGTTGAACCGCTACGCCGATGGGCTCGAAAAGTGCATCGGCTGCGAACTGTGTGCCTGGGCCTGCCCCGCTGACGCGATCTACGTGCAGGGCGCGGACAACTCACTGGCTGCCCGCTACTCGCCGGGCGAGCGCTACGGCAGGGTCTATCAGATCAACTACCTGCGGTGCATCTTCTGCGGACTGTGCATCGAGGCGTGCCCCACCCGGGCGCTGACCATGACGCATGAATACGAGTTGGCGGGCCCGGACCGGGCGGATCTGATCTATGAGAAGCAGGATCTGCTGGCCCCTCTGAGCGGCTCGATGGTCCCCGCCCCTCACGACATGGTGGCCGGCTTCGATGCCAAGGACTACTACGAGGGCAAAGTGACCGGATCCACCGAAGAGCAGGCCGAGGAGGCCCGGCAGGCGCAGCGAAACCCGGGGGTGGCGCTGTGAACACCCCAGCCGGCCTCGTCGTGGCCGCAGCCACCGAGGGCAGTGCCGGAGAGCAGGCCACGTTCTGGATCTGTGCAACGCTTGCCGTGGTCGGAGCGTTCGGACTGATCCTGTCCCGCAAGACCGTCCACAGCGCGCTCTTCACGGCCCTGACCATGCTCAACCTGGCGGTGCTCTACGTGGCCAACGAGGCTCCGTTCCTCGGTCTGGTTCAGGTCATCGTCTACACGGGGGCGGTCATGATGCTGTTCCTCTTCGTGCTGATGCTTGTGGGCGTTGACGCGTCCGACTCGCTGCTGGAGACCCTGAAGGGCCAGCGCCTGACGGCGATCCTGCTGATCCTGGGCTTCGGGATCCTGCTGGTGCTGACCGTAGGTACCGCGCTGAGCGGCACCCAGAGCGTCGGCTTGGCCGAAGCCAACGAGGAGTTCGGCGGCAATGTCCAAGGGTTGGCGCACCTGATGTTCACCACCTTCCTGCTGCCGCTCGAGGTGGTCGCGGCGCTGCTGATCACCGCCGCCCTGGGTGCTCTCGTGCTGGCGCATCGGGATCGGTGGGCACCCAAACAGGGCCAGGAGGAACTGTCCAAGGTGCGCATGGAACGCTTCGCGCAGGTGGGCGAACACCCCGGCCCACTGCCCAACCCCGGCGTTTTGGCCACGAGCAACGCCATCGGCACTCCAGCGCTGTTGCCCGACGGTTCCGCGTCGGACCTGTCGATCCCCGTGCCCCTGCGCGGCGAGGGCCGAAGCCGACTCGCGGTCCACCCCGACGAACTCGAGGCCGACGTGGATGAGGTGCGCGAGATCACCGACCGCGAAAGTGCCTTGCGCTCCTCGGCGCTCGACGACGTAGACGGTCACACCGATCTGGCCGAGGTCTACCCACAGGATTACCCCAGCGATCAGAAGGGGGAGTGATGGATCCTTCTGCCTACGTCATCCTGTCCGCGATCCTGTTCTGCATCGGCGGGGTCGGAGTCCTGATCCGGCGCAACGCGATCGTTGTCTTCATGTCGGTCGAGATGATGCTCAACGCCGCTAACCTCGCGTTCGTGTCGTTCGCCCGGATGCATGGCAACCTCGACGGCCAGGTCATCGCTTTCTTCGTGATGGTCGTCGCCGCCGCCGAGGTGGTCGTGGGTCTGGCGATCATCATGACCATCTTCCGAACGCGCCAGTCGGTGTCGATCGACGATCCCAGTCTGATGAGGAACTGATGAGCATCCTCGCCGCCGCACTCCCGCTGGAGTCGCTCGAGGAGAGCGGCGCCAGTATCGACCCGATCACCGCCACCGTGAGCGCCGCCCAAGCGGGCGGGTACTTCCCCTTGATGTGGCTGATCATCGCGTTGCCGGTCCTGGGCGCCGCAGTCCTGCTCATCGGTGGCCGTCGGACCAACTCCTGGGGACCCATCCTCGCCTGCATACTCCCCGTAGGGTCGTTCGTGCTGGCCTCCCTTCTGCTGGCGCAGATGATGGCCAAGCCGGAAGAGGACCGCCTGATCGTCCTCGACCTGTGGAACTGGGTCCTCGCGGGCAACTTCGACGTCGAGTTCGCCTTGCGTCTGGACCCGTTGTCCATCGCGTTCGTCATGCTGATCACCGGAGTCGGCTCGCTGATCCACATCTACTCGCTCGGATACATGGCCGAGGACCCGGACAAGCGCAGGTTCATGGGCTACCTGAACCTGTTCGTGGCGGCGATGTTGATGCTGGTCATGGCCAACAACTACCTGCTGCTGTACCTGGGCTGGGAGGGAGTGGGCCTCGCCTCCTACCTGCTGATCGGCTTCTGGCAGTACAGGGACTCCGCAGCTGTGGCAGCCAAGAAGGCCTTCGTCATGAACCGTGTCGGTGACGTCGGCCTGAGCATCGCCGTAATGCTCATGTTCGTCACGTTCGGCACGGTGACATTCGAGCCGGTGTTCGAAGCGGCTCCCCAGGCCAGCGAGACGACTTTGACCTTCATTGGCCTGGCGCTCCTGTTGGCGGCGGTCGGCAAGTCCGCCCAGTTCCCCTTGCAGGCATGGTTGCTCGACGCCATGGAGGGTCCGACGCCGGTTTCGGCACTGATCCATGCCGCCACCATGGTCACCGCCGGCGTGTATCTGATCGTGCGCAGCAACGCGATCTTCGATCTGAGCAACACGGCCATAACCGTCGTCCTCGCGGTCGGTGTGATCACCATGATCATGGGCGCCTGGATCGCTTCGACGCAGGACGAGATCAAGAAATCCCTGGCCGGGTCCACCATGAGCCAGATCGGTTACATGTTCGTTGGCGCCGGGTTGGGCCCAGCGGGCTATGTGTTCGCGATCTTCCACCTGCTGATGCACGGCATGTTCAAGGCCAACCTGTTCCTCAGCGCCGGTTCTGTCATGCACGGCACGAACGATCAGAAGAACATGAGACTCTACGGCGCCCTGCGCGTGGCACTCAAGGTCACCATGGTCGCGTTCATCTGCGGCTTCCTGGGCATCTCGGGTCTGCCCCCCTTCGACTCATGGTTCTCGAAGGACGGCATCATCGACGCGGCCCTGGGAGTCAACCTTTTTGCCGGAATATGCGCGTTGGGCGTGGCAGGGATGACCGCGTTCTACATGACCCGCATCCTGGCCATGACGTTCTTCGGTGATGAGCGATGGGAAGAGGGCACTCATCCTCATGAGTCGCCCCCCGTCATGACCATCCCGATGCTGATCCTCGGGGTGGGCGCGCTGTTCGGCGGTCTGTTCTTCGTCTACGTGGCTCCGATCGAGGAGTGGCTCGCCCCCGTGACAGGATTCGAGGCCGCGCATCCGCCGATCCCGGAAATCCCGCTCAAGCTCCTGAGCATCGCCATCGCGGTCGTCGGCATCGGCATCGGCTGGTACATGTACGCCATGCGCCCGGTGCCGCGCACGGCTCCCCAGGACGTCTCGGTGCTCACCACAGCGGGCCGACACAGTCTCTACGGAGATGCCGTCAATGAATCCTTGTTCATGCGCCCCGGCCAGTACCTGACCCGATGGCTGGTCTGGTTCGACAATCGCTCGATCGACGGAGCCGTGCGCGGCATCGCGTCGGGCGTCGGTGGACTCAGTGACCACCTGAAGGATCTGCAGACAGGTTTCGCGCGCACCTACGCGCTCACCATGGTGGGCGGAGTCGTCTTGCTCGGTGTCGTGTTCGCTGCGGGGAGGTGGTTCTGATGGGGCTTCTGACCATCCTGTTCCTCGTGCCACTGGTCGGGTCGGCCATCGTCGGATTCGTACCGACGACTCCGACCAGGTCCAAGCAGTTGACCCTGCTGTTGGCGGCGGCGACGTTCGTCATCGCGATCATCGCGATCACCCAATACGACCCGTCGTCACCGGAGCAGTTCCAACTCATCGACAACTACACGTGGATCCCCGCGTTGGGCGTCAACTTCTCGCTCGGCGTCGACGGCCTCGGCCTGGTGATGGTGTTCCTGGCGACGCTCCTGACCCCGCTGATCGTCTTGGCGGGCTGGAACGACGTGGAGGACTCCGCCGCACAGGGCAACGACCAGCCGCAGGGCCAGGTGCGGGGCTACTTCGCACTCATGCTGCTCATGCTGTCGATGACGCTGGTCGTGTTCACGGCGCTGGACGTGTTCCTGTTCTACTTCATCTTCGAAGCCGTCCTGATCCCGGTCTACTTCATGATCGGGCGCTACGGCACCGGCCGTCGCACGTATGCCGCGGTCAAGTTCCTGGTGTACAGCCTGTTCGGCGGCCTGATCATGCTCGCGGGACTCGCGATGCTGTGGTACGCCTCGACACAGGCGTTCGATGGCCCCAACCTGTACCTGCCCGACCTGATGACGATCGACATCGATCCCACCCTGCAGACGTGGATCTTCTGGGCGTTCTTCATCGCGTTCGCCATCAAGGCGCCGCTGTGGCCGGTGCACACCTGGCTGCCCGACGCGTCGGGGTCGGCGACTCCCGGCACGGCGATCCTGCTCATCGGCGTCCTCGACAAGCTGGGCTCGTTCGGAATGCTCCGGTTCTGCCTTCCGCTGTTCCCCGAAGCGGCCCAGTCGGCGGCGCCCATCATCATCACGCTGTCGGTCATCAGCATCTTCTACGGTGGATTGGTGGCCATCGGGCAAACCGATATGAAGCGGTTGTTCGGCTACGTCTCGATTTCCCACTTCGGGTTCATCATCCTGGGCATCTTCGTTTTCACCACGCAGGGCCAGGTGGGATCGTCGTTCTACATGCTGGGCCACGGACTCAGCACGGCGTTGTTGTTCATGGTCGCCGGTTACATGATCACCCGACGCAAGAGCTCTGCCATCGCGGAGTACGGGGGTGTCTCGACACCCGCCCCCGTCCTGGCGGGCATGATGCTGCTGGCCGGGCTCACGGCGGTGGCGCTCCCGGGACTCAGCACTTTCATCTCGGAGTTCCTGGTGCTTCTGGGTACATTCGCCCGCTACCCATGGGTGGGCGCCTTCGCCACACTGGGCATCATTCTGGCGGCCGTCTACGTGCTGTATTTCTATCAGCGCACCATGACGGGAGAGCCCTCGGAGAAGGTCAAAGGCATGACTGACCTGAACACGCGCGAGAAGGTGGCTCTGGCCCCCATCATCGCCGTGGTGATCCTGCTGGGGTTCTACCCGGCCCCAGTGCTGGACGTGCTCAATCCCTATGTCGATGACGTGATGGCCGAGGTGGGGGCCACCGACCCACCCCCGACCGTGCCCGTTACGACAGAGGGGGTGCAGCCATGATCAGCGTCATCGCTGCCGAGACAACAGTGACGTTGCCCGAGATCCAGTGGCAGCAACTGGCACCGGTCATCATCGTCCTGGGTGCCGCCGCCCTCGGCGTGCTGGTCGAAGCATTCGCACCGCGTGACAGTCGTCGCAGTCTCCAATTGGGACTCACCTTCGCTGCCCTGGTAGCTGCGTTCGCCACGATCGTCATCGCTGCTGGATCATTCCAACTGGTGGTCGCCGGTGCGGCAGCCGTCGACGGACCCGCGCTGTTCCTGCAGGGCACCGTGGTGCTCCTGGCGATCCTTGTCGCACTGCTCATGATGGAACGTCACGTCGACCCCAGCGGCGACGCCTTCGCCGCACGGGCATCGGCGATGCCGGGTTCGGAGGACGAACGGCAGTTCACTGCCCGCGGATGGTTCCAGACCGAGATCTGGCCTCTGTTCCTGTTCTGCACCGGCGGCATGATGCTGTTCGTGTCGGCCAACGACCTGTTGCTGATGTTCATCGCGCTCGAGGTCATGAGCCTTCCGCTGTACCTGCTGGCGGGCATGGCGCGCCGACGGCGTCTCCTCAGCCAGGAAGCCGCCATCAAGTACTTCCTCCTCGGAGCCTTCTCGTCGGCGTTCTTCCTCTACGGAGCGGCTTTGACCTACGGCTTCGCCGGAACCGTATCGCTCGGCGGCATTGCCGATGCCGTCACCGGCCAGCCGCAGATGAGCGGACTGCTGCTGGGCGGGATCGCACTTCTCAGTGTCGGAATGTTCTTCAAGGTGGCTGCGGTGCCGTTCCACGAGTGGGCCCCCGACGTGTATCAGGGGTCGCCCACTCCCGTCACCGCTTTCATGGCGGCGGGGGTCAAGGTCGCAGCCTTCGGAGCCTTCCTGCGCCTGATGTACGTCGCGTTCGGCGGCTCGGCGTGGGATTGGCGGCCTGCGTTCTGGGTCATCGCGGTCCTGACGTTCTTCGTCGGCGCGATCGTGGCGCTGGCGCAGACAGACATCAAGCGCATGCTCGCCTACTCGTCGATCGCTCACGCTGGCTTCCTGCTGCTCGGTGTCATCGCCGTGACGCCCGAGAGCCTGGCGGCCACGATGTTCTACCTGCTCACGTACGGCATCGCAACGGTGGGCGCTTTCGCCGTCATCATGCTGATCCGCGACAACACCGGAGAGACGACGGGGATGGACGCGTGGCGGGGGTTGGGGCGAAAGAACCCGATGCTGGCCACCGCTTTCACGATCTTCCTGCTCTCGTTCGCCGGCATCCCGCTGACTTCGGGGTTCATCGGCAAGTTCGCACTGTTCTCGTCGGCCGCTGCAGCTGGTGAGGGGTGGCTGGTCCTCCTAGCCGTCATCGCCAGCGCGATCGCCGCGTTCTTCTACCTCCGCGTGGTCGTGGTGATGTATTTCTCCGACCCGGTCGGCGACGGCCCTGCGATCGCAATCCCGAGTTGGGCCACCCGAGCCACGATCATCGTGGGGGTCGCGGCCACGATCCTGCTGGGACTCTTCCCGCAGTTCGTTCTGGACCTGGCCGACCGAGCGGACATCTTTGTGCGGTGATCCGATAACGGAACAGTCGCGGTCCTCGGCACGGCGCGCCGTGCACGCGCCTGTCGCACTACCTTGTCCAGCATCCGACAACAGGGAGACCCCATGCGCAAGTCCGTGATCGCAGTAGCCGCGACGCCGTTCCTGGTGTTCGCGCTGTCCTCGTGCTCCAGCAGCAGCACGAGTACGACGACATCCACCGAACCGACTGCTGCGGCGTCGACAGAGACCGGCGGTGACGTGACGAGCAAGGCCGACGCCTACTGCGCCGAGGTCAAGGAACTCGCCACCAAGACCCAGGAACTCAAGTCCAACCCGGATGCCGCCAAGGCGCAGGAAGTCGCCCAGCAGGCACAGAAACTGCAGGCAGAGGCGCAGGCCCTGGCCAGTGAGGCGACTTCTGACCCGGCGCTGGCCCAGAAGATCGGCGAGTGCAGCCAGGAAGCAGCCGGACTCCTCACCGGTAACTGATCTGAACGAAGGGGAGGCGGTGCGGCTCTGTGCCGTGCTGCCTCCCTTTTCGCGTCAAACCTGCGCAACAGCGCGGCAACGCCGCTAGCGTGGTCCTGCCCGCACTTGGGCACCGTCAGTTCACTGAGCAGGGAGATTCCATGCGGAAGTCCGTCATAGCCGTGGCCGCCACGCCGATTCTGGTGTTCGCGCTGTCATCCTGCAGCAGCGGTTCGAGCACTCCGACCAATACGACGCCCGAGGCCCCTGCATCGCAGAAGGCCAATGCGGCCGACGCGGCCAAAGTCGATTCGTTCTGCAAGACGGCTGACGACATCGTGGCCGAAGCGAAGAAGTTGACCGACGAGGCGAAGGCCAAGGGTGGGCAAAGCGCCACCATGAGTTCGGCCGACCAGGACAAGATCACAGCCAAGGTCACGAAGTTGACCACCCAGGCCGAAGATCTGGCTCCCATCGTGATCGCCGACCCGTCGCTTCTCACCCAGTTGACCAAGTGTTCCGAGAACCTGCAGAAGGCTACTACCGGCGGCTGATGCCCTCGGGTGGGTGCAACGGCAGTTGACCCCCTACGCTCTTCGTATGACGTCATCCAAACTCCGGACCTCGGTGGGCTTCTCCCCCCGCGACCCTGAGTTGGAGCGTCGGCTCCTCACCGGCTTGGCTGCTGTGGAACAGCAACTGACCGTCGCGGTCAAGAGCAGCGACGACTTCGTCACGGATGCCTCACGTCACCTGGTCGACGCAGGCGGCAAACGGTTCCGGCCGATGCTGACGTTGTTGGCCGCCGAATACGGCGACAGCGAGGCCCCGGGAGTTGTTCCGTCGGCCGTGGTGGTCGAACTCACGCACTTGGCCACCCTGTACCACGACGACGTCATGGACGAGGCCCCCCGGCGCCGCGGAGCCGAATCAGCCAACTCGCGCTGGGGCAACACAGTGGCGATCTTGACCGGTGACTTCTTGTTCGCGCGCGCCTCGGATATCCTCGCCGACCTTGGGCCCGAGGCCGTGCGCCTTCAGGCGCGGACCTTCGAGCGGCTGTGCGTCGGGCAGATCCGCGAAACAGTCGGTCCGCCGCCCGGGGAGAGTCCGGTGGATCACCATCTGAACGTCCTGGCCGACAAGACCGGCAGTCTGATAGCGACATCTGCCCGGTTCGGCGCGATGCAATCGGGTGCCGACGATGCAGTGGTCGATGCCCTGACCAGGTTCGGCGAACGCATCGGTGTGGCGTTCCAATTGGCCGACGACCTCGTGGACATCACGAGTGACTCATCCGACTCCGGCAAGACTCCCGGCACCGACCTGCGCGAGGGGATCCCCACCTTGCCGGCGCTGTTGGTTCTGTCCCGGGGTGACGACGATCGCCTGGCCGATTTGTTGTCACGCCCCCTTCCCGACGACGCCGAGCACGCCGAGGCATTGGCCCGACTGCGTGCGAACCCGGCAGTGAACCTGGCGCGGGACGAAGCGCAGCGTTGGGCGACCGAGGCACAGGAGTGTCTGGCTGCCCTTCCCGACATCGCGGCCACAGCCGCATTGTCTTCGCTGTGTGACTACGTGGTTGAGCGCACCGGCTGACGGTCAGATAGCGAGCAAGCGGGTCGCCAGGTCCGTCATGACCTCGGTGGCTCCGCCGCCGATGCCCAGGATCCGCACGTCACGGTAGTGCCGTTCCACTTCGGTGCCGGTCATGTATCCCGCCCCCCCGAATAGTTGGACCGCCCGGTCTGCCACATACTCGCCGGCTGACACGCCGGTCTGTTTCGCCATCAGGGCGGGGAGGATGACCTCCTCGCCGGCCGCATGTCGGGCTGCGACGTCATGGCAGTACACGCGGGCCACATCGACCTGGCGATGCATCTCGGCCAGCATGTGGCGGACCACCTGGCGTGACGCCAGTGGTTTGCCGAACGTCTCGCGCTCCTTGGTCCACGACAGCGCCAGATCCAGGCACCGCTGCCCCGTTGCGTAGCCCGTGACCGCGAGGGTCAGTCGTTCGGTCACGAAGTGCCGGGCCAGTGAGGTGAACCCATGCTCGAAGCCCAGCACGTTCGCGGCCGGCACGCGGACATCGGTCAGCGACAGCTCGGCTGTGTCGCTACAGCGCCAGCCCATCTTGTCCAGTTTGCGGGTGACCTCGAACCCGGGCGTATCGGTGGGCACTGCGATCAGCGAGATGCCGCCGGCCCCCGGCCCTGCCGTTCTCGCCGCGACCACGACGTGCTCCGCGCGGGTTGCCGAGGTGATGTAGGTCTTTGCGCCGTTGATGACGATGTCGTCGCCGTCTCGCACTGCACGGGTGCGCAGGTTGGCCACGTCGGAACCGCCGTCCGGTTCTGTGACCCCCAGTGAGGCGATGGCCTCGCCTGCCAGCACCGGCCGCACGAACCTGTCGAGCAGATAGTCGCTGCCGACGGTGTCTCCGGCCCCCCGACGGCGCGCTGCCTCGTCTGCGATGTGCGGTGTGGCGATTCCGTGAGTCAGCAGGCCGGCGACCACGCCCCCGGTGCCGCCGCCGAGCAGGATCTGTTCGATGATGATCGTCATATCGACGGTGTCACCACCGGAGCCGCCGATGTCCTCGGGGAGTCCCACCCCCAGCAGGCCCAGCGCGGCTGCCTGCTTCTGAAGATCCATGGGCATCTCACCCACCTGCTCCCACTCGTCGACGAAAGGCGTGATCTGCCCTTCGGTGAACGAACGGACAGCCTCTGCGAAAGCGATGCGCTCCGGGGTGCGGAAGGGATCAGTGGTCATGCGCCGAACATACGTCAGGGACCCGCAGGGTGCGAAGGACTTGAAACCCGGTCGGAGTTTCGTCAACTCCCGCCGTCGGCCGGTGTGCTGGCCACCAGCGGTTCACGGGGCAGGAACGAGCCTGCGCGCAATGCCACCAGGCTGCGCAGGGCGATCCAACCGACGAACCCCGTGACGACGATCAGCAGTGTCCAACTCACGGCAGGTGCCCACGTTCGGTCGCTGACAGCCAACCACCGCATGCCGTACGACGCGACGGCGCAGTACGAGAAAGTGAACGCCCAGAACGAGGCAGAGAACTGCAGCGTCCGGTACACGGTGAAGAGGCGGACCTGGACCAGCACCATGAGCAATGCGAATCCCGCGAGGGCCAACTGGATCGAGTCGGGGACACCTCTGTTGAGCGCGAACCATGCGTTCCCGGCCACGACTGCCGGCGCGACGTCGATCGCCATGGTGGGGACCAGTGCGTCGGGCAACGACTGCACGACGAAGTTGCGGTTGTTGATGATCGATCCCAGCAGCAGCCAGCAGATCGCTCCCAGGCCCAGGGCCATGATGCCGGCGTCGTGGTCAGCCAGCGCGGCCAGAGCCGAGGCGGCGAGCAGTCCCGCTGCGACCGTCGGCAGGTAGTAGCCGGAATGCAAGGCGGCCTCTGGCACCCCTCGCCCGACCCACTGGCCGGTCAACCAGGCCCCAGCGAGACAGCTGCCGCGATCGACAGCCACGTGATCCATCTGCTGGCCGCAGGCATCCAGGTGACCATCTCCGGGACCAGGACCAGAAGCGTGACCGGAATCAGGGCCAAGAACGGGGCGGTGACCGGGTGCGTCAGTTCGGTGTGCAGTGATGTCCGATCCGATGCCAGGCGGCGCAGGAACGCCACCAGCAACACGGCCCACACCATCAGGGTGAGCACGGTCAGCACAGTGCAGATTGCGGCAGGCGCGCCCAGGAATTGAGCCCCAAGCCGCCAGCACCCGGACAGGCCTGCCAAACCGAATGACACAGAGAAGATGCTGGCCGGAATCGCCAGGGGGACTCCTCGTTCGGCGGTCACGTGTCCGAGCCTAGAGATCACACCCTAAGCGCGTGCTGCTCCTGGCAGGATTCGGGCATGCTCGCTCGTTCGTCCCGACTGCTTGCCGCGGTGCTCGCTGCGGCAGGCTTGGTCCTGGGGCTGGTTGCGTGCTCGAGCACGGCGACCGCACCTGTCTCCACCGTGACCGCTCCCGGCAGTGGTGCGGGTCTGGCGCCCACCGCGGCCACATCCGACCTGCCCACCATGACCGTCGGTGAACTGCCCACCGAGGGTCGCGACGTCCTCGGGCTCATCGCCGATGGCGGTCCGTTCGAATACAGCCAGGACGACCGGACCTTCCAGAACCGCGAGCGGATTCTGCCGCCGCAGGGCTACGGCTTCTATCGCGAGTACACCGTCGAGACGCCGGGCAGCCCGGACCGGGGGGCCCGCCGGATCATCGCAGGGGACAACGGGGCGATCTTCTACACCGACGACCACTACAACTCGTTCCGCGAGGTGATCGAATGACCGGCCAGGAACCCTTGGCGGAGCCGCCCGCCATCCATCGGTGGCCCGACCTCGACTGGGCGCGCAACTACGAGAATCAGATTGTCGCTGCGGGGTGGCGCGTCGTTCACCTGGACACGGCATTGCGCTGGGACAAGGCGGGGTTTCTTGCCGCATGCAGGCGGGCTTTCGGGTTACCAGATTGGTTCGGGATGAACTGGGATGCTCTGGCGGATTCCTTGAGCGACGTCCGGATCCCGGTCGATGCCGGAGTCCTGGTTCCGTGGACGGGCTGGGGCCCGATGGCGCGCATGTTCCCCGCGGACTTCGAGGTGGCCACAGACGTACTGGGCGAGTGGGTGCGCCGCAGCGAAGGGCGCGGCCACACGGCTGTGGTGAGCCTGGTCGGATCTGGTCCGGCCGGCGTCAGTTGACGGTGAAAGGCACCCGGATTCCCTCGCTGTCCGAGGTCGGCTTGCACGCGGCGATGTAGGCGCCCGAGGCGGCGTCGACCGACAGGTCGCGGGTCAGCCCGGGGGCCACGTCCTCGATCTCGCCGACCACGGTGGTGCCGTCCTGCTTGTACAGATAGAACTCCGTGACGTCGCCTCCGTCGTTGCGGACAGAGAAGGTCACAGGGCCGGGCTCGGTCGCTGTCGATGACAGGTCGCAGGTGCTGTCGGTGCTTGTCACGGTGATCGTGGTGGCTGTCGTCTCGGTGGGTTGCGGTGCGGCGGATCCGTCGCCGCCCGATCCCGACGACGAACAACCCGCCACGGCCATCAGGGCAGCGACTGCCGGCACGATCATGAGGCGGTTCATCGCGTGGCTCCCTCGGGGTTGGCGGGCACGGGCACGGTGGGGCTCGGGCGGGGTCCTGAGTTGACGATCCTCAGGAACAGCGTCATGACAGGGATCAGGTAGGCCAGCCAGGCGATGACCTCGAGCCACGTCATCTGGGGCGAGAAGTTGAAGATGCCCTTCAGGACCGTGGCGACGGCCGTACCGGGCGCGATCACGGAACTCACGTCGAAAGCCAGGTTGTCCATGCCCGGCAGGATGCCGGCCTCTTGCAGATCATGGACTCCATAGGCGAGCACTCCGGCCGCCACGACGATCAGCGCGATGCCGGTCCACTTGAAGAAGGTGGCCAGATTGAGGCGAAGCGCCCCTCGGTAGAACATCCATCCCAGGACAACGGCTGTCATCAGGCCCAGAAGGGCGCCGGAAAGGGGGGCGGGGCCGCCACCCGTCGCGCGGACCGCCGACCAGATGAACAGGGCGGTCTCGACGCCCTCGCGGGCAACCGCCACGAACGCCACGATGACAAGGGCCCATACGCCCTTGTCGGCGACTCGGTCGATGTGGCCGTGCAGTTCACCGCGCAGATTGCGCGCGTTGCGGGCCATCCAGAAGACCATCCAGGTCACCAGGGCCACGGCGATGATCGACATGACGCCGCCGAACGTCTCCTGAGCCTGGAACGACATCTCGGCAGTGCCGAATGTCAGGGCAGCCCCCACCAGTAGCGACAGCAGCACGGCCAGCCCCACGCCGGACCACACCCGCGGGATGAGGCTGCTCCGCTCGGTCTTGACCAGGTAGGCGATCAGGATGCTCACGACAAGGGCTGCTTCGAGCCCCTCGCGCAGCCCGATCAGATAGTTCGCCAGCATGGTGCCTCCGGTAAGGGTTGCCTAACCTTAGCGATCGCCTGCCCGTGGCCCAACCTGCACGGCCATCTTGTGACGGATCGCACGCCGGCTGCGCGGTCGTGTCAGGCGACAGTCCAGGTGTCCTTGCCGTGAAGCAGCGAAGTGAGTTCGTCATCGCCGGATGGCTCGCCGGCGGCGGCCATCTGCTCACGCACCAGGCGATCGTACGAGGGGCGCTGAACGTCCCGGAAGACCCCGATGGCGGTCTTGTCCAAGGTGTCTGGATCAACCAGGCGTGACAGTCCGAAAGCGACACCCGGGTCGTTGGCGCCCGGGTTGTGCACGATCAGATCCGACTCGTCGACATCGGCGACCTCGACCACCCGCAGTTGTCCGTCGCGGCCGCGCACCACACCCCGGTGGCCGTCGGCGCCGAAACGGATGGGCTCGCCGGCCTGCAGTCGGATCAGGTGCTCGTCCTTGATCCCGGGTTCCTTGAGCGGCTCGAACGCTCCGTCGTTGAAGATGTTGCAGTTCTGGTAGATCTCGACAAGCGCGGCTCCTTCATGAGCGGCAGCGGCGCCGAGCACCGCGGTCAGGTGTTTGCGGTCGGAGTCGATCGTGCGAGCCACGAACGTGGCCTCGGCTCCCAGCGCCAGCGACACCGGGTTGAACGGGTAGTCCAGGGACCCCATCGGGGTCGACTTGGTGATCTTGCCGACCTCGGATGTGGGGGAGTACTGGCCCTTGGTCAGTCCGTAGATCTTGTTGTTGAAGAGCAGGATCTTCACGTTCACATTGCGCCGCAGGGCATGTATCAGGTGGTTGCCGCCGATCGACAGTGAGTCGCCATCGCCGGTGATCACCCACACGGACAGGTCCGGCCGGCTCACCGATAGGCCCGTCGCGATCGCCGGCGCTCGGCCGTGGATCGAATGCAGCCCGTACGTGTTCAGGTAGTAGGGGAACCGGCTCGAACAGCCGATGCCCGACACGAACACGATGTTCTCGCGGCGTAGACCCAGGCTGGGCAGGAACCCTTGCACCGCTGCCAGGATCGCGTAGTCGCCGCACCCGGGACACCAGCGGACCTCCTGGTCGCTCTTGAACTCCTTGGCCGACTGGGGGGCATCGGACTTGGGGACCAGGTCCAGGGCGGGCAGGTCGATCGGGGCGGTCACGTCAGACTCCCTTCGGCCAACGTGCTCATGTCGGGCTGCTCTGGCCGGATCTCGGACAGGATCACTTCGGCGAGTTCTTCGGAGCGGAACGGCAGGCCCCTGACCTGGTTGTAAGGGCGCGCGTCCACCAGGTACCTGCCCCGGATCAACAGCGCCAACTGCCCCAGATTCATCTCGGGAATGATCACCCGGCGGTAGCGTCGCAGTACATCGGCCGTGTTGGCCGGGAAGGGGTTCAGGTGCCGCAGGTGCGCCTGTGCGACTGGGTGGCCGGAGTCGCGCACGTCCCGGCAGGCAGCCGCGATCGGCCCGTAGGTCGACCCCCAGCCCAGGACCAGAACGTCGGCCTCGCCGGTCGGGTCGTCGACGTCGAGATCGGGGATGTCCGCGGCGATGCCGTCGATCTTGGCCTGGCGTGTCCGCACCATGTGGTCGTGGTTGGCGGGGTCGTACGAGATGGCGCCGGTGATGTCGGCCTTCTCGATCCCGCCGATCCGGTGCTCCAAGCCGGGCGTCCCCGGGATCGCCCATGGGCGCGCGAGCGTGGCCTCGTCGCGCAGGAACGGGTGGAACACCGGTTCGCCCGAATCGTCGGTGTCGTTGGGAGCGTCGGCGAATGAGATGGTCAGATCGGGCAGTGACTCGACGGTCGGAACTTTCCATGGCTCGGCACCGTTGGCGAGGTAGCCGTCGGACAGAAGCAGCACCGGGGTGCGGTATTTGGTGGCCAGACGCACGGCCTCGAGCGCCGCGAAGAAGCAGTCACCGGGCGACTGCGGCGCCACGATGGGCACCGGCGCCTCCCCATTGCGGCCGAACATCGCCTGCAGCAGGTCGGCCTGCTCGGTCTTGGTGGGCAGCCCGGTCGAGGGGCCACCTCGTTGGACGTCGATGACCACCAGGGGCAGTTCCAGTGCGACCGCCAGACCCAGTGCCTCGGACTTCAGCGCCAGGCCGGGGCCACTGGTGGTGGTGACCCCGATCGATCCGCCGTAGGAGGCTCCCAGCGCGGATCCGATTCCGGCGATCTCGTCCTCGGCCTGGAAAGTCGTTATCCCGAACCTCTTGTGCCTGCTCAGTTCGTGCAGGATGTCCGAGGCCGGTGTGATCGGGTACGTCCCCAGGAACATGCCCAGCCCGCTGCGGCGGGCAGCGGCCACGAGTCCGTAGGACAGTGCCAGATTGCCGGTGATGTTGCGATAGGTGCCCGCGGGCAGCACGGCCTTGCGGACTTCGTACTGCACGGCGAAGTCCTCGGTGGTCTCGCCGAACGACCAGCCTGCCTCGAGCGCCGCCAGGTTGGCGGCCAGGATCTCGGGCTTCTTGCCGAACTTCTCTGTCAGGAACGATTTCGTCTGGTCGATGGGCCGGTGGTACAACCACGACAGCAGGCCCAGCGAGAACATGTTCTTGGCTCGCTCGGCCTCCTTCTTCGAGATGTCGAACGACTCCAGCGCACCCACCGTCAGCGAGGTCAGCGGTATCGGGTGGACGCTGTAGGAGTCCAGTGAACCGTCGGTCAACGGATCGGCCTCGTACCCGACCTTCTGCAGGGCCCGCTTGCTGAACTCGTCGGTGTTGACGATGACCGTGCCACCGCGGACCAGGTCGGCGATATTGGCTTTGAGCGCTGCGGGGTTCATGGCGACCAGGACGTCGGGGGCGTCGCCTGGGGTCATGATGTCGTGGTCGGCGAAGTGGATCTGGAAGGCCGAGACTCCGGGAAGAGTGCCGGCAGGCGCGCGGATCTCAGCGGGGAAGTCGGGAAGTGTCGACAGGTCGTTGCCGAAGGATGCCGTGGCCGAAGTGAAGCGGTCGCCGGTCAGCTGCATTCCATCGCCGGAGTCGCCGGCGAACCGGATGATGACATCGCTGCGTTCAACTCGTTCTTTGGCCACGTGTCAATCCTCGATCCGGGCCTTCGCACGCCCGGGCTGATGGTCGTCAAACTCACAGAGGGTCCCCGCCGGGGACCGACCGTGTGCAATTGTGCCTCACTTCGCGGCAACCCCCAACACGGCGCGACGGCACGCCGCGTGACTTGCGCCACCGGCGGCCTGCGAACGCAACCGGCGCGCCGGTCAGCGGTAGTTCGTGAACTGCACCGCGAAATCCAGGTCCTGCTCCTTGATCAGGGCGATCACTGCCTGCAGGTCGTCGCGCTTCTTGCTGGAAACCCGAAGCTCGTCTCCCTGGATCTGCGGCTTGACGCCCTTGAGTCCCTCGTCCCGGATGATCTTGCCCAACTTCTTGGCCTGCTCCGGAGTCAGGCCGGACTGCAGCGTGGCCGAGATCTTGTACTCCTTGCCCGACAGGCGTGGCTCGTCGGATTCCAGCGACTTCAGGCTGATGGAGCGCTTCACCAGTTTGTCCTTGAACACGTCCAGAGCGGCCATGACGCGCTCCTCGGTGCCGGCGGTCAACTCGACGGACAGTTCCCCTTTCCACTCGATGGTGGCCCCGGTGTTCTTGAAGTCGAAGCGGGTGCGAAGTTCCTTCTCGGTCTGGTTGAGCGCGTTGTCGACCTCTTGGCGGTCGACTTTGGACACGATGTCGAAACTGCTGTCGGCCATGGGCTGGTCCTTCCGGGTTCACGGTTCGGGTTCATTGTGGCAAGCCCCCACCTGCTAACCTGATCCGCGGTCGTACCAACCACCCTGGCGGGTTGCCCGAGCGGCCAAAGGGAGCAGACTGTAAATCTGCCGGCTCTGCCTACAGTGGTTCGAATCCACTACCCGCCACACACCTCGTCAGTCCGGGTCGTCTCAAGCCGCCCCCGGCTCGTGATGCCTGGCCGCTGCATCGCTAGGGTGCCAACGGAACCCAACTTCGGAAGGACCCCGGATGCTTGCCCGAAAACTCTCTGCCGAGTTCATCGGCACGTTCCTGCTCGTGCTGCTCGCTGTCGGGGCCGCTGTCGGCGGGATCGGTGGCCTCGAGTCGTTCGCCGGGGCCGGGACCACCGGCGTAGCGCTGGCCTTCGGTTTCGTCCTGATGGGACTGGCGTACGCGCTCGGTCCCACATCGGGCTGCCACGTGAATCCTGCCGTCACGTTGGCGTTCGTCCTGTCGAAGCGCCAGGAGGTCAAGGAGGGTGTGCTGTACATGGTCGTGCAGTTCGCCGGGGCCATCGTCGGCGGCTTCGTCCTGTGGAGTCTTGTGCAGCAAGGCGGTATCACCGACCGCACCGGCGCTCTCGGGGCCAACGGCTTCGCGACCGTCGCCGGTGAAGGCCCGAACATGTTGGGAGCCTTCGTCACCGAACTGCTCCTGACGGCGGCGTTCGTTGGCGTCATCCTCTTGGTCACCGACCATGCCGCAGCCCCCGGGTTCGCCGGCCTGGCGATCGGGGCCACTCTGGCCGCCGTTCACCTGGTGGGTGTCCCGCTGACCGGTACGTCGGTCAACCCGGCCCGCTCCCTCGGTCCGGCTCTCTTTGCCGGCGGCGAGTCGCTGTCCCAGGTCTGGTTGTTCCTGGTCGCGCCCTTCCTGGGTGGTGTCCTGGCGGTCGGGTTCTGGATGGTCGCTCGCCCCCATGACGCGGTCCTGGGCGACGAAGGCGAGCAGTCGCTGGAACGCGAGAAGGCCTGACCACGGTCCTTCGCCCGGCACGACGGCGGGTTGCTCGCAACTCCGGCCCGATTCCAGGCTGGTCGCCCGTGTGATCCGCCGATCTGCCTGGTGGTCCGGCGGTGGCGGACCTTTCCGGATCGCTGCCCGGGGACCCCCGGGGTGCCGATGGATCGTTCGGGTTATCGGTACGGGTCGCTCGCGTAGTACCCTTGCTGTCGCTCGCCCCATTAGCTCAGTCGGCAGAGCGTCTCCATGGTAAGGAGAAGGTCTACGGTTCGATTCCGTAATGGGGCTCCATGCTGCGCACACGCGCGGCAGAAGACAACTGCATCAATCCCCGGCACCTTACGGTGCAAGGGCGGAGTAGCTCAGACTGGTAGAGCAAGCGGCTCATAATCGCTGTGTCGTGGGTTCAAGTCCCGCCTCCGCTACCCATCAGACAATCAGTAACCGAAAGGCACTTCCCATGGCCAAGGCCAGCGACGTTCGTCCCAAGATCACCCTGGCCTGCCAGGAGTGCAAAGAGCGCAACTACATCACCAAGAAGAACCGCCGCAACAACCCGGACCGGCTGGAACTCAAGAAGTTCTGCCCCCGATGCAACGCGAGTACGGTCCACAAGGAGACCCGCTGAGGGTGATTCCCGCGCCCCTGCCCGTGTAGGTTCGAGGAACATCGAACACGGAGGTCAGTTGTGGGGCGTTTGGACGACCGGGTGGCGATCGTCACCGGTGGTGGCCGGGGTATCGGCCAGGCGACATGTGTCCGGCTGGCGGCAGACGGTGCCGCGGTCGTGGTCAACGACATCGACTCGGCTCCGGCCCAAGAGACGGTCGACCTGATCACAGCGGCCGGCGGTCGCGCGATCCCCGTGGTGGCCAACACGGTTGATCTCGCAGAGGCGCGGCAGTTGGTGGCGGCCGGCATCGAGGCGTTCGGCAAACTCGACATCGTGGTCAACAACGCGGGCACGACCCGCGACAAGATGTTCCACGGCCTGGATGACGAGCTGTTCGACTTCGTCGTCGACACCAATCTGCGCACGGGTTTCCACACCACCCTCGCCGCCATGCCCTATATGCGCGAAGTCGCAAAGGCCGAGATCCAGGAGCACGGCACACCCGCCTATCAGCGCAAGATTGTGTTCACCTCCAGCGTCGCTGCCCTGATGGGCAATCCGGGCCAGTTCAACTACACCGCCGCCAAGGGTGCCGTCATCGCCACCACCAAGACACTCGCCCGCGAGCTGGGGCCGTTCGGCATCAATGTCAACGCCGTTGCCCCCGGATTCGTCGAGACACGGCTGACGGCGGCCAAGCAGTCGGGCGAGACCTACGGCATCCCCGAAGAGATGCGCAACATGGCGCGCGCCATGATCTCGCTGGGCCGATTGGGGGTGCCCGAGGACATCGCCAACGTCACCGCCTTCCTGGTGTCCCCGGATGCCGACTTCGTGTCAGGGGTGACCATCCCGGTCACGGGTGGCCAGCTCGGGGGCATGTGATGGCCATCAACCCTGTCTTCATCGGCAAGGAGTACCCGGCCACCCCGGGGTACCTGGTGGGGCGTGAACACATCAGGGACTTCGCCACCGCCATCGGCGATCACAACCCCGCGTTCCACAACGTCGACGCTGCCCAGGAGTTGGGCTACGACGACCTGCTGGCGCCGCCCACGTTCCCGTTCACCCTGACCATGAAAGCCATGGCGATGGCCATGTTCGATCCTGACCTGGGTCTGGACTACGGGCGAGTCGTGCACGGTGAACAGCACTTCGACTACGAGCGCCCCATCTGCGCCGGCGACGAGTTGACGGTGCACACGGTGATCGCGGACATCCGTTCATCCGGAGCCAACGAGTTCCTCACCACTCGCAGTGAGGTGCGCACGGTCGACGGTGAACTGGTCGTGACCACGCAAGAGGTCATCGTGTCGCGCGGAACAGCCGGAGGTGCCTCATGACGTTGGCGTATGACGACGTCTCTGTCGGTGACGAACTGCCCCCGCTCAAGGCTCGGCTGCAGCGCGTCAACCTGATCATGTACGCCGGCGCCAGCGGCGACTTCAACCCGATCCACTGGAACGAGCGGATCGCCAAGGCTGTGGGGCTGCCCGACGTCATCGCTCACGGGATGCTGACCATGGCGACCGCCGGGCGGGTCATCACCGAATGGGTGGGCGACCCCGGTGCGATCGAGTCCTTCAGCGTCCGCTTCAGCAAGCCCGTCGTGGTTCCCGATGACGACTCGGGCGCGGTCGTCCACATCAGTGCGTCAGTCGCCGACAAATTGCCCGACGGCAAGGTCGTCGTCGATCTCACCGCGACGAGCGAGGACGCGGAGGTCCTGAAACAGGCCCGCGCGGTGGTCCATCTTCGTCTGTGATGGCCCGTGGGTCAGGGGACCCTGGCTGCCACCAGCGCGGCCAGCGGCTCAGCCTGCTCGGGGGTCGTGCCCTCGACGCCCACTTGGAGCAGCACGAAGGAGCCGTTGACGAGCATTCCGATCACGGGAGAGTCGAACGTCTCGGCGATCACCAGGTAGGCCTTCTCGGCACCGGGAACCTCGATCGTCCGTGCCTTGCCGCCGAAATAGGCCGGGGCCAGGTCGTGGTTCGTGTCGAAGGACTCGGCGCCGTCGATCTGCGACACCCCGATGTCCACGATCGCGGTCATGTCGTCCGCTGCGTATTTGCAGGTGACGATCTGACGGGTGTCGTCGGCGGTGGGTGTCGCCGGGTCGAACGATGTGCCCAGGGCAGCGTTGATCTCGTCGGCCGTCAGCAGGGTGCACGGGTCCGACAGGTCGGCGGGTTGCGCCGACTCCGTCGGGACCGCTGCGGTCGTTGTGGCAGTGGGCTCGGCCGCGGAGGTCGCAGGTGCGGGCTGGGTCGTCACCGACGCGCTACACGCGGTCAGAAGGCCGGCTGCCGCCGTCACGATCACCATGGAACCGACAGTCGGCAGGCGGGTCATGGTTCTCCTCGTGTCGTTCCTGGTCCCTACGATAGGCAGCGTGGTTGACGAGTCCGCCGGAACTGTGGCCATCGGCGCGCCGTTGGCGCAGTTCACCACCCTCCACCTGGGTGGGCCGGGTCGTCGGGTGGTCACCGCCCGGGACGAGGCCGAAATCGTGGCCGCCGTCCGCGACGCCGACGCCGATGACGAGCCACTGCTGATCCTGGGCGGCGGCAGTAACGTCGTGGTCGGCGATGACGGTTTCCCCGGCACGGTCCTGTTGGTTCGCAGTACGGGCGTTGACACTGCCGATGGCTGCGGCGCGGCTCAGGTCATTGCCCAAGCCGGCGAGGAGTGGGATGCGCTGGTGGCCCGCACCGTGGCCGACGGTCTCGCGGGCCTGGAGTGCCTGTCCGGCATTCCAGGATCGGTCGGGGCTACTCCGATCCAGAACGTCGGCGCCTACGGTCAAGAAGTCGCCGACGTCATCTCGCGAGTCCGCCTGATGGACCGCGTCACCGGCGAGATCCGCGAACTGGGCCCGGGTGGGTGCAACTTCTCATACCGGGACAGCGTCTTCAAACGGCGACCTGGCCGTTACGTCATCCTTGCTGTGGCGTTCCGCCTGGATCGCAGGGGTACATCACAGCCCATCGCCTACCCGGAACTCGCCCGACGACTGGGGGTCGGGGTCGGCGATCATGCGCCGCTGCGGGACGTCCGAGCTGCTGTTCTGGAGTTGCGACGCAGCAAGGGAATGCTGCTCGACAGGGCGGATCACGACACCTGGAGTGCTGGGTCGTTCTTCACCAACCCGATCGTGCCTGCCGACACCGCCGCTGCGCTGCCCGACGATGCGCCGCGGTTCGTGGTTGCCGGGGGTGTCAAGGTCAGCGCAGCATGGCTGATCGACAACTCGGGCTTCGGCAAGGGCTACGGCGCGGGCGGGCCCGCCTCGCTGTCCACCAAGCACACTCTCGCGCTGACCAACCGGGGGGACGCGCAGACGGCCGACCTGATCGCGCTGGCACGCACGATCCGCGATGGGGTCGCCGATCGGTTCGGCATCGTCTTGGCCCCCGAGCCGGTGTTCGTCAACTGCGCTCTGTGATCCCTCGGCATGGCGCGCCGAGAGACCCATCAACCCAGCAGGGTCGCCAAGCGGGTAACGCCTTCGGCCAGATCGTCGTCGCCGAGCGCGTACGACAACCGCAGGTATCCGGGCGTGCCGAACGCCTCGCCCGGGACCACCGCGACTTCGACCTCGTCCAGGATGATCTCGGCCAACTCGGTCGTCGTGGTGGGCACCCGACCCCGGATGTCACGACCCAGAACGCCCTTGACCGACGGGTAGACGTAGAAGGCGCCCTCGGGCTCCGGGCACACGACCCCCGGGATGTCGTTGAGGGCCGAAACGATCGCGCGACGGCGCCGGTCGAATGCCGTACGCATCTGCTCGACGACAGCCAGATCGCCGGAAACCGCCGCCAGTGCCGCGGCCTGCGCGACGTTGCAGACGTTCGACGTCGCGTGGGACTGCAGGTTGGTCGCTGCCTTGACCATGTCGACCGGGCCCAGCATCCAGCCGACCCGCCAGCCGGTCATCGCATAGGTCTTGGCCACACCGTTGACCACGATGCACCGATCGGCGACCTCTGGTACCAGCACCGGCATGGAACTGAACTCGGCTTCGCCGTAGACCAGGTGCTCGTAGATCTCGTCGGTGATGACCCAGATGCCGCGCTCGACCGCCCACTGGCCGATCGCCTCGACCTCGGCGGGCGAGTACACCGCACCGCTGGGGTTGGAGGGCGACACGAACACCAGGGCCTTGGTCCTGTCGGTGACGAACTGGTCGAGTTGGGCCACGTTGGTCCGGTATCCGGTGGTCTCGTCGGTGGGGACCTCAACCACCCGGCCGCCACACAGGTTGACCATCTCGGGGTACGTCGTCCAGAAAGGCGTCGGCAGGAGGATCTCGTCGCCGGGGTCGACCAGCGTGGCGAACGCGTTGTACAGCGCGTGCTTGCCGCCGTTGCTGATCAGCACCTGGCTGGTGTCTATGTGCAGTCCGGAGTCGCGTGCGGTCTTGGCAACGACCGCTTCTTTGAGCGCCGGCTGTCCACCCGCCGGCGAGTAGCGGTGGCTCTTGGGGTCGCGAGCCGCGATCACTGCGGCCTCGACGATGTAATCGGCAGTGGGGAAATCCGGTTCTCCGGCACCGAATCCGATCACCGGTCGGCCCTGTGCCTTCATGGCTTTGGCCTTGGCGTCGACGGCCAGTGTCGCCGACTCCGCGATGGCGCCGATACGTTGTGAGACCCGGGGTGTGACTGCCATGGGGACATCCTGTCAGGACCGCCAGCGGTGCGCCATGCCGATCGGCGTCGGTCAGGGATTGGACCGGGCCGCATCCCGGCATCTACACTCTAGGTCGGTGTGTCACCGCCTGGCGTGAGCCTGCCCGGGGTTGGGATTCGTAGTCCTTCCCGGTCCAGGGTCGCTGCCGGACTGTGGCTCCACTGGGAAACCAACCAGCCGGTGGTCCGCAGGGCAAGCCAGTCCACGGACAGCCGACTACCCGGAAGAACAACCGGGAACCATAGGGTCGTAGCTCAATTGGTAGAGCACCGGTCTCCAAAACCGGCGGTTGGGGGTTCAAGTCCCTCCGGCCCTGCTCGGATCGACTGTGCCCATTCCCAGGGTGCGGCGCACACCGACAACCGACGCCGTGCTGCGGCGGCGAACCTGCGGAGGATGAGTTGAGCGGAACCGGAACGGCGCGCGCCGACCGGGAGGGTCTGGGCTGGTTTGCCCGACTGTCCCTGTTCATGCGCGAGGTGATCGCGGAACTGCGAAAGGTCATCTGGCCCACCCGCAAGGAGTTGATCGCCTACACAGGGGTGGTCATCGTCTTCGTGCTGATCATGGCCGGCATCGTGGCGCTCATGGACTTCGTGTTCGGGCGCGCGGTGCTGACTCTTTTTGGTGCCCAGTGAACGCAGTGACGAGAACCAACGAAAGTCGACGAAGTGTCTGAACAGCCGACGTGGTCCGACGAGACCTCGAACCCGATCGCGGAAGCCGCGCCCGACACCACTGCGTTGGACAACGCGTCCGACCCTTTTTCCGCCGCGGAGGACACGTCGACGGTCGATGAGACCGCTGCGGTCGCTGCCGAGCCTGCCGCGGTGACCGACCCGCTGCTGGCCGACGACTCGGCCGACGAGTTCGAGAACTCCGGCGATGCAGCAGCCGACGAGGTCACCCAGGTTGAGTCCGAGGCCGCGATCGCCGATCAGGGTGCCTCGGATGGTCAGGTGGTGGCCGAGTCAGCCGCCGAAGCCACAGCCGACGAGGCCTCGGCCGACGAGGCGTCAGCCGAGGAGCCCGAGGAACTGGATCTGCGCGAGTCGCTCATGATGCAGCCGGGCGACTGGTACGTCATCCACTCTTACGCGGGCTATGAGAAGCGGGTCAAGGCCAACCTCGAGCGCCTCCGCGAGACCCTGAACATCGAGGACCGCGTCTTCCAGGTCGAGGTCCCCGAAGAAGAGGTCTGGGAGTTCCGCAAAGGCGAGAAGAAGAAGGTCCGCCGCATCAAGCTCCCCGGATACGTGCTGGTCCGCATGGATCTCGACGACGAGACCTGGGGAGCCGTGCGCCACACCCCAGGGGTTACCGGGTTCGTCGGCAATGCCCAGAACCCACAGCCACTGAGCATCGATGAGGTCGTTCGCATGCTTCAGCCGCCGGAGCCGGCCAAGCCCGCGGCAGCTGTGGGGTCAGGCGGTGCCGAGGCCGGATCCAGTGCCCAGGGCGGCGGGGCGCCATCGACGCAGACCGTCGTGGTCAGCGACTTCGGCGTCGGCGACGTCGTCACGGTCATCGATGGGCCATTCGCGACCCTGCAGGCCACCATCTCCGAGGTCAACGGCGAGAGCCAGAAACTCACCGCCATGGTCGAGTTGTTCGGCCGCGACACCCCGGTGGAGCTGCGGTTCGACCAGGTCGAGCGGGCCTAGGCGATTACCCCTGGGGACCTGCCCAGGGGACATTGAGACACATCAGCAAGGAACGAGTGAGGAAGAAATGGCTCCCAAGAAGAAGAAAAAGGTCGCCGGCCTGATCAAGTTGCAGATCCAGGCGGGGCAGGCCAACCCGGCGCCGCCGGTCGGCCCCGCGCTCGGCCAGCATGGTGTGAACATCATGGAGTTCTGCAAGGCCTACAACGCCGCCACAGAGAACCAGCGCGGCGAGGTCATCCCCGTCGAGATCACCGTGTACGAGGACCGCTCGTTCGACTTCATCACCAAGACGCCGCCGGCGGCGAAACTGGTGCTCAAGGCCGCGGGTCTGAAGAAGGGCTCCGGCGAGCCGCACAAGACCAAG